>Ga0326727_10028383_pt1 | contig 10180 bp, 9 predicted proteins | sample MB2enrmetagenome_FD_207643 | JGI IMG/M metagenome (GOLD analysis project Ga0326727, IMG submission 207643) | Lab enriched peat soil microbial communities from McLean, Ithaca, NY, United States - MB29MY | ecosystem: Environmental > Terrestrial > Soil > Wetlands > Peat | place: USA: New York...
CGAGATCGGTGTGATGCCGAGCTCCTTCAAACGAGAAACGAAGAAGCTCGCGATATTTTTGCCGTAAGTATCCGAAGGCGACAGAACAGAAACCTTTTGAAAGTGCAGAACATTGACGGCATAATCTGCCATTGCCCGCGCCCGCGTTTTGAAATTTGGATTTGACTGAAACATATAAGAATTTCCCGTGACGAGTCCCACCTGGGTCGCCGTTGGAGTTATCGTGGGCATCTTCGTTAAGTTTGCGATGTCGGATACGGTTGGAACCTCGTTGCTGAAGACCGGGCCGATGACCGCCTTGACCGCATCGTCCTTGGCGAGTGCGCGCATATCTGAAAACGGCGACACCTGGTTGTTGCCGTAGTTTTCAAGGACCATCCCGACTTTTGTTCGGGCGGTTGCGTTGTAATCATCGAGCGCAAGCTGGATGCCGAGAAGAATTCTGTCGCCGACACCGCTGCCGTATTGCAGCGGCAGCAGCGCCCCGATTTTTGTCGGAGCTTGCAGGAGCACCTTGTCTTCAGATATTCTATCGATCCACTTCGATATTTCGCCGCTTCCCGCTTCTGATTGTGGAAAGCTTCTGGTGAATTGTCTTAAGAGGCTGTCTGCGGCTCCGACTCTGTCTGAAGAATATGCCCTTCGAGCAAATGCAATTGCGATCGTCACCGCTGACAATCTTGTTCGACACTGCGTGAACAAATTCTTGATGTCATCGAAACTTAAATTGAAATCTATCAGAGATCGAAGGCTTGCAACGGCGCGGTCTTTTATCATCTGATCGGAAGCAGAATCAATCGCTTCCACAAATTGTGCACCAGCATACCCATATTTTCCCAATTCGTAATAACCCGCCCCAAGAACATACATCATCTCATAATTATGCTGGTCGGAAGGGAAGCGAGAAAGAAAAGTGTCGATTGCCGAAACTGATTCTTGAAAACGGCGAAGACTAAAGAGACATTTTGAGCCGTAATAGTAGGACTCTGCCGATCTTTGATTCAACGAATCGCTCATCACCTGGCGGAAGAACTGATATGCAGTTGAATAGTCACCCTGTCTGTAGCTTTGTAAACCGAGATTATAATTTGTCTCGTCACTTTGGCTAAATGGAATCTGCGCTTGGACGCTGCCCGCAAAAGCCAGGATCAAGAAAGCTGTGGCGACTCTCAATGTCGGCGTCGTTTTCTTGTCATTCTCGTCCCGTTTGTCCCTTCGGGAAAGGGATCCCGACTCCTCTTAAGGGATCCATTCGGAGAAAAATTCCGATTCGGGAGAACATGTTCCAGTGTATCCGTATCATCTTCGATTACAGCATTCGCTTTCGCGAGTTCGTCGAATATCGAGCGTGCCTTCTCCACTTCGCCGATCGTGTTGCAGAGGTTTGCCACTGTTTGCAGCGCCTCAGCACTCTTGGGGTTAAGGCTAAGGGCTCTCTGCAGGTAGAATTCTGACTCGTCCACCTTGCCGAGTTCGAGCAAAATTTTCCCGCACATGAGCCAGCCAGGAAAGAAATCCGGATCCGTGTCGATGAGAAGGGTAAACTCTTCCAGCGCATCGCGAAGATCTCCGAGGAGATAGAAAGCGGTAGCGAGATCGAGCCGACACTCGACCGATGATTCGTTTAGAGCAAGCTCTCTTTGCAGATATTTTATCGCATTTGGAAAATCTTTCTGCCGCAGGAAAATTCTTCCGAGAATTCCGTTTGCATCGGGATATTTCGCGTCCACCCGCAAAACTCCTTTCACTTCGGCAATGGCTCCCGCGAATTCGCCCTGCTCCAGGAAAATCGTCGCGAGTGCAAGATGGACGCTCGGATTATGCCAGGAGTTCAGCATTCTCAGGAGCGGCAGCGCCTTTTCCAATTCTCCAAGATTGTAATACAGGCTTCCGAGCGCGTAAACTAATTTATAATCGTCTTTGATTTTGGAAAGTGCTTCTGACAGAAGTTTTTCCGCGGCTTCATATTGGTGCATGCTGATGTAAATTTCCGCCAGTCTCAAATGAGCGTCGCCGCATTCGGGGTTACTCGAAATGATCTTCCTTAGAATCTGGATGGCATGCAGTGGCTTCTCGTCGCCGAGAAATCCGACGGCTTCGTCCAAAAGTCCTTCTATCGAATGTCCCATTTCTTATGCTCGTTCATGGAATCGCTAAATTTCTTCTTCCATTTTCCTCGGCGTTGCCGGCAACTTGCTATTTGTCGAAACAGCCTGCTCCACTTTTGGCCATATTTCCCAACAATCTTTGGCGATATGCTTCATCTCAATCATCAAAAGAAGATCAGATCTTCCCTGTCGGGAATACGTTTTGTATTTAGCTTCGCAGGCTTTCCGCACTCTTTTCGATCCATCTACTAACAAATTGACCAGATACTGCAAAGTACCTTTCTTAATTATAACAAAGTCATCTTTTCTTTCAAAAGCAAACAAATCGGCTCTGCCTCCGAATAGCCATCCGGAATCATTTTTGCGAACTCCATGAGATTCAACCCAGACCCATTCTTCCTGAACATCCACATCCCATCTGCCGGCTCTTTTTAATCCTTTAATGTCCACTCTAAATTTTTCTTCGGTTTCATTTCTTATGATCATATAATCCCAGTGTTCGTCAATGTCTTGATCTTTGGTCGCTGGGGTGACTTCCCAGTCTCTTTCGATAGCGACTTCCACGAATCTTCCCTGAGCGGTATTCCCAATTTCAAGCGAGTCTCTTTTGTCGAATCGATTCCTTTCGTTCGGCGTCATGGAATTGGAAGCGTTCCGGTCTCTTTCGTGATCCTTTGCTTTGCCAGCTCACAATACTTTTTGTCGAGTTCTACGCCGATCCCGATTCGATCCGTGTTCTGTGCCATGATCAAAGTCGTTCCGCTGCCGGCAAATGGGTCGAATACGACATCCCGTTGAAACGAAAAAAGTTTTATACACCGGTATGGAAGTTCTTTCGGGAACGGTGCGGGATGACCGATTTTCTTTTTGCTTTCACCGTTGAAAGTCCACAGCCCGTTCGTCCAATCCATGAATTCTTTTTGCGAAATGTCCGACTTCTTCGTCCCGCCAGTCTTTTTCCATTCCTCTTTGTAAAGAACCACGATCAGCTCCACGGGCGCAATTACAAATGGTGCGCTTGCCGAAAGCCATGATCCCCACGCAGTGCGCCGGGAAATATTTCCTTCGTTCCAGACGATGGTTGAGTGATATTTCCATCCGACTTTTTGAGCAATGGTCGTCAGGTCGGCGCCGACGCTCTTTTGCCCGCCCTTATTTTTGTCGAGTGGAATGTTAAGGCAAAATCTTGCATGAGGTTTTGACCATTTAAAGCAATTCGCCATCCACTTTTCAGAAAACTCCAGGTAATCCTCATAAGACAGATCGTCTTTGTGAGAGTTGTATTGAATGTCTACGTTGTATGGCGGCGAGGTTACAATGAGGTCGGTGAACTCTCCGTCGAAGAGCCTCCCATCGAGTGCGTCTCCTCGGTAAAGAACAGCCTGTTTATGACGGAAATATTCTTTGGCTTCTCGTGGACAGAGGCTAGAAAAAAAATCTGTTATGTCTTCCGGAGCTCGATTCTCTCTGACTTGCTTTTTCTTTGCGGTTAGTGTTGGCACGGCGTTTTTGTCCGAAGCTGGAGAGTTGCTTCTCGGCCCTATCTTTTCAATGGGCTGAGATTGAGTCGCAAGGAATTCGTTATCACTTGCGAATGATAACAGGCCTGAAGCAAACTTTCATTCCCATTCGATAGTCGCGGGAGGTTTGCTGCTGATGTCGTAAACCACGCGGTTAACTCCACGAACCTCATTGATGATTCTTCCCGACACCTTAGCAAGAAGGTCATACGGAACTTGCGCCCAATCTGCGGTCATGCCATCTTCGCTCGTGACGGCGCGAAGTGCGATCGTATATTCGTAAGTTCTCTCATCGCCCATGACGCCGACAGACTGAACCGGCAGCAGCACGGCAAATGCCTGCCAGATGTCCGTGTAGATTCCATGTCTTCTTATTTCGTCGATAAAGATATCGTCGGCTTTTCGGAGAATCTCCAGTTTTTCCGTCGACACGTCTCCGAGAATTCTCACGGCGAGACCCGGTCCGGGAAATGGGTGACGTTCGATTATCTCGTTCGAGATTCCAAGCTCGCGTCCAACTTTGCGTACTTCATCTTTGAACAGAAGTCTGAATGGCTCGATCAATTTCAACTTCATTGTTTCAGGCAAGCCGCCAACATTGTGGTGAGTCTTTATTTTCGCCGAAGGGCCTTTGTGAGATTGCGACTCGATTACATCGGGGTACAGCGTTCCCTGTGCCAGGAAATTGACGCCTTTTATCTCGTGGGCTGCTTTCTCGAACACTTCTATGAAAGTGTTCCCGATGATTTTTCTCTTTGTTTCAGGATCGGTAATCCCGCGGAGCTTCTTAAGGAACGTTTCCGATGCATCGATATGGTGGAGACTCATTTTGAAATTATTCTTGAAATACTCCACGACTTTCTTGCTCTCGTCTTTGCGCATGAGGCCGTTATCGATATGAACAGCGTGCAATTTGTCGTTAATAGCTTTCTGTATCAAAACCGCTGCCACAGCAGAATCAACGCCCCCGCTCAGGGCACAAATGACCTTGCTATCTCGGACTGTTTCTCTTATTTCATGGACTTTTTCCTCTATGAAGTTGCCCGCCTTCCAATCGCCGGTGCATCCACAGACTTTGAAGAGAAAATTTGACAGGATCTCTTTCCCTTTTGCAGTGTGGACGACTTCCGGGTGAAATTGCACCCCGTAGATCTTCTTCGATTTGGAACTTAACGCTGCGACGGGAGAATTATCCGTATGTGCAATTGGGGCGAATCCGGTCGGTAGTTTCGTGACTTTGTCGCCGTGGCTCATCCAGACTTTTGACACGTCGCCGATGCCGTCGAGAAGATCACTTGAATCGTCGACGACGAGAAGTGCCTTTCCAAATTCCTGGTGAGCGGATCTGTCGACTTCGCCGCCGAGAAGGTGTGCCACGACCTGAAGCCCGTAGCAAATCCCAAGTATGGGAATTCCAGATTCGAGTACCCGTTTTTCTGGAAGTGGAGCATTCTTCTGATAGACGCTCGAAGGTCCGCCGGAGAGAATTATTCCTTTCGGATCGAGCTCGCGGATTTTTTCGAGAGGAAAATCGAAATTTTCGACGAGGCTGAGGACATTCAGTTCGCGCACACGCCTCGCGATGAGCTGCGTATATTGAGCGCCGAAGTCGAGGATTAAGATCTTATCCATGCGCAAAGCTTTTCAAAAACTCCGCGAACATGTCCATTTCTTCTCGCGTCCGTTTCTCAGTAACGGCAATCAAGAGGCCGTCTTCAGCCGGATCTAATCGGTGAACGTCTAAACCTGCGAGAATTTTCTTTTCTAGTGCCGTCTCAACGATTCTTCCGGCAGGGACTGGAGTTGAAATGAGAAACTCGTTGAAGAAAGGCTGATGATATTTCAGACTGAACCCCGGAATTTTTCCAATCTGTTCGGCAAGATAGTGTGCCTTTGCGCTCGATTGCTCGGCGACTTCATGAAATCCTTGTTTGCCCATCAGCGACATGTAAATTGTGGAGGCGAGCATCATCAGGCCTTCATTGGTACAAATATTTGAAGTTGCTTTCTCGCGCCTGATCTGCTGCTCGCGAGTCTGGAGCGTCAGAACAAATCCGCGGTTTCCCACGGTGTCAATTGTTACGCCGGCTAACCTTCCCGGCAGACGCCTGATCAAAGCCTCTTTGACAGCAAAGATTCCTAAGAATGGTCCGCCAAAACTCTGCGGGATGCCGAGAGATTGGCCCTCGCCGACGACTACATCCGCACCGTATTCTCCCGGTGGCGCAAGGAGGCCGAGCGAAATTGGATTTGCATCGACAGCGTATAAGCCTTTCTTAGAATGGGCGATCTCTCCAAGTGCGAAGACATCGCTTAACGTTCCAAGGAATGACGGCTGCTGTACCATGACGACGGCGACGCTGTCGTCAACAGCCTTCTTCACTGCATCAATATTGGCAATTCCGTTTCTTGATGGAACTTCAACGACCTCGAATCCCTGGCCACGGACATAAGTCTTGATTACTTGCAGATATAACGGATGAATCGGATGCGCTGTGATGATTTTTTTTCTGCCGGTATGTGCGACGGACATAAGAGCTGCTTCTGCGAGTCCACTCCCGGCATCATAAAGCGACGCGTTGGAAACGTCCATTCCGGTTAATCGGCAAATCATAGTTTGGTATTCATATATAGATTGGAGCGTTCCTTGGCTTACCTCAGCCTGGTAAGGTATATATGCTGTATAAAACTCCGACCGACTCAGAAGTGCACCGACAGCCGAGGGAATAAAATGGTCATAAGCACCTGCGCCGAGAAATGAAATGGCGTCCTGAGTGTTTACATTCTTGCTTGCAAGAGCGGAGAGATGTTTGATGACTTCGAGCTCGCTCATCGCCGGAGGAATTTTCAAATCAGCTTTCAGCCTGATTTCCTGCGGAATATCTTTTATCAGCTCATCAAAATTCTTAACTGCGATCGCCTTCAGCATCTCGCGTCGATCGTCATCGGTGTTCGAATAATATGGCATTAGTGGTTCTCCATCATCAATGCAGGCAGTAGGTTGCAGGTGATGGGTAACCCGATCCCCTTCTGCCCAAGGCATTCAACCCAAATCTTGACTGCTATTTCCCCACCATCTCCTGATATTTCGCCGCACCTAGAAGGCTGTCCAGCTCTGATTTGTTTTCGATTTTTATTTTCAGCATCCAGCCGCCGGCGTATGGTTCCCTGTTAACAAGTTCAGGCGAATCCTTAAGGGCCGGATTGATCCCGACGATTTCTCCGCTTACCGGTGCAAGAATGTCCGAGACGGTTTTTACCGCTTCAATTGTTCCGAACTGCTTGCCCTGCTCGAGTCTCGTGCCGGCAGCTGGCATCTCCACGAAAACCACATCGCCTAACTCACCCTGGGCATAATCAGTTATCCCAACCACACCGATGTCGCCTTCCACGCGAATCCATTCATGATCTTTTGTGTACTTCAGGTTTGCTGGGAATTCCATCTTATTCTCCTTTAGAAAATAGTAGCCACGAATTGCACAATTCTTTCTTGCCGGGATAATTCATTTGGTGAGGTCCGTGGAAAAAAATATTTTTGTCTTCTTCATTCGTGCTATTCGTGTTCCATCAATCTTCAAAATTGAACGAATCCAGGAAGTGTGTATCGAACTCGCCTTTCCTGAACCGCTCATCTTTCATGACCTGCATGTGGAAGGGTATGGTGGTCGCTACACCCTCCACAATGAATTCTTCAAGTGCACGGGACATTCTGTTTATGGCTTCTTCTCTATTTGAGCCGAATGTTATGAGTTTCGCGATGAGGGAGTCGTAGTATGGTGGAATCGTGTAGCCTACGTATGCGTGAGAGTCGACACGCACTCCATATCCGCCGGGAGTGTGGAATCCGGTAATTTCGCCGGGGCTCGGGCGAAAATCTTTGTATGGGTCTTCGGCATTTATTCTGCATTCAATCGCGTGGCCGACCTGCTTTAACTTTTTCTTGCTCACATTGGCGCCGCTGGCAATGTTGATCTGCTCTTTTACGAGATCGAAGCCGGTGACTTGCTCGGTTACCGGATGCTCTACTTGAATCCTCGTGTTCATTTCCATGAAATAGAAATTCTTAAGTTTGTCGACAAGAAACTCTATCGTTCCCGCACCTTCGTACCTAACGCTCTTTGCGCCCCTCACTGCGGCCGAACCCATCTTCTCCCGCAGCTCCGGATCGACGACCGGGGATGGCGATTCCTCAATTAACTTTTGATGCCGCCTTTGAATGGAGCATTCGCGTTCGCCAAGATGAATGACATCGCCATGCTGGTCGCCGAGTACCTGAATTTCTATGTGCCGCGGCTCCTCGACATATTTCTCGATATAGACATTACGGTTTCCAAAGGCAGCTTCTGCTTCGGTCTGTGCCATCTGAAATTGTCTTTCGAACTCGTCGGGCTTCCACGCGAGCCTCATTCCTTTTCCGCCGCCGCCGGCGGTTGCCTTTATGATTACAGGGTAGCCGACTCCGTCGGCGACTTCTTTTGCCTTCTTGACGTCTTCGATCGTACCATCGCTTCCGGGAACAACCGGTACGCCGGCTTTGCGCATCGTGTCTTTTGCGGAAGCTTTGTCGCCCATGGCGGTGATCATTTCCGGCTTCGGTCCGATGAATTTTATCCCGCTGCTCTGGCAAATTTCTGAGAACTGCGCATTCTCCGCAAGAAATCCATAACCGGGATGGATCGCGTCGGCGTTTGTAATTTCAGCGGCGGCGATGATGCGCGGAATGTTGAGGTAGCTTTCTCGGCTTGGGGGTGGTCCGATGCAAACGGCTTCGTCGGCAAATCGAACATGCAGAGCATCGCGGTCAGCTTCTGAGTAAACCGCAACCGACTTGATGCCGAGTTCCTTGCAGCTCCGTATTACGCGAAGAGCTATTTCGCCTCTATTTGCAATTAATATCTTATTGAACAATCAACTCTTTCTCAATTATTGACAATCGGCTGTTAGTTTGACTACTCTGGCTCAATCAGGAAAAGCGGCTGGTTGTATTCCACAGGCTTGCCGTTTTCAACGAGCATCTGGATGACTTTTCCAGCGACATCTGATTCAATTTCGTTCATCAGCTTCATCGCTTCGATGATGCAGAGAACCGTTCCTTGCTGGACTGTCGAGCCGATTTGCACATATGGGTCGGCATTTGGGGCCGGGGCACGGTAGAACGTCCCGACAATTGGGGAACGAACTTCATGATATTTCTTTTCTTCAGACTTCGGGATCGCTTCAGTCGCAGGAAGTGAAGCTGCATTCGGTGCTGGTGAGGCTTGAGGAATGCCCGAAGGTTGCGTCATGAATTGTGGAATAAACGCCAGAGGCACAGAAGAATTGTAATGGGCTTTGCTGACCCTGACCTTCTTCCCTTCTTCCTCAATTTCTATTTCATCGATCCCGCTTTCGTCGAGAAGTTTGATGAGCTTCTTGATGTAGCTAATGTCCATATTCCGATCCTCTGATTTCATTCTCCACTTTTCCCGGAGAAATTCTCCGGATGTGACGGCAACTTCTTAAAATGAAAAAGTCCCGATCATGAACGGGACAGTTTGCTTCTCCCGACAAGCGCACGGCTTGCCGGAAATCTACTTCACGCGCTCAACATATCCACCGGTACGTGTGTCTATCTTCAACATGTCTCCTTCATTGACAAAGATGGGAACATTAACGCTCGCGCCGGTCTCCAACTTTGCTGGCTTCATAACATTGTTGACGCTGTCGCCTTTCATACCGGGCTCAGTCTCAACGACTTTGAGATTGACGAATATCGGTATCTCAACTCCTGTTATTTCTGTACCATTAAAAAACAGCTGGATGGTTTCGTTCTCTTTGAGAAATTTGCTCCCATCACCGACGACTTCTTCCGGAACCTGTATCTGATCGTAAGTGTCATTGTCCATGAAAACTAACATGTCTCCATCGCGATAGAGATATTGATAGGCGCGCTGTTCTATTCTGACTACTTCGATGTCCTGTCCAGCACGAAATCGGTTTTCGATCACTTGCCCCGTCTTGATGTTTTTCATCTTGGCACGGACAAAAGCACGCCAGTTGCCGGGGTTCACGTGCTGAAACTCGACGATCGTCCAAAGATCATTATTATATCGAATTATCAAACCTGGTCTGAATTCAGATGTTGTCGCCATAGACTCCCATAAATCTTGATATCTCGTGAAATGTCGCCCGTCCCAAATCAACGTTAATCATCCGGGGTCAGGCTAAAAAATATAGTTTCAGAGCCTCCAAGAATCAAGGAAAGGATAGGGAGCCGGGCTGTTGCGGATCGACAAAAGGAATCTAAAGCATGTTCTCAGCTTAGTTTTTGCCCGTGCGTATTTGGTTTCTAAACCACGACGTCAGCTTGACGCCTTCGCCATAACAGCGACTTGTCGTGCCGCGTCATAATTGTACTCAAAAGCGATCTTCCTGTAATTTACAAGATCGACGATAGTCCCGACGAAACACAATCCGGCTGTGAACAGGTACAGCAGGCCCATCCCGATTTGGTTCGTTAGGAAACGTTGCAAACCCGCGAAGCCTAAGAATCCTATCAGGGTAACAAGGAGA
>Ga0326727_10028384_pt1 | contig 10180 bp, 6 predicted proteins | sample MB2enrmetagenome_FD_207643 | JGI IMG/M metagenome (GOLD analysis project Ga0326727, IMG submission 207643) | Lab enriched peat soil microbial communities from McLean, Ithaca, NY, United States - MB29MY | ecosystem: Environmental > Terrestrial > Soil > Wetlands > Peat | place: USA: New York...
ATGTTCGGCAACCTCGCAGTATCCGGTGCGCACGGATTGGGTGCCGGTCACGAGCGCCACCATCGATGCGGCCAGCGCCAAGCTCAACAACTATGCCTCGCTCCTTGCCAAGGTGCACGGCTGGCTCGAACTGGCCAATAGCCCCGCCGACGCGTCCACCGACGAGTTTTACTCCTTGGCCCTGATCCCTTCCTCGGCGAGCGCGCCGCTGGCTGCGAACCAGACAATCCACCAGGGCGATTTGCTCAAAATGGCTCTCGCCTCCACCGACCGCGTCGTTGATCGGCGCTGGGTCTATGTCCTCGACATCGACTGTCACGGCCAGGGGACAGTTCTCTACCCGCGCAACTATTCCGAAAACCAGTTTCCCAACGATGCCGATAACGGCCGCCAGTTTCTCCTGCCTGGCGCGCCGGTCTTGCGCATCGGCCCGCCCTTTGGGGTGGACACGCTGATTCTGCTCAGCACGGAGCAGCCGCTCGCCGACCCCTTCGTGCTGAACTTCGAGGGGGTCGCCTCGCGGGGCACGCGGGGAGTTTCATCGCCGCTGGAGAGGCTTTTGAATCAAACCAGCGGAGGAACCCGCGGATTCTCTGATGCGGTTCCCACCAACTGGGGCATTGGGCTCACGACGGTTCACAGTGTTCCCAACAGTGCGGCCAATTAGGCTACATGCATGATGTGTCGCCTTCGTGAATCGGGTCGAAGTGCAGGTCCAAGGCAAGGAGTTGACGGCAACAAAGAAGGGGCTGACGCCAGCCCGCGTCGGCGAGTATGCTGGGTGCAAGAGGCCGCCGGGTGGGGCTGGCGGCGCCTGCGAGCGGTTAATCCGGGGGTCAAGATGAGCCGTGCGGCAAGAACCATGATCGTGCTGTGTTTGGGCGTTGGTGCGCTTGCAACGGCACCGGTAATCGCCCAGACTTTCAGCGCATCCAAGGATAAAGTCACTCTCCATCGCAAACTTCCCGCCCTCGTGCAGCTCCCCGGAAACAGCATCAAGGTGACCGTCACTTCGGCCGACGAAGACGGCGCGCTTCCTTACGACTTTGAGGCGCTGCTTGAGACCGAGCTGCTCAAAGATTCGCCTGACCTGCGCATCGACGACAATCCTTCAGCCCAGATCATCTGCCAGATCACCGAATACTCGCACCCTGACCCCGAATACAACAACAAATTGGGGTCGGGACAAACTGTTGGCTCGACCACCTCGACGCTCTCTACGCTCTCCAAGACCGCCGCGATGATCGGGTCCACTGAGCGCATCACAGGAAAACTCAACGTGTCCTTTCAGGCCAAGGATGCGAACGGCGGTCTGCTGATCTCCGACAACATCGATTCGAGTTACGATCGAGAGTTTGACGCCGCCGGAAACTCCACCTCTCATGGCGTGTTCGGCCAGGTGAGTGGGACCCTCTCGCACGTAAAGGGCGGAGCGAAGGGTGGAGAAGGCCCTCCCACGCCATCCGAACTGCGTGCGATGCTCATCCTTAACGCGGTGCAGCAGGTTGCTGAGCATATCGTGAACTCCGATGAGGCGGTCGACGTCTTTCTGGCGCGGGGTAAAGGCGCACTTGACGAGGGTGACAAGGATGCCGAAACCGGACTGTGGGAGCGCGCCCTGGAGACCTTCGAAACCGCACCCGCAGCGCCCAAGCCGGCTGACGACGCATACCGGCTTTACAACATCGGCGTGGCCTACGAGGCGCTGGCCTATGAGGCCGACGATGAAAAGGCGGCCATGAAGTACCTGGATCAGGCCGCCATCAACTACGGCAAAGCCATCGACGCCAAGCCCGACGAGAAGTACTTCGTTGAGCCGCAAAAGCGCATCGAAACCGCAATTGCCCACTACAAAGAGCTGGACAAGCGGCAGGAAGAGGAGGCCAGAGCCAAGGCCGCGGCCCTCGCCGCCGCCAATGCCAAGCCTCCCGCCCCCACGGGCCTCACCAATGACCAGGTCATTGCCATGGTCAAATCCGGCATGGCCGACGACACCGTCATCCACGCCGTTCGCGGAGCCGAGGCAGTCAACTTCGACCTCACCCCTGCCGGCCAGCATGCTCTCACCACCAATGGCGTCAGCGCTCGCATTCTGGCCGCGATGAAGATTCAGGCCGCCAAAAAGCCGGCAGCTGCCAAACCCGCCCCTCACAAAGGCCTCACCAACACTCAAGTGATCGCCATGGTCAAGTCCGGCATGGACGACGGCGTGATCGTGCAGGCGATCAACGGAGCTGACGCGACCGACTTCGACCTTAGCCCGGCTGGCCAGCAGCAGCTCACCGGCAGCGGCGTCAGCGCCCGCGTTCTGGCCGCAATGAAGGCCCGAGCCATGAAGGGGCCGGTAGCAACCACGAGGCCGGTGGCGCAAAAATGAGTCGTCTGCATCGATCCAGCATCCTGTTTCTGGCGTTGCTCACCGCGACGCTGGTCCCCTGTCCTCGCGCTTCCGCGCAAGACGCCCGGTGCGGCGCGGGCCAGGATCTTGTCGTCCAGGCGCTGGAACGCATCACTCCTCAAAGCGGCAACGATGCCTTTGAGGACGCGCTCGAGCTGCTCAAGCACGCCGTCTCCGAGTGTCCCGAGCTGGGCGATGCGTGGTACTACCGCAGCCTCGTCGAAAAGCGCCTGGGCCACGACAACCTCGCCAACTACGCCATGGACAAGGCGCGCTTCAATGGCTCTGAGGCGCTCGACCAGGCCCTGAATCCGCTGGTCCTCTCCACGCCGGCCTCGCGCGGCTTCTCTACCGACGAAGGCACCACGCCCGCACCCGCTGCTCCACCGGTTCGCCCCGGCCCCGTGCAGCAAAAGTGGGCGCTCGTCGTTGGCATCGGCCACTTCACCGACACCCAGATTCCCAAACTCAACTACACCGGCGCTGACGCCACCGCCTTTGCCGCCGCTCTCAAAGATCCCAACATCGGTGCGTTTCCCGCCGACAACGTCCACGTCCTCACCGACGAGCAGGCCACCACTAAGAACATCAAGGAAGAACTCAACTGGATCGCCCGCCACGCGCAGCCCAACGATCTTGTCGTCATTTACGTGGCCACGCACGGCACGCCGCGAACCGTCGACACCGCCGGCGGCGCCAACTACCTCATCACCTACGACACCGAGGTCTACTCCGGCGGCAACCTCGATGAAGACGCTCTCTACGCCACGGCGTATCCCATGGTCGAACTGGCCGATGCTGTCTCTACACGGATGAAGGCCCTCCGCACCGCCGTTTTTCTCGACACCTGCTACAGCGGCGGCGCGGCCGGCACGAACGCGTCTCAACCCGCTGCGGCGCTCGCCAACACTGCTCCCTCGGGCGCCATGCTCGCGCACATGTCCGAGGGGACCGGCCGCATCGTCATGGCCGCCAGTGAGGTTAACGAAGAATCGCTCGAAAGCAGCCAGCTCCACCACGGCTACTTCACCTACTATCTCCTCCAGGCGCTCAAGAACGGCAAAGGCGAAACGCCCTTGAGCCAGGTCTACGCCTCGGTGGCGCAGCAGGTTTCGCAAAACGTCTCCTCGCAGGGCATGCACCAGCATCCCGTCATGAATCGCAGCTCGGCGGATGCCGACTTCGCCCTCAGGGCCGCCAGCTCTTCATCAGCAAAATCCCAGCCTTGACCATGTGTCGGGCGGGCAAGTGAAAGGCTCGCCATGAATCGCACGAGTAAGATTCGCGCCACAGTGCTTCTGGGCATCGCGCTCTTGAGCGGCGCTGCCTGCGCGCAGACCGGCTCCTTGGCCCCGCAGATCGCCCTCCAGGAACAAAAGCTGGCGGCCGCCCGCGCCGCAAAGGACCAGCGCGCCGAAGCCACCGAGCTGGACACCCTCGCCAACCTCTACTGGAAGGCGGGTCAACTGCAAAAAGCGCTTGATATCTGCAATCAGGCGTTGTCGGTCGAACAAGGCCGAACCCACGTCGGCGGCGCGGCGTTTACCAAAGTCACGATGGCGAAAATCTACAACGAATTGGGCGAGCAGCAGAAAGCCCTCGACCTGCTCAACGAGGTGCTGCCCTTCTGGCAATCGCCCCCTACCGGCAGGCGCGTTGAGCGCCTGCTGCCAACCAACTTTTTCTCGATTGGCGAAGGCAGCACGCTGAGCAGCCTGGGCAAGGTCTATAGCGACCTCGGCGACAACCAGAAGGCCCTCGACTATCTCAATCAGTCGCTGCGCGTCTGGCAGGAAGCCGGTATCAAGGCCGGCCAGGCCAACGCGCTTGACGGCATTGGCCGCGTTTACTCCGATATGGGCCAGGGGCAACAGGCCCTCGACTATTTCAACCGCGCGCTGCCGCTCTGGAGAGCAGACGGCAACCAGGAAGGTGAGGCGCTAACCCTCAACGATTTGGGACCCGCCTATGCCGAGATCGGCCAGAAACAGAAAGCGCTCGAAGCCTATAATCAGGCGCTCGCCATCTGGCGCCAGCTCGGCAGCCGCCAGGGCGAAGCCCTCACCATCAATAACATCGGCCGCCTGTACCGCGACCTCGGCCAGCACCAGACAGCCCTCGACTATTACAACCAGGCCTTGCCTATCTGGCGCGAGGTGGGCAACCGCAGCGGTGAGGCCCTCGCGCTCAGTGACATAGGCCGTGCCTACGCCGATCTCGGCCAGCCCGCGAAAGCCCTCGAATTCGGCGCCCAGGCGCTGCCCATCTTTCGCGAAACCGGCAGCCGCCGCGGCCAAGCCATGACCCTCAACCTCATGGGCCGCGATCACTCCGACATGGGCGAGGCCAGGCAGGCCATGGACCTCGACCTCCAGGCGCTCGCCATCTGGCGCGAGGTCCAGGATCAGCGCAACGAAGCGCAGGACCTCATGACCATCGCCTGGGCCTATTCGTTGATGAAAGAACCCGAGCAGTCCTTCACCAGTGCGATCGCCGCCCTTGGCCTGGCAAAAGCTGTGGGCGATCCCGAAGTCGAGGGCGCCATCGACAACTCCATGATGCTCGGCTTCCGCAAGCAGCATCGCCCCGAGGAAGCCATCTTCTTCGGCCTCGAAGCCGTCAACGCCTACGAGCAGATCCGTAAGAACATCTCCGGCATGCAAAAGGAAGTCCAGGCCGGATTCGCGCAATCGAAGTCCGGATCCTACCGCATGCTCGCCGAGTTGCTCGTCGAGGCCGGCCGTCTCGGTCAGGCCGAGCAGATTCTCGATCTCCTCAAGGAGCAGGAGCTGAAGGATCTTGTCGCCGGCGCTGCTCCCGGCGCCTCCGCCAACATCGAACCTCTCAAACTTTCACCCGCGCAGCAGAAGGCTGAGAGCGCCCTGCCCGATCTGGAAAAGAAAGCGCGCGTCATCGAGGAGTCAAGCCTCGCCTACACCCAGATTCTGGCCAAGCCATCGCGCACTCCGGACGACGACGCCCAACTCAAGTCCCTCGGCGCCACCATCCGTCAGGAGAGTGCAGACATCCAGTCCGTTCTCTTGAACACTGTCTTTCCCGAGCTCGATGCGCAATCCGCTCCCGGCCAGGCATCCGCCGATACTTCGAAGAGCTTTCTCCAGGATTCGCTCGCCAAACTCGGTCCGCGTGTGATGGGCATCCGGGTCCTGCTCGGAGACGACCACGCCTACGCCATCGCCATCACCTCCACCTCGCGCAAGATGTTTGTCCTGCCCGCCTCCTCGGCCGACATACGCGCCAAGGCCCTTGAAGCGCTCAAAGCCGTGGGCTCGCCCGCTTCCGATCCCCGCCCGCAATTGAACCAGCTCTATTCCATGATTGTGTCGCCCCTTGAAGATCAACTGAAAGCTCTCGAAGCAACCCCCGGCCCGCAAGGCAGCGTCCCCACTCTGCTCTGGTCTCTCGACGACGCTCTTCGCTACGTCCCTATGGGCGCGCTCTACGACGGCAACCACTACATGGTCGAGCGATTCCACAACGTTCTCTTCACTCCTGAGAGCTACGGCCACATCACCGATTCCCCGCTCCAGAGCAAAGCCCCGCCCAGCGCGCTTGCCATGGGCCTCTCAAAAAGCTATGGCGGCCTTCCCGCCCTCCCCGGCGTCATTCCCGAGCTGGACTCCATCGTTCACGATCCCTCCGATCCCGCATCGCACGGTCCCATGCAAGGCAAGCTGCTGCCCGACGAGCAGTTCACTCTCGCCGCGTTGAAGTCCGATCTGGGCGCCGGTAACAGCTTCTCCGTCGTCCATATCGCCAGCCATTTTGTTCTCATCGCCGGCAGCGGCGACGAGCCTTTCCTCATGATGGGCGGCGACAACACTGGCGATCCCAACGGTTTCGAGTGGAATCTCTCCGCCATGGAGAACTCCCCGGTCGCCTTTCACGGCACGCGGCTCATCACTCTCTCGGCCTGCAGCACCGCCAAGGACTACAAATCGCGCAACGGCCTCGAGATGGACTCGCTGGGCATGGTCGCTCAGCAGAAGGAGGCCGAAGCCGTACTGGCCACGCTTTGGGACGTGAATGATCTCAGCACCAGCCACATCATGAGCGACTTCTACGATCGCTGGGTCAAGAACCCGGCCGATGGCAAAGCCGAGGCGCTGCGCCAGGCGCAGCTCGCCTTCCTTCACGGCTCGCCGTCTGCGCCTGGAACTGGGACGGGTCGCGGCTTTGAAGCCGTCGGAGAATCGGCGCAGCCTGTCAGCTCGCTCGGCTACACCCACCCGTATTACTGGGCGCCCTTCGTCCTCATCGGCAACTATCAATAGCTGCTCTCGCTCCACTCGTCACCGACCGTCCTCCGTCACCGGTGCTAGAATCCCATGCCGAATGAGAGGAAGGTCATGCGCACGATCCGGCTTCTGCTAGTCATTGCAGTCATCTTCTTACCCGCAGCTTCATTCGGCAGTGAGCGCTTCGACGGAAACTGGCTCACCAAAATGACCTGTCCGCCCAAAGGAGACACCGAAGGCTACACCTGGCAGTTTGTCAGCGTTATCCAGAACGGCAGCCTTCACGGAGAACGGGGCACGGCGGGTCAGCCCGGCTACTTGGCGATTGACGGCCCCATCGCCGACGACGGCAGCGCCAAGCTCACGGCCAATGGCGTCGTCGTCTCACGCGACTATGCTCGTGGCGCCTTCGCTCACCAGGGCGAGAGTTACAGCTACGACATCAAGGCTCAATTCAAAGAAATGATGGGAACAGGCGCGCGAAATCAGGGTCTCGGCATCGTCGGCCGTCCTTGCACCTTCGAGTTCACAAAACAGCCGCTTGCCAACCCACCAGCCACTCATTAAAAAAACCGCCGCGATGGCTGGGAAAGGCCGGTTAGGCAAGCAGCCGCTTCGCCACCTCAATATAGACCTGGACAGCTTCGAGGAGTTCTTTCTTTGCCAGCTTCTCGAAGGGCGTGTGGGCTACGTGAATGTTGCCCGGCCCCAAGAGCACCGGCTCGCCCCAGTTACTCAGTTGCGGAATGTCCGTAGTGAACTTCGCCACCATCGTCGGCAGCCCCTCCGGGGCGCGCAACCGCATGAAGGGAATCTCCAGCGTGAATTCCACCTCCGCGAGTCCCTTGGCTGCCTCCAGAAGCGCGGCCTTCACCGGCGCCGAGTCGCCCACCAGCCGCACCAGCACCTGCGCTTCGGCCTTATCGGCGATCACATTCGGCGCGTGCCCGCCGTGAACCTGCCCGATATTCAATGTGCTCGGGCCCACGTCCTCCGTCACCGGCAGCTCCAGCCTGAGCAGCTTCTCCATCACCTCGACCAGCTTGTGCACCGCGCTCTCGCCCAGCTCAGGATAGGCCGAGTGCGCCATCTTGCCCGTCGCGCGAAACACCACGCGCAGCGCTCCCTTCGACGCCAGCGCCACGCGATTATCCGTCGGCTCGCCGTCGATCAGATACCGGCTTCCCTTCGGCTTCAGGTTGGCCGCCTTCGCACCCGCCGAATCGCGCTCCTCGCCCGACACAAATAACAACCCAACCCGAAAGCCCGCCGCCCGCAGTGCCTCCGCCGCCGCAATCTGCGCGGCGATAATTCCCTTTGCGTCTGACACCCCGCGCCCGTACATGAATTCCGCGTCTTCGCTGAACGGGATGTACGGCGGAACGGTGTCCATATGCGTGGAAAAAACCAGATCCGGCGTCTTCCCCGCCGGTCCGCCATACACATTCCAGCGCGGCCCGGCCGTCGCGCTCTCCGCCGGCTGCGCCACCGGCGTCTTCTCCACTTCCCACCCGCGCCCGGCGAGAAACTCGGCAAGAAAATCGCCCACCGAGCCCTCATGGTAGGTCGTCGATTCGATCTCGCATAACTGGCGCGTCAGCCCAATCGGGTCAATATGGTCGTGCTCGGAACGATCGTTCATGATGCTGCCAGAATACCGTAGCGGGCTCTTGCGCTTTCGCTCGCGCACCATTCCTGCGCCCCATCCCTGTGGGATGACGCCTTCTCTATTTCCTCCTGCGCCAACGCTTGGTGGGCCCATTGCCAAGCCGCTCGTGTCACCCGCAGCGGCCGTCTCCCGAATCAGCGTAGAATGAGGAGTGGAATGATCCCCGCCATCGTACTTGCCCAAGCTGAGACGCATCCGTCCGGCCTGGTCCTCTGGCTGAAGGAGCGTCGGCCATGAACCAAGTCGGCGACACGGCTCTCGACGCTCTGCACGCCACGGCCACTCATATCTTTACCGGCGCGCTAAACGCCTGCAACATCGCCTCGGCCTTCGATCGGCGCCTGCGCTTTGAAGGCCACACGCTGCACCGCGTCATGCCCGACGGCAGCGGCCCTGCCGCCATCGATCTCTCCGCCTACAAGCGCATCTTCGTCATCGCCCTGGGCAAGGCTGCCGGACCCATGCTCGAGATCCTGCTCCAACGCATGGAGCGCCGCAAAGGCCTCCGCGGCATCTGCTGTACCAACCAGTTGCCCGCTAAGCGCAATTGGCGCTTCCGCTACTTCGAAGGCGGCCATCCCTTGCCCAATGAAGATTCCTTCGCCGCCGCCCGCGCTGCGCTCGCCCTCCTGCACAAAGCCAGGAAAGACACGCTCGTCTTTTTCCTCATCTCTGGCGGCGGCTCGGCCATTTTCGACCTGCCTCTCGACCCGCAGATCACCCTCGACGACACCATCGTCTTCCACCAGTTGCTGCTCGCTTCGGGCGCGCCCATCAACGAGATCAACACCTTGCGCAAGCATTTTTCCGCGGTCAAGGGAGGCCGGCTCGCCATGGCCGCGCCAGAAGCGCTCAAGATCAGCCTGCTCCTCCCCGACGTTCCCCTGCGCACGCTGGACGCGCTCTCCTCCGGCCCCACCACGCCAGACCACTCAGCGGTGGCCGATGTGCGCGAGCTCATGGAAAAATACGATCTCGCGCCCAAGCTCCCGCTCTCCATCCGTGCCTTCTTTGAGCGCGAGGACCTGCCCGAGTCGCCCGGCAACAAGGGCTGGCGCCCGTCGTTCCTGCCCAAGCTGCCGTGGACCGATGCCATGCGGCCGCGCCGCATCACCTCCGCGGCCAGCATGAGCGGTGAGGACGTCGCCTTCCGCGATTCCGTCTTCGAGATCCTCCTCTCCAGCCACGACCTGGTGGAGAATGCCCGCACGCTCGCGCGCGAAGCCGGCTATCACGTCGTCGTCGACAACAGTTGCGACGACTGGGACTACGCCGATGCGGCGCGCTATCTGCTGGAACGATTTCACGCCTTCCGCGCCAAGCATGACCGCCTCTGCCTCATCTCCGTGGGCGAAGTCACCGTCACCCTCACTCGCACGCCTGGCGCGGGCGGCCGCAACCAGCAGTTCGCATTGGCTTGCGCGCTTGAGCTCGCCAACGATCCCGGCGCGCACCTCACCGTGCTCAGCGCAGGTTCCGACGGCATCGACGGCAACACGCAGGCGGCCGGAGCCATCGCTGACCCCACCACCGTAGCCCGCGCCCGCGCCTTTGGCTTCGATCCCGAGCAGTCGCTGGGCGAGTTCAATGCCTGCCCGCTCTTCACCGCAATCGGCGACTCCGTGGTCACCGGCCCCACCGCCCAGAACCTGCGCGACCTGCGCCTGCTCATCTCCGAACCTGCCTAGCACACGCAATTCCGGTGGAAAACGAAAAAACTCTACCTTCGCACTCGATCCGTCTGCATTAGGATTGGTTCGTGCCTCGAAAAACAAAGCGCAAGGCAACCGCCCGGATGCCCGACATTCGTGCCGTCGCCGCAGTGGCAAAAGTTTCCATCGCTACGGTCTCCAG
>Ga0326727_10028385_pt1 | contig 10180 bp, 8 predicted proteins | sample MB2enrmetagenome_FD_207643 | JGI IMG/M metagenome (GOLD analysis project Ga0326727, IMG submission 207643) | Lab enriched peat soil microbial communities from McLean, Ithaca, NY, United States - MB29MY | ecosystem: Environmental > Terrestrial > Soil > Wetlands > Peat | place: USA: New York...
CAGCCCCTCCCGCGTAATGACCGACCCTCGCTCGAACTTGAAACTGGTTACGGTTGTGGCCTCGAGACCCATCCTGAGCAGGGCAGCAACGTCGAGCCCTGCCTCGGCCCGGTCGAGCTGCTCGGGCTGAGCGAAGATGGCAGGCGCGCGCGGCATGAAGCGAGGGCAGCAGTCCTCAAAGGGTTCGCAGGAGATCTTGTAAGTCCCGATCTGCCGCGCCAGGCGCAGTATCTCCGACTTATCGTCGCCCGCCAGAGGACGATAGATGGGGAGGTCAAGGCCGTGATCAATGGCCGCCAGATTATGCAGCGTCTGTGAGGCCACCTGCGAGACGCTGTCGCCGGTCACGAGCCCCGTCGCGTGCTCAGCTCGGGCAATCTCTCGCGCCATGCGCCCCATCATGCGGCGGTAAAGCAGCACGCGAAAGCTCTCCGGCGCTGCCGCAACGATTTGGCGCTGCACGGCGTCAAAGGGAACCAAGTAAAGCCGTGAGGTGAACTGGTAGGGTGTGAGGGTCCTAACAATTTCTTCCGCCACGCCCCTTGATGAATCCCGTGAGGGAGAGGGGCTGCCGAAAAAGTGCACGAAAGCAGCGTGGCAGCCGCGCCGTATCATCTTGTACGCAGCCACCGCGGAATCAAACCCGCCGGAAAGCAATACGACGAGCCGGCCACTCGTGACGGCAGGCAGGCCGCCAGCTCCTTCCACCCGGTCCGTATAGATAAGAGCTTTCCCAGGGACAACCTCGACCCAGCAGGTCACCTCCGGGTTCGTGAGTTTCACCTGGACGCTCGGGTCCCTCGCCCGCAAAGAATCCAGGATGACCCGCCCGAGCTGGCGCTCCAACTCCATGGAATTCATGCCATATCCTGTCTCGGCGATCTTGGCGCGCACAGCGAAATTGCGCGGCTTCTTTTCCGTCATCATGGCGCAAGCCGCAGGACCCAATTCAGCAAGCGAACTCGGAACTTCGCGGGCCAGTGCAATGTAGGCGAGACCAAAAACACGGCGTAAACGCTCCAGGATAGCAGGTGCTGCGGATTCGTCCCCAGGGACAAGCAGGAAGCGTTCTGCCGTGCGGCCGAGCGATTGGACCGGCAAGTCGCAGACACTCTGCTTGATGGCGGAGCGTAGGCGGCTGAGGAAGTAGTTCTTGTTCCCACCTTTGAGCCAGATTTCGTGGTAGTGGAGAATGAAAACTCGGTTCATGCGCTTCTAACTGCCTTCCCCGCGTATGCATGCGCCCGGTCAGTGCCGATGCAGCGAATGAAGCTAGAATAAAGGTTTTCTGCGGGTGCCGCAAGCGCAGCCCTCAGTCGCCGCTAGTGTCCTGTCCGACTTAACTGTTGAGAATACCCCCTCGCTCCCCCACCCCTCTCCCCCTTGGGGGAGAGGGTGGACCGCCGCCGGCGTTTTCTTCAGCCCGTCAGCCGACGGGGCCGGGTGAGGGGGTTCCTGCCAAGTTGCTCGTTGTCAACAATAACGCGGGACAGGACACTAGAGACCGGGCTTTCATTGCCGATTGTCGATTGACAGAGTGTTGCGGCACTTCCTCCGCTGTCCGTAAGCAATCGGCAATCACCAATCGAAAATCGACAATTTTCTTTTTTCTATTTTCTGGTTTCCTTCTTGCTTCCCGGCAGCTCCGCAGCCTAATCCTTGCGCCAACGCTTGAAGGCCTGGCGCATTTCAGGTTCAGGGTCAATGCCCAGGGCATCGGCAACTCGATTGATGTAGTTGAAGTAGGAAATGACCTCGACGGCGTCCAGGATGTCGCGGTCCGTGAGTCCAAATTTGCGCAGGCTTTCCACTTCCCGGCGGCGCACCGCAGCGGGCGTGCGCGTCACCCGCACGGCGAACTTGCACAGCGCCTTTCGGCGGGCGGAAAGTCTCGCCCGGCGGTAATCATGCTTGACGTGCTCGGCCAGCTTTTCGTCTCCTGTTTCCTCACGGAGATCCTCCCCGTGCGCTTCGATTCAATAGAAGCAGTGGTTAGCCTGGGAGACAACCGTGGCCAGCATTTCGCGTTCGGCGCGCGAAAGGCCTGAAGGACCGAACATCGTAGCCTGATACAAATGCATGAACGCGCGCAGGCTCTCGTGGTTCAGGCTTTGCACCTTCAGGATGTTGAAAACCTTCCCGGCCCGTTTGATCGCCTTGTCATACTCAAGCTTCAGTCCGCCTGTGGCGTCCTCGGGTTCGATGGTTTTGATCCAGGACATGTTGATCCCCTGATTGCGGGCTATGGAATGCTGCCGCTAAGGATTTGATGGCGCAAACGGCGCCCCGAGCTGTAAGTAAAGAAATCCGAGTGAATCCGTTGCTTCGTCGATTGCTTTAGTGACGGATACACCCCGCGAATGCCCTGCCTCCGCATCGTAGCGAAGCAGGACCGGCCGATCTGAGCCAGTGGCCGCTTGAAGCAGCGCGGTCATCTTACGCGCGTGGAGAGGTGCGACCCGTGTATCACCGTCACCGGTCACGAAAAGCACGGCGGGGTATTTCGTCCCAGGCTTCACGTGGTGGTAAGGCGAGTAAGCGTAAAGGTATTTGAATTGCCCAGCATCATCGGCCGACCCGTATTCAGAAACCCAGTATTTTGCGACGAAGAACTTTTGATAACGCAGCATGTCAAGGAGGGGATAAGCGCACACCACTGCCTGGAACAGGTCGGGCCGCTGGGTGAGGGCTGCGCCCACCAGCAGCCCACCGTTGCTGCCCCCCCGGATAGCCAGCCTGGAGGGTTGAGTGTAATGGTTGTTGACCAACCACTCCGCCGCTGCGATGAAGTCATCGAAGACAGTCTGCTTTCTTTCGAGCATTCCGGCGCGGTGCCACGCCTCGCCAAATTCACCTCCCCCGCGGAGGTTGGGAAGCGCGAAAACGCCACCTTGCTCAGCCCAGAGTGCAACGCCCGCTGAAAAAGAGGGTGTTTCATTAATGTTGAACCCGCCGTAGCCAGTAAGCAGTGTGGGGTTGTTGCCGTCCAGTTTTGTCCCCTTGCGGTACATGAGGAACATCGGAATACGAGTCTTGTCCTTCGAGCTGTACCACACCTGCTTGACTTCCAGCCCCTCCCCATGAAACGGAACATGGGTTTCCGCCCAGACACTCTGTTTGCCGATGTCGGTGTTGTAGAGGTAAATCCGCTGGGGAATAGGGAACGACGTGAACGCATAGAACGCTTCCTTGCTCGTCCAGCGCCCATTGAACTCTTCTATTGATCCAATTGTGGGAAGCTCAATGTCCCACACGCGCGCGCCCCCGGCATCGAACACCTTCACCTGGGAAGCGGCATTCCGGATGTATTTCACGAAGAGTCTTCCCCCTGCAAGATCGAGGGACTCGATTGCCGCGTCACTTTCAGGCACGATTTCGCGCCAGTTCTCACGCGCCGGATTCCTGAGGTCTGCGGCGAGGACTCGTCCATTGGGGGCTTTCCAGTTCGTTTGCAGAAAAACCTGATTGCCTCCAACCGCCCCCACGAATCTGGCGGGGATGTCGTTGACAAGCGGGCGAATGGGCCCCTGCTTTTCAAGATCCTGATAGTAAATCTCTGTCCGGTCGGCTGCTGCACCGTAGAGTACGTGGATAATAAGGTAGCGGCCGTCTTCCGACAAATCGCATCCGATGATCTTGTCAGGGCCATAGCCGTGGCCGAAAACTTCCCGGTCTGTGGCGGGGTCGCTCCCCATCGGGTGGTAGCTGAGGCGTGGGCCATCCGGTCCTGCCCACGCGTAGTAAAGGCCGCTTTTGTCGGGCTTAATCGAGATAGTGGAATAGCGACGCTTCGGCAAGTTCTCCGCCAACTCAGTTCGAGTGTGGACATCGAGGAGATGAACCGTAGTCTCGTCCTCTCCGCCGTGCCGGAGGCTATAGGCCACAAGCATCCCATCTTTGGAAACATCCTGGAGGCCGACGGAGACGTTTCCGTCCGGACTGAGCGGATTGGGATCCACGAGGACCTCGTCCTTACTGTCCGCTCCAACCCTAATATACAACACACCTTGATCCTGGGCTGCCGATCTCCGTTTGAAGAAATACTTGCCGTTCCGCTCCCTGGGTACGTCGATGGTCTCAACTTTCATAAGCTCCGTGAGCCGCCGTTTCTGTGCTTCCCTGCCCGGCAGTGAGTCGAGCAGAGCCCGTGAATACCTGTTTTGTGCATCGATCCAGGCGCGCGTTTCAAGACTTTGCTGGTCTTCAAGCCAGCGGTAAGGGTCCGCGATTTCGACCCCGTGGATCAGTTCTTTAACATTGTCAGTCCTTGTTTTGGGAGGTTGGAGGTGCTTCGTCTCCTGCGTTCTTATGACGGAGGGTGTCATAAGTGAAGCCAAAAGGAGCGGAAGCAGCCAGAGCCGAGAAGCAGAGCGAGGCGCACCACTGTGCGTTTGTTGATGAAGCATGGGGTTAATCAGTCCTTTCCGCCTTGACCGGCGCTCTTGGCGCAGCAGGAGCCAGGGTGTGAGTTATACCTTCCCTCAAGCCTCCTTTGCTCGCCTACGAAGCGTGCCCGAATCATTAAGTATCGCACGGGTCTCAACATGAGATAAGCAGGGAATTTCAAGAGTCGATCCATAATCTCAAGTGGTGAATGATATGGATCTAATGCATTAAGAGCAGATGGTCTGAGTGGTATGTCGTGCACGCCTTGGTTGTCTGTCTGGCTCATGCAGCGTAGAATAAGATGAATGAGTGATTTGGTCCACATTGCCTCAGCTCCCATGCAGGTGCGCAAGCCCGAATGGCTGAAGGTGCGCGTTCCTGCCGGGGAGAATTACTTTGAGCTGAGGCAATTGATGCGCGGGCTTGGGTTGCATACCGTGTGTGAAAGCGCGCGTTGCCCGAACGTCGGCGAGTGCTGGGCGCATCGAACCGCCACTTTCATGATACTGGGCGAGCTTTGCACCCGCCGCTGCGGCTTCTGCGCAGTGCCGAAAGGCTTGCCGCGCGGTGAGGTGGACTGGGAGGAACCGGAAAGAGTGGCGGAAGCGGCGTCGAAGATGGGTTTGAAGTATGTCGTGGTCACTTCCGTCGACCGGGACGACTTGAAAGACGGTGGGGCCACGATATTCGCTCGGACGATTGAGGCCCTTCGCCGGCACATTGCGGGGTGCCAAGTAGAAGTTCTGATCCCCGACTTCCGGGGGTCTGACGAAGCTCTGGAAATCGTGCTGCGTGCTCAACCCGACATCCTGAACCACAACACCGAGACTGTCCCTCGCTTTTACCCGGTGGCGCGGCGTGGTTCCCGCTACGAGCGCTCCCTGCGCCTGCTTCGACGCTCACGTGAAATCGCTCCTTCAATCCCAACCAAGTCCGGCCTCATGGTGGGCCTTGGGGAAACGTTTGAGGAACTGGTGGCGGTGCTGAGGGATTTAAGTGCAGTGGGGGTCGATATCGTCACAATTGGCCAGTATTTGCGCCCCTCCGGCGAGCAGTTGCCTGTGGCGCGCTTTTATTCCCCCCAGGAATTCTCCACTCTCAAGCAGGAAGGTCTCCGCCTGGGGATCCGTCACGTCGAGTCCGGCCCTTTGGTTCGCAGCTCCTACCACGCCCACGAGCAAACCCAAAAACTGAATCAGTGAATCAACGGCCTTACCAGGATTTTCCCACCACCAACGGGGAAGGGCGGGGTTTTTACAGGCTGCGGGAAAACCCCTCCAAGCTGTCATTCCGAGCGGAGCGAGGAATCTCGCTCTGAGTATTTTTCAACGCAGTGCGAGATTCCTCGTCGTCCCGATCAGATCGGGACTCCTCGGAATGACAGGCCAAACGGGTTTTTCCGCAGCCTGTAACCCCCCTTGCGGTCGCCCGACTCAAAACGGCAAAGCGTGGTGAGAAATCCGGCCTAATGTCCTGACCGGCGCGCCAGAGCTCGCTCGGCTTGTTGGTGGAGAGGTTTCCATATCTCCGATTGGGGATGGGCGGTTTCGTCGATCACCTGCCGGTAGACTGCCTCGCCTTCCTTGACATCTCCCATGCGCAGCTCAACGCTCCCAACCAGCAATTTCCAAAGCGGGTTGTGGGGATACTGCTGCTCCATCTGGCGAAGCAGTTCCAGGGATCTTGCCAACTGCCGCTCCATCGGACGGGAGTAGTTCTTGGCAAGGTGGAATCTCGCCTCCGGGGCCACGAGTTGCCCTTTTTCCATTGCTCGCTGGATTTGGCGGAGGCCCACAAGGCGGTCGCCGCCCGGAAGCAGAATCAAAAAGCGCAGCATCTTCACATAGGTTGGCAACGTGTCCTCGAAGTAGTTGTAGAGCCCGAGTCCAAAGTAGGCATCGTTAAGGTTGGGATCGAGCTTCAGGGCGGCGAGAGAAAAACTCCGCAAGCGCTTGCCAGCGTGGGCAGTTGCCAAAGCACGGTCCCGTAAAGCTTCCAACCGCGCCCGCAGTCCGTAGGCCAAGCCCTCGTAAAAGTAACTGCGCGCTTCATCTTGATGCGCGCGGAGGCGCGTTTCGGCTTTCAGGATTGCCAGATCATCCAATCGCCTGAAATCGCCGTCGTAAGGAGTGGCGGCTTCGGAGAGAGACTCAAAAACGTCCGGGTCAATCAGATTGCCTTCGGTCAAGTAAATCTTCCACCAGTTCGCATCGGCCTCGAGAAGGTAGCCGAGAGGCGACTCGGGATCGGACCTCTGGATCTGGCGGCAGATTTCCATCGCATGGTCGAAGTCGCCATCCATGAGTTTATTCATCCCGCGGACGGCAATCTCCTGGTTCGCCACTTCGTCTGCCTTCGCGGCCCCCCAAGCGAACTTCACAGTTCCACAACTAACGGTGACCCACAAAAGGATCAGTGCCAACAGATTCGGTAGTTGAATTCTTCTCATTGAGCCTGCACTCATGTCCAAAGAGCCTGCCACGAAGGCCGAGCAGAAACTCGTACATCACCCAGCATTCTACCGCGAACGGAGGAAAACCTAGGAATCCCGGTACAGGCATTTCAAAGACCTTCCAATTTTGCCACATCGGGAAAACATATAACCACTTTGCGCTGGCCCAGTAGTTCCAGAACTCCCAGAGGATTCCGCACACAAGCCCGGAACAGAGGTAGGCGTTGAGCCGGCTTGTTTCACCCTGTTCCAGGTCGCGCAACAAGGAGCGCCCTCCCCAGGAATAATTGACGGGGTCGAGCACCAGGATGAACCCTACCCAAACTGCCCCGAACAGACAGCCTCCTATGCGTGGAGGCACGAGCAGGGGAAGAGTAAGGCATGCCAAGCCGAGGAGAAAAGGGATGATGTGCCTAGACGGGCGAAAAGCATATCCGGCTTCCCGCTTGTCTCGACTCAAACCCAGCGCCGAAATCAGGTCCGCGGTCTCGAAGATGCCGGGCCAGATGGTTGCAAATGACCAAGTGAAGCCCAGTCCGCGAAGGAGGGGATTTTGAGGCAGTCCGACGTAAGTCCAGTTTCTGAGGCGCAAGTTGTAGGCCTCAAAAACCAACCACAGCGGTACAGAGCAACAAGCCAGGCCCAAGAAACTGCGCAGTGAATTACGGATGCGAGACGCACCCTTCAGGCTGCACACCAGCGAATCGGCAAAGAGCAGATAGCCTGTCCAGACGATGGGCGTAAAGAAGACTTGGACCCAGCGAAGGCGCAAGAACAGCAGCAACTCTGCGAGCAGAATAATTGCAAGTCCCGGCCAACCCCACGCCGGGATCGAAGCTTTTTTCTGAGTGGAGTATCTCCATCCCAGCGTGCCTAGCGTCGCCGTCAGCATCACAATGCCCAAAAGGATGTGATTCCCGTTCATGAGGTCAGGCAGGAGTTTCGCCAGCAGAATAGACGATTCAACCTGAAATGGCAAACCGTCGCAGGGCCAACAAAGCAACGCCCCGCCTGTAGAACGTGCTGCTCACTTCGAGCATGCCGACGAAGACCTACCGCCGGGTAGATGGGTATGGTCATAGCCGTTATTGAGGATATCTTTCACTTAGTGGTTCAGTTTTGCGGGTGGTTAGAGGCGAGGGCGGATGGCCAAGGGTAGAAACTGCCCTCGGCCTCCGGTTTTCGGCAAGGGCGGCAGGCCGTATGGAAAGGCTCTGTGCAAGAAACAGGTTAATCTTTGTAAATCCAGCCTGCCACCAGCGACGCCATGATCGCTCCCAGCCAGAGGTCGAGCATCCACCAGAGCGATACGTAGCGACCCACGAGTGACCATGCAGCGCCGGTCAGGTTCATGGGAAACCCTGCTGCGAAGCCCACCAGCAGCCCGATCGTCAGCGCCGTGCCCGGGCCGGCGCCGCGCGTCGCACGCACTGAAGAATAGAGCCAAGCGACGACGTAGGCGAGAAGGAACATTGTGATGAACCAATAAACCACGAACAAGGGATAGCGCGGTTGCTTGAGCATGTGTCCCGAAGCTTGCGCCGCCGCATACCGCGGTGCCAGAATCACCAGGTTGACGATAGTGCTCCAGATACACCAGACCACGCCTCCGGCCAGAGCGCCCAGGGCCACACGACGTGTGTTGACTGCTGCCATGCATCACCTCTCCTGAATTGAAAGTCTCGGGGAAAAACTCGGACGGACGTTCATGTTACGCGCCCAACTGTGGAAGGTCAAGCAGTAACACTATTGTTGTCGGGATCGCGACAAAGTCGCGGAAAAAGCGGCTCGCCACTTGAAGATGACAATGCTCGCGGTGATTCCCCTCCTTGATAAGGAGGGGACCAGGGGGTGGTTGATCCGTCAGCCGACGGACGCTTGATTCCGTGTCGACCGTCGCCCGGCCCCCTCCTCCGCCGAGGAGGGAAGCCATTTTTAGGCCAGGAAGTTGTCAAACCACTTTTTCAATCGCCAATCATGGCACCCGCGTAATGGCTCCTTCCGATGCGGAGGAGACCAGCGCAGCATATTTGGCAAACACACCTGTTTTGTACCGCGGCTGGGGCTCACGCCAGTTGGCCAATCTATACTTGATCTCCTCATCGGGCAGTTCAACATCGAGGCGTCGCTTCTCGATATCGAACACTACCACATCGCCATCGGTGACCGCCGCAATGGGACCGCCGCGGGCTGCCTCGGGAGCCACGTGACCCACCATCAGTCCATGCGTCGCGCCGCTGAACCGGCCGTCGGTGAGCAACCCGACCGAGTCGCCCAAGCCCTCCCCGACCAGCGCTCCCGTCACGTCCAGCATCTCGCGCATGCCCGGGCCGCCCCGCGGTCCCTCGTAACGGATCACGAGTACGTCTCCCGCCTGGATGCTCTTGCTCATCACAGCACGCATGGCGTCTTCTTCGCAGTCAAACACCCGCGCGGGCCCACGATGGTAGGTCCTTTCGTACCCCGCCACCTTGACGACGCAGCCTTCCGGCGCCAGGTTCCCTTTCAGGATAACCAGTCCTCCGGTTCTCTTAATTGGATTGGAGACAGGCTTGATCACGTCCTGGCCCGGCGTCTCGATGGCCAGCCGGGCTTCCTCAGCAACTGTTCGCCCGCTGGGAGTCTGTTGAGACCCGTCGATGAGTCCCGCTTCCAGGAGCTTCTTGGCAATCAGGGGGATTCCGCCGGCCCGATGGACATCCACAGCAAGGTACCGCCCAGCCGGCTTCAGATCAGCAATAATGGGTGTGCGCGAGCTGATGGCTTCAAAGTCGTCGATTGTAAGCGGAATTCCGGCCTCGCGAGCCATGGCCAGCAGGTGGAGCACGGCGTTGGTTGAACCACCGGTCGCCGCCACACTGGCAATGGCGTTCTCAAACGCCTTCCTCGTCAGGATGTCGAGCGGCCGCACGCCTCGCCGGAGCAAATCCATCACCATTTCGCCGGTGCGGTAGGCAACTTCACTTTTCAGGGGATCCAGGGCCGGCACGCTGTTCGCGCCCATGGGCGAAAGGCCGATGAATTCCATCACCGTGGACATGGTATTGGCCGTGTATTGGCCGCCGCAAGCGCCGGCACCCGGACAGGCATGATCCTCGAGGTCCTTGAGCTCCGCATCCGTCATCTTCCCCGCGGCATGTGCGCCCACGGCTTCGTACACGTCCCCTATCGCAACGTCGTGCCCCTGGAAGCGTCCTGGGGCAATCGACCCGCCGTACAGGACAATGCCCGGTACGTTCAGGCGAATCAGGGCCATCGCGCCTCCGGGTATTGTCTTGTCGCATCCGACCAGCGCCACCATGGCGTCAAACATGTGGCCGCGGCCCAGCAACTCGATCGAGT
>Ga0326727_10028387_pt1 | contig 10179 bp, 10 predicted proteins | sample MB2enrmetagenome_FD_207643 | JGI IMG/M metagenome (GOLD analysis project Ga0326727, IMG submission 207643) | Lab enriched peat soil microbial communities from McLean, Ithaca, NY, United States - MB29MY | ecosystem: Environmental > Terrestrial > Soil > Wetlands > Peat | place: USA: New York...
AGGAACCTGGCCCAACAGGCTGGGGACCAGCCTGCCGATCTCCTCGACCTCGTTGAGGACGGTGGCAATCACGCTGACAGGTTGCATGGGGGAAGTATAGCGGCGCGGGCCCGTCCGCCGGCGAGCGCGCGGTACAATGCAACCATCCGCTTCAAGGAGGCGCTATGCGCAGGATACTCTTCGCCGTTCTCGCCCTTGTCTTTGCCGCTCCCTTTGCCGCCCCGATCATGGCTCAGGGCGCGCCGCCGCAGGCCGGCGCCGATCAGCCCTACACCATCGAGTACTACTACAAGTGCCAGTGGGGTCATCAGGCCGAATTCCTCCAGCTCTTCCTCAAGAACCACTACCCGCTGCTACGGAAGATTCAGTCCACCGGCCGCATTCTCTTCGTGAAAATCGAATCTCCGACTATCCATGTTTCCGAAGAGCTGCGCTGGGACTATCGCGTCACCATCGTCTACAAAAACTCGACCGTGGCCACCACTGCCAACCCCGACGAAGAACGCTTCATCAATGAGTTATGGCCCGATAAGGAGACCTACAAGCGGGAAGAGCAGCGCCGGTTTGAGATTCTCCTCGGCCACATCGACCTGCCGGTCACGGACATAACTCCGCCGGAGAAGTGAAAAGGCAGGGAACAGGGAGTAGGGAGTAGGGAGTAGGGAGTAGGGAATAGGGAGTAGGGAATAGGGAGTAGGGAATAGGGAGTAGGGAGCACGTTGCGGCGACGGGCGGGATGATTGGAATCATGAAGGTGGCTCTGACTGAGTTTTCTACACCCTGGTTCTCGCCATCCGCCGCGGCGGAAGCCTGCGGCCTACTCCCTACTCCCTGTCCCGCCACCGCCGCACCAGGTCTTCGGCGGCCTCGGGCCACTCGGGAAACTCGAACTCGAAGCCGGCCCCGAGCAGCCGGCCGGGAACGGCGCGGCAGCTCTCCAGCACCAGCTCGGCCTCGGTGCGCATGGCGAACGCGCCAATATGAATGAACGGCGCAGGCGCGGGCAGTCCATTCGGCCTGTCCCAGGCGTCGCGCAGCGCCGCCATGAACTCGCGATTGGGAAGGGGGTTCGGCGCCGCGATGTTGACCGGCCCATCTATCTCCTCGTGCTCGATGAGGAAATCCACCGCGCGGGCGTAGTCGCTCTCGTGAATCCAGGCGACAAACTGGCGGCCGCTGCCCTGCGTACCGCCCAGCCCCAGCCGCACCAGGTTCGACAGCACGGCAAAAACGCTGCCCGGCGCGGGGCTGAAGACCACCCCGCTGCGCAGGGCCACCTTGCGGGTGCGCGGCGTCCCGGTCGTAAAGAATGCGGCCTCCCAATCCCGCACCACGCGCTTTGAGAACTCACGGCGCCGGCGCCATCTTGCCGCCGAATCGGGATCGGCGCCTGGCTCCTCGGCGCCCGCCGGGGCAGATTCATCGCGCGGCAAGTCGGCTCCGCTTGGGTCGAGGGCGCGCTCATAGAGGGTTGCCGCCGAAGCGTTCAGCCACAGCCGAGGCGGATCGGCAAGCCCGGCAATCACCCGATTGAGCAGCCGCGTCGGCTCGATCCGCGACTCGTAAATCGCCCGCCGGTTCTCCGCGTTGTGACGGCAGTTCACGCTCCGCCCGGCCAGGTTGATGCACACGTCCGCGCCCTCCAGGGTCTCGATCCAGTCGCCCGCGTGCTCCCCGTCCCAGTGAACGGTCTGCCAGGACGCGGCATAAGGTCCGCGGGTCAGCACGGTCACGCGGTGGCCCCGCTCCTGAAAGTGGCGCGCCAGCATCTGACCCACCTGCCCGCTGCCACCGGGCAGCACAATGCGCAGCGGGCGGGGATGCGTCGAGCCTTGAGCCGGAGCCTGGGGAGCAAAGCCTTCGAAACGCGAAGCCTGCGATTCATCCATGGAAGCTCACCTGCGGCGTTCCGTCAGCCGATTCTCGCCGGGCTGAGCGCGGACGTCCAGTCCGCCGGCGAATCCACCAGCACGTCGGGCTGGGTGGCGGTCAGGGTCTCGGGCGCCAGCCCAAAGGTGCAGCCGATGGACCACGCCCCTGCGTTGCGCGCCGTCAGCACGTCCACCTTGCTGTCGCCGATCATCACCGTCTCTTCCGGTTTTGCGCCGGCCTCGGCCATCAGCGCCAGCAGCCCCTGCGGATCGGGCTTCTTGGTGGTGAAGCTGTTGCCTCCGTAGATACCCATGAAGTAAGGCGCCAGCCCCAGCGCCGCGCAGATCTCCCGCGCCGGACGAACCGGCTTGTTGGTCAGCACGGCCATCGCCCGGCTGGTGCAGCAGGGCAGGTCGTGCAGCGCCCGCAGCGCCGCCAGCGCCTCAAGAACCCCCCGATAGGCATAGGTGAAATCCAGCTTGTGCTCGCGATAATAGTCGAGAAACCAGGCGTGGGCCTTGCCCAGCAGATCTTCGTCCACTGGGGTTCCGTCCGCCTTGGTGAAGGCCCTGCGGACTAGCATTAACGCCCCATCGCCGATCATGCCGGCCACGATTGCGTCCTCCAGCGGTGCGCGCCCGAAGCGAATCAAGCTCGCGTTCACGCTGTTGCACAAATCCTGCGCCGAGTCGATCAGCGTGCCGTCCAGGTCGAAGACCAGCAGTTTCAGCCGTTCAACGGGAAGAGAACGAAGTTCGCGAACCATGTTTCCAGTGTAACGGGCAAGCCGCTGGACGCTCCGAAAGCGATTACTATCGCCCAATCGCCGGGCAACAAATTCATTCCCCTATTGAAAATAATTCCCCATGAAAGCAACAAAAGAAAGGCCTTATCGCGCTTTATAGTGTCTTGACACCTACTACCTTTGTGGTAAACTGGTAACACGGTCATCTCACTAGATGGGATGAGAGTGGGATTGCCCTACAATTGAACTCAGATGCATTCTGTTTAATGCGGCAAAGTGTCTGGAGCCGCGTGTGAAGGGGGAAACTGGACAATGGGAGACCAACCGAATCCCGCCTGCCAGCCAGATGAGGGATGCGGTCGGTTTGAACCGTTTTCGTGCAGAAGTAAGCGATTGGCGGAGTTTAGCCGATGAGCGCGTGAGGAATTGATCGTGGCAACGCCGGTGCTTCGAGATTCAGGGGTTATGAAAGTCGGGAACGAGCGACGAGCTGCCGGGTTCTCGCCTAAGGCGCAGAGCCCCGCGGAATCCCTGAAGTACTGCGCGTACAACCGGACCAGGGAACGCTTCCTGGGAGTGGACATCGAAGCCGGCGATTTTACCGTTGCGAGCCTCGAAGATCAGATGCCGGCGCTGGCGCCCAGGTCCGGCGCGGGCCTCTGGCTGGTTCCCTTCCGGGGTCTGTCCGCCACCAGCGTGCACATTCCGCTCGATTTGATTTATCTGGACCGGAGCTGCACGGTCCTTGACGTAGTGGAGTCTTTCCCCATCTTCCGCGTCTCAGCTGCCAGCCCGGCCGCCACAAGTGTCCTCGTACTCCCATCGCACACCATCGAGGCAACGGGAACGCAGCCGGGCGATGAGTTGATACTCTGCCCTCCCGAGGAGATGAAGCAGCGACTGCAGGGGCTGACCGGCTCAAGCGATGCCGAGCCAGTTCGCGGCAGCGCGCCCAATGTGGTGCAGATGGAGGATCGCTCCAAGCTCAGGCGTCCCGGTGAGGACCGTTCCCTGACTCAGCAATCGTACGGGACGGAGCTTGTCGAGCCGGCGGCCAAGGAGATCAAGACCGCGAAGAGCTGGTGGCAGCGCCTGTTGTTTCCCGATCCTCCCCCGCCGAGGAAAGCGGACCGTGAGTCGTTCTCCGGCCTCAGTGCCTATTTCTGGACTGGTGGCGCTTCAGTGCAGAATGCCATACAGGATATAAGTGCGACCGGATTGTACGTGGTCACCGATGAGCGCTGGTACCCAGGCACCGTGATAAGAATGACGCTCACGGATTGCAAGGAACCAACCGCCGAGCGTTCGATCACCGTGAATGCGACCGCCGTCCGCTGGGGCAACGACGGCGTCGGCCTGCGGTTTGTGTTCCATGACGACGAGGAGCAGCGCCGGGGCCAGTTTCATGTGGTTGACGGCATCAGCAAGAAGCAACTCGAGCAATTCCTGCGGCCGTTCAGGGATGGCAAAGCCTAGCAGATTCCAGGATTGGTGTACCCAGCCCTTTGCTTTCTCGTCCTTTTCGCAAAGAGCGCGGAATGGATGGGGCACGGAAGTGATGGGTACAGCCATTCTGGAATTGCTATAAAGCGTTTTCCCTCTGCTGAAGTCCGAAACGATGACTGTCAAGTGGTTTCTTCCTTGACAAATGCCGCTCTTCCCGATGCCGGAAAGACCACTCAATTTGGAAAACGATGCGGACCCGCGCGCCCCAGGCGTCGCCTGTGAAGCCAGAGCATTCTTGGGGGTGCTGTAGTCCGAGAATCTATTGGCTTCCCACCCATTCCGCAAAACACGCGGAATGGATGGGGCACGGAAGTCTACAGTAAGACCGAAAATGCTCTAGCTTGCGAGCCTGGCCCATGCGGTCCTAGTCACGCCCCTGAACCCTGATACTCGCCATCCGCCGCGGCGGAAGCCTTCGGCCTGACCCCTGCCCTCCCCATGAGCAAAACAGACGGATGAGGCGGTTTGTAAGCAAAATCAGCAAGTTAGCCATTCGCCGCGGCGAGTCAAGCTGCTCTCAATGAACCCGAATGTCGCCCGAGCCGGTTTCGATGCGCACCGTGGGGCCGCCGCCGTTCAGCTTGCCGGTAATGTGATGGTGGTCCTGCGAGCCCTGCGTCAGCATCTCCCGGTCGGTATGAATGCTTCCCGATCCGGAGGAGGCGTCCAGTGTGAGCGGGGCGTCGCCGGCCCAGAATTCCACATTGCCGGAGCCCGTCTCCAGGTGCCAGGAGTTGGCCGGCAGACCGCCTACTTTGATGTTGCCCGAGCCGGTGCTGGCGCGCAGGCCGCCGCGCAGGTTGCGCAATTCGATGTTGCCCGATCCGGTCTCGGCCTTCACGTCGCCCTGGCCCGTCTGCTCGGCATAGATGTTGCCCGAGCCGGTGCTCGCCGTGAAGCCTCCATTCAGCCCGGTGGCATGGATGTTGCCCGAGCCGGTGCCCAGCTTGGCGTTTTCTCCGACGCCGTCGTCGTTGATGTCGCCGGAGCCCGAGCCGGCATCCAGGTAGGCGTTGGCCGGCGCCTCGATCTCATAGTCGATGCTGATGTTGTGCAGGTTCTCGTGGCGCGCACCGATGCGGATGATGTTGCCCGTCTGCTCGATGGGCGGATTGGCCGCGATCTCCCGCACCCGCTCCTCGCTCCCGCCCCAGCTCGACTTCACCCGGCCGAAGATGTGCACCCGGCCGCCGGAGCCGCGGGTCAGGTGGATGTTGCCCGAACCGGTGGCTACCGAAAGCTCCACTCTGCCGTTGACCGTCAGGTTGCGCTCGAAGGTGGCCTCGGATGCCAGCGCCGGCATCGCCGCCAGCGCCAACGCCGCCGTTGCTACTGCAATAAGATGCTTCATCGTGCTCTCCTCGCTTCGCAGGGACCCTCGATCCCTGATCCCTACTCCCTATTCCCTGCCCCCTGCCTACTCCTGCAACACCACCTGGTCGCCTTCCTTGAGTCCGCTCACAACTTCGGTCACCGAGCCGTTGGAAAGCCCCACCTTGATCCCTACCTTGCGCTTGCCTTCCTTCTGGCTCTTGTCCGGAACCTCCACCGACGCGTTCTTCTCCTTGTCGTACATGACCGCGCTCTCCGGCACCGTCAGCACGCCCTTGTGCTCGTCGAGCAGAATCTCGGCGTTGGCCGTCATGTTGGCCTTCAGCTCGCCGCCCGGATTGTCGATCGAGACGCGCACTTCAAATGTAGTGACATTGTCCTTTTCCACGCCCAGCGGCGCAATCTTGGTCACCTTGCCGTTGAAGACCCGGTCGCGAAAGCTCTCCACTTTGATGCGCGCCGGCTGGCCCAGGTACACGTGGGCAATATCCGCCTCGTCCACCTTGCCCTGCACGTAAACCTCGTTGATGTCTCCCTCGGTCATCACCAGGGTGGCCGTCGAACCCAGCACCAAAATCGAGCTGACCGCGTCGCCAATCTCCACGTCCCGCGACAGGATCACCCCATCCATGGGCGCCACGATGGTGGTGTATCCCAACTGCTCCTCAAGCTGTTTCAGGCCGGCTTGCGCCTGCATCACCTGCGCCCGCGCCTGCTTCAGCCGCGCTGCATCCACGCCGATCTGCGCCTGCGACGAATCCCGCCTGGTGAGCGCCGCCAGATAGTCCTTGTTGGCATCGTCCAGCGCCTGGCGGCTCACGATGCCCTGCTTCTGCATCTCCAGGTTGCGGTCCAGCGTGGCCTTGTACATGGGCAGGTCGGGCGCCGCCGCGTTCACTTTGTCCTGCTCGATATTGGCCTCGTAGGTGGCCACGTTGGCCTCGGCCGCCGCCAGTTGCGCCCGCTGCGCCTCCACCTCAGCCGCAATCTCCACCTGATCCAGTTGCGCCAGCTCCTGCCCCTTGTGGACCTGGTTGTTGATGTCCACGTAGAGCTTCTCCACAATCCCCGAAGCCTTGCTTTTCACCTCGACCTGGGTGATCGGCTGAATCTTTCCCGTGGCCACCACCGACCGCGCCACATCGCCGCGCGCCACCTTGGCCAGCTTGTTGGGATCGATCGACGCACCCTTGGCCAGCCGCGCCAGCCCAAACCCCAGCACAGCCAGAATCACGAACCCGCCGATGCCCAGCCAGATCCAGAATTTCTTGCTCTTGCGCGAAGCAGCCACTCAGTATCCTCCCAGGCGCGAAGAAAGCCGCGGCTCTCCCCTGCGGAAACAAACCGATGCTCTAATCCTATGATCTCAGACGGCGCCCGCCCTCCGCCGTCACCCGCAACCGCGCGCTGGCGCCGCTGAGTTGCTTCCCTTTCATACGCAACCCGCCTCGCCGCGGTTCCAGCGTCGCTCGCCGCTAATCCCTAACCCCTGACCCCTAATCCCAAATCTGCATTTCTCACGGCCAGATCGACGCTCTGTAGCGCCGACCTCCCGGTCGGCTGTACTGGCGGCGTCCTCGCCGCCAGAGCAAAACCTCGTTCATTTATGGGGTTTCCACACACCGTGACGGAGCAAACGGTGTCCGGTGTGGGTCGGGAGACCCACGGTCGCCGCGGCGACCCGGCCAGAAGGCCGGCTGTACATTTCCAAATGAAACATTCTCATACGGCCGAAGAACTAGAGCGCTTTCGGCCTGACTGTTTACGGTTCAAATCGAGAATTGCGCTCTCCCACCCTTGAATCAAAAGGCGATTCAAGGATGGGGCACCCAGCGCTTTGTTAACACTTGACAAGAAAATGCTCTAACTCGGAGGATGCTTCGGTCCCATCATCATCCTGTTCGCCTGAAGAGCTAAGACTGGATCGTATCTCCCGATGTGTTGTGTGTGCGTTCGACGGCCCGGTCGAGTTTGTCATTCCTGAGATCGTTCTGCGGCTCGATCCAGATGAGTAGCACCAGGGCTGGCACTGCCGCCACGGTGGTCAGCAAGAAGAACGGCACCCAGCCGATCTTCTCCGACAACAACCCACCTGAGGAGGCAACCACCGTGCGGCCAAGCAAAGCCAGCGAGGAAAGCAGCGCGTACTGAGTCGCCGTAAAAGCGGGCGAACATAGACTGGAAAGATAGGTCACCAACGCGGTCCCGGCCATCCCCCCCGTGATGTTTTCGGCAGTCACACACAATGCAAGGTAGCCAATCCGATGCCCACCTAAAGCCTGCAGAACATAAAACAGGTTCCCGGCCGATTGCAAAATGCCGCAAAGGATCAGCGAGCGCCGGATTCCGAACCTGGTCGTCACTACGCCGCCCAAGAGGGCTCCTGCCACAATCGAGAAAAACCCGAAGACTTTCGAAGCGGCGGCGATCTCAGGGAGCGAAAATCCCAGCGATATATAGAGTGGCGTTGACATTACTGCCGCCATTGCCTCGCCCAGCTTATAACCGAAAATGAAGATCAGGATGACCAGCCAAAGCGGACGGCGCATGAAGTCGATGAAGGGGCCCGTTACCGCGGTGGCCAGCGCCTGGCGAACTCCCTCCCATCCGGCCGCTCTGGAATGTGCGCTTTCCGTCGCCACTTTCGGCTCGGGGCCAAACAGGAACACCAACATTCCCACGCCGAGCAGCGCCGCCATCGTGGCATAGGCCGCAAACCATCCGGCGCGCGCCGCGATCAGCAGGGAGCCCGCTCCGGAAACCAGCATGGCAAGCCGGTAGCCGGTTTGGATCATCGCTGCACCGGGCCCCTGCAGGTTCAGTTTCAGGATCTCCACGCGCCAAGCATCGATGACGATATCCTGGCTCGCGGATAGAAACGCGACGAGCAGCGCCAGGGCGCCCATCAGAGCCAGGTTGCGCTGTGGATTGAGCGATCCCAGGGCGATGATTGCACCGATCAAGAGAATCTGGATGGTGATTCCCCAACCGCGCCGCCGCCCCAGCGGCAACGGCGGCGGGAGGCGATCGATCAGCGGCGACCACAGGAACTTGAACGCGTAAGGCGCGCCGACCAGGGCGAAGGCGCCGATCGCCGCGCGCCGCACACCGGCTGTCGCAAGCCACGCCGACAGGGTCGAGTAAGTGAGCAGGAGCGGCAAGCCGCTGGCGAACCCGAGCGCCATTACCTGCAGCACGCGCCTGTCAGTGTAGGCCGCGACCGAGCGACGCCAGTTGGTTGCGGCGCGCTCGTCGGCAATGCCGGGCAATTCCTTCATCGTAATATTTGGGCACCCTGCTTCAGCTTCTTGAATGAAAGCCCGTTGTGTGCGGTTACGTTGTCGACCAGGCCACGGCCGGGAATGTCAGCCTGCCCGCATTTTATGTCTTTGAGCCGGTAGAAGCCCAGCCGCTTTGTGAGCTCCGAGCATATGCCGCCATCAGGAAGTTACTCCCGGCTAAGCTGGGGTGAGTGGGATGATCTTCGCCGCAAGCTCCCCATGCTTTCCCATCGTCAGCAGCCCCACCGTTACCGGCAGCTCGAAGCGCCGCGGCCCGCAGGAGCCGGGATTGAAGTACAGCACGCCCTTGCGCCGGTAGAAGTTGGGCACATGCGTATGCCCGAAGAGCACGGCGGCGAACTTGCCCGCTTTTGCTCCCACGGTGGGAGCGTGGTATATTGAATTGCGTGAGAGTGATCGCGCGTGGCACCCTGAATGGCTTTGTCAGGAACAGGGTTGATAGAAAGCTCCAAAAGATGGTGAAGGATCATCTGGATGGCTGGTACGCCGAAGCGGCGAAGGCCGCATGGAAGAATTCGGCGGAGCTGAAAGCGCAATATCGCTCAGCGAGCATCGTCTCTTCTGAGCGGGTTGTCTTCAACATCAAGGGTAACGAGTACAGATTGATCGTTGCTATCAACTATCACTATCAAGTGTTGCTCATCCTTTGGGTTGGCACACACAAAGAGTATGACCAGATCGATGTCGGGAAGGTGGAATATGACAAGCGCCGGTATGCAGATCCATCCGATTCGGACTGAAGCAGACCATGAAGCAGCGGTAAGGCGGATTGCGACGCTCATCGGCGCAGCCCCCGGCAGTGTGGAGGGGGACGAGTTGGAAGTGCTTGCGATTCTGGTGGATGCGTACGAAGCGAAACACCATGCGATGGACGCTCCGGACCCCGTCGCTGCGATTCAGTTTCGTATGGAGCAACAGGGGTTGTCTCGCAAGGATTTGGCGCCTCTGATTGGCAGCAGGGCGCGAGTTTCTGAGATTCTCACGGGCAAGCGCAGCCTCACGCTAGGCATGGTTCGCCGCATCAAGTCTGGGCTCGGGATATCTGCGGATTTGCTGATACAAGCATCGCCGAACAGAACGGGGTCCGCCTATCGATCGCATATCGCACGGAAAGCGCAACCAGCCAACTCGAAGATCGTGAATAGGAAGGCTGTATTACACGTCCGCGAACAGATGAGCAAGGCGTAGTAGGCCTGCCTGGTCCATCCGGAAGTTGCTTTCTTCCTAACCTGGGGTGAGCGGAATGATTTCTGCTTCTAACTCCCCATCTTCCCCCACCGTCAACAGGCCCACCGTTACCGGCAACTCGAAGCGCCGCGGCCCGCACGAGCCGGGATTGAAGTACAGCACTCCCTTGCGCCGGTAGAAGTTGGGCACATGCGTATGCCCGAAGAGGACGGCGGCAAACTTGCCAGCCGCCGG
>Ga0326727_10028388_pt1 | contig 10179 bp, 9 predicted proteins | sample MB2enrmetagenome_FD_207643 | JGI IMG/M metagenome (GOLD analysis project Ga0326727, IMG submission 207643) | Lab enriched peat soil microbial communities from McLean, Ithaca, NY, United States - MB29MY | ecosystem: Environmental > Terrestrial > Soil > Wetlands > Peat | place: USA: New York...
AACTTCGACCCTCGCGGACGATAAGCACGCAAATCGCGGCACCGTCGCGCCGTCCTCTCACGAGATCGACGACTTGTCCAAGTCTCTGGACTTTGGTCCCGGCACTTGAGTGCACACGATGCGGTCGGCTTCCGCGCAATTCTCGCACTCGAACTGCACCGTGACGTGGGTGATCGCGAAGTCTTCGCGCAGCCGCTCTTCGATCGAACGCAGCAGCGCCGAAGCCTCGCTGATTCGCGCGTCCTCGAGCAGCACGTGGGCCGCGAGCGCGTGCGAGCCGGGACCGATCGTCCAGACGTGCAGGTCGTGCACGTCGACGACGCCGGGCAGTTCGCACAGTCGCCGGCGCACGCGCGGCACCTCGGCGTGGTCGGGCGCGCTTTCGAGCAACACGTCGCACGCTTCGCGCACGATGCGCACCACGCCGACCACGATGATCGCGGCTACGAACAGCGACAGCGCCGGATCGATCCAGGCCGCGCGCACGAACAGCACGAGCACGCCGCCGACCACGACCGCGAAGGCGCCGATCGCGTCGCTGCCGACGTGAAAGAGCGCGGCCTTGACGTTGATGTTGTCGCGCGCGCCGCGCATCAAGGCCAACCCGATCGTGACGTTCGCGCACAGACCGATGGCCGCGATGCCGGCCATCAAGCCGCCCTGCGGGATCTCGGGCGACGAGAAGCGGTGGATCGCTTCGAAGACGATCAGCGCCGTAACCGCAAACAGCAGGCCGCCGTTGGCCAGCGCGGCCAGCACCTCGACGCGCGCGTAGCCGAACGTGTGACGGTGCGTCGCGGGCCGCGTGGCTTGAATGCTCGCGGCGAGCGCGATCAGCAGCGCGAACGCATCCATGAAAACGTGCGCGGCGTCGGAGAGCAGCGCGAGGCTGCCCGAGACGATGCCGCCGGCGATCTCGAGCACCGCAACCGCGACCGTCAGAATCAGCGCGAAGCGCAACCGGGCTCCGGTGGCGACCCCGTGGTCGTGACCGTGCGCGTGGTCGTGACCGTGCGCGTGGCCGTGACCGGATGCGTGGTCGTGGGCCATCGTCAGCCGCGCGCGGCCTTCATGACGAGTGCGGCGAGCATCGCGCCGAAGGTCGCGAAGGTTCGCGTCTCGGCGCGCGCGATCACGCTCGCGTCGTAGTTGCCCTGCTGCGGCTCGGCGGGCGAGAGCCGCGGCACCGTGCGCGGCACGCGGGCGACGTATTCGTCGAACGCGGCGCCGAACGTCCGCCGCAGATAGGCTTCCTCGAGGGGTACGATCGTCGCGTAGACCGCAGCCATCGTACCCAAGCCCACCGCGATCAGCGCAGCGCGCGAACGGGCGTCGAGGCCGCCGGTGAAGGCGACCGAGAAGCCGAGCGCGGTCAAGAAGTTTCCGACGTAGAGCGGGTTGCGCACGTAGGCGTAGGGTCCCGCCGTGACCAGCGCCGGCGCGGTGACCGTGTCGCCGCGCGTCGTGACGCCGGAATAGCCGACTGCCCAGCAGCGCAACGCCTCGCCGAGCAGCGCCACCGGCAGACCGGCGGCCGCCGACGCGGCCGAGGGCCGGCCGAACGTCGTCAGGGCGAGCGCGGGCAGCGCCAGCAACGTACCGCGATGCTTGAAGACGTAAGCGCGCCAGGCGGGCAGCTCGACGGGTTCGGGTTGGACGTCAGCCATCGAGTGCGGCGTTCAAGTTGCCCGGCACGTAGCCCCCCAAATCGAGCGCCACATACCGGTAACCGGCCGCCTTCACGCCCGCCGCGATGCGCTCGCGGACGCCCGGCTCGGCCAAGCGGGCGACATCGTCGGGCGGCACTTCGATCCGCGCGACGTCGCCGTGATGGCGCACCCGGCAGACGCGCACGCCGGCGGCGTGCACGGCGGCCTCGGCGGCTTCAACTTGCTTGAGCAGTTCGAGCGTAATCGGCGTTCCGTAGGGAAAGCGCGACGAGAGGCAAGCCAACGCCGGCTTGTCCCACACCTCGAGCCCGAGGCGCCGGGCCAGCGAGCGCACGTCGGCCTTGCGAAAGCCGGCTTCGGCCAACGGACTGCGCACGCCGAACTCGCGCGCCGCCTTGCGGCCGGGCCGCCAGTCGCCTTCATCGTCGAGGTTGAAGCCGTCGACGATGTAGCGGGCGCCGCGCTCGTCGGCCAGCGCGCGCAGCTTGCCGTAGAGTTCTTTCTTGCAGAAGTAACACCGGTTGGCCGGGTTGGCGGCATAGTTGGGATCGCGGACTTCGTCGGTGTCGAGGACGTCGTGGCGCGCGCCGATCTCGGCGGCGAAGCTGGTCGCGCCCTCCAGTTCGCTGCCCGCCAGACTCTCCGAACGGCCGGTGACGCCGAAGGCGCCGTCACCCAGTTCGTCGGTCGCGATCTTGAGGACCAGCGCCGAGTCGACGCCGCCGGAAAAGGCCACCACCACGCGTTCGAGCGAGCGCATCAAGGTGCGCAGACGGCGTTCTTTGACTTCGATTTCTTCGAGAACGATCACGGCGGCGGTAACAACTCCTCGAGGCGGGCGGCGATCTCGCTGACGGGCCGGCCGCGCTCGCGCGCGATCCGCGCGACGTCCTCGTATTCGAGGGTCCGGCGCACGCCTCCGGCGACCTTCGCCGTCTTTACCCGGACGAGGCCCAGTTCCGTCGCCACCTCGGCGATCGAGCGTTCCAGCACGTAGCGGCGCTCGCGGCGCACGCGCACGCCGAGCGTCGTCGTGTTTTCGAGCAAGGCCCGGGCGACCTCGGCTTCCCGATCGAGCGGAGCGATCGCGCCGACGAGGATCGCCGGTCGCGACTTCTTCATCGTCACCGGGGCGAGCCAAGCGTCGAAGGCGCCTGCTGCCAAGACGCGTTCGAGGGCCAATTCGAAATGTTGCGGCTGCATGTCGTCGACGTTGGCTTCGAGCACACAAACCTCGTCGGCGAGCGACCCGCCCGCTTCGCGCCCGATGGACACCCGCACGACGTTGGGCACCGCGAAGTCGGAACGGCCCGCACCGTACCCGATGCGTTCGGGCGTGAAGGCCGGCCGTCGCCCCGGCATTTCGACGAACGTCGTCAGCAGCGCCGCGCCGGTCGTCGTCACCATCTCGCCGTCGACCTCGACCGGCACCTGCGGCGCGCCGCGCAACAGCTCGGCGGTGGCCGGCGGCGGATTGGGATAGAGCCCGTGCGCCATCGCAATGCCGCCCCGCCCGACCGGAAAGGCCGAACAGTAGAGCCGCTCGACCCCGAGCAAATCGAGCGCCACGCAAAATCCGGCCACGTCGAGGATCGCGTCGACTTGTCCGACCTCGTGAAAGTGAATCTCTTCGACGGCGACGCCGTGCACGCGCGCTTCGGCATCGCCCAGCCGCCGGTACACCGCGGCCGCGCGCGTCTTCTGACGCTCCGATAATCCGCTGCGCGCGACGATCTCGAGCACGTCGTCCAGCCGCCGTTGGGCCGCGTCGTGGCGGTGCGGCGCGATTCCGGGCTCGTGCGAGTGCGCTTCGTGATCCTCGCCGGGAATGGCGAAGTCGAAGTAGGTCGCCGCGATGCCGCGCTTGACCACGCGCGAGCGCTCGAAACGCCAACCGCTCACCGGGATCGTAGACAGCGCGGCTTCGAGGTGCGCGGCGTCGGCGCCGGCGTCGAGCAGCGCGCCGAGCAGCATGTTGCCGCTGGCGCCGCCGATCATTTCGAAGTAGGCGATCACGAGCGGACGTTCAGCCGGTCCCGGGCCTCCGCGTAAACGTCGCGCAGCGTTTGCGCCAGCGAGTAGCGCGGCTGCCAGCCCGTCGCGGCGCGCAACTTCGCGTTGTCGCCGACCGAGAGCGGCGTGTCGCTCGGGCGCATCAACTCGGGGACCTCGCGCACCTCCACCCGGACGTGCGCGGCGGCGATCAGCGTGCGCAACACCTCGGCCATACCCACCGCGCGGCCGCTGCACACGTTGTAGATCTCGCGATCGACGCCGTCTTTGGCCAGCGCGATGTACGCCGAGACCACGTCGCGCACGTCGAGGAAGTCGCGTCGCGCTTCCAGATTGCCGACCGCGAGCAACGGTTCGGCCCCGTTGGCGATTTGCGCCAGACCTTTGGCGAAGGCCGGAACGGCGAAGCGTTCGTCTTGACCCGGGCCGACGTGATTGAACGCGCGCGAGATCACGATCGGGATGCCGTAGGTGTGGGAAGCCGCGAGCGCGACCGCCTCGCCGCCGAGTTTGCTCGCGGCGTACGGCGTCGTGGGACGGGGCACGAGGCCTTCGTAGAGCGGGTAGTTGCCGGGCGTGTGGACGCCGTACACTTCGGCGGAACTCGCGTAGATGCAGCGCGGCGGCGCCTGCGGAAAGACCGTACGCACGGCTTCGAAGAGGCGCGCGGTGCCGAGCACGTTGACGTCGTAGGTGCCGACCGGATCGCCCGTGGCATCGGGGACGAACGCCACCGCGGCCAAGTGATAGACCACCTCGGGTCGCGACACTTCGACGACGCCGAGGACGTTATCGTAATCGCTCAGTTCGAGCGGAAGGTCGACGTCGTGGCCGTCGCGCGTCCGGCCGACGCTCCATACTTCGTCGCCCGCCGCACGCAGCGCCGCGCACAGATGCCGGCCGACGAAGCCGTTGCCGCCGGTGACGAGAGCTCGCACGTCACACGAGAGCGAAAGGCCGCAGTCGCTCCAGGTCCGCGCGCACCATCATCTCGACCAAGTCTTCGAAACTCGTTTCGGGATACCAGCCGAGGACCCGTTTGGCTCGGGACGAGTCGCCGACGAGCAGATCGACCTCGGCGGGACGGTAAAAGCGCGGATCTTGCACGACGTGGTCTTCCCAGTTGAGTCCCACCGTGTCGAAGGCGAGCTTACAGAAGTCGCGGACGCGGTGCGTGCGGCCGGTGGCGATCACGAAGTCCTCGGCTTCCTCCTGCTGCAACATCAGCCACATCGCGCGGACGTAGTCGCCGGCGAAACCCCAGTCGCGCTGCGCCTCGAGATTTCCGAGACTCAGCTTTTCCTGCATACCCAATTTGATCCGGGCCACGCCGTCGGAAATCTTCCGCGTGACGAATTCTCGACCGCGGCGTTCGCTCTCGTGATTGAAGAGGATGCCGCTGGATGCGAACAGGCCGTACGACTCGCGATAGTTGACCGTGATCCAGTGGCCGTAGACCTTGGCCACGCCGTAGGGACTGCGCGGATAGAACGGCGTGCGCTCGTTTTGCGGAACCTCGACGACCTTGCCGAACATCTCGGAACTCGACGCCTGATAAAACTTGATCCGCGGGTTGACGTGGCGGATCGCTTCGAGGATGCGGGTCACGCCGAGTGCGGTGAACTCGCCGGTCAGGACGGGTTGCGACCACGACGCCGGTACGAACGACTGCGCCGCGAGGTTGTACACCTCGTCGGGCTGACATTCGGCGATGATGCTGGTCATCGAGCTTTGGTCGAGCAGGTCGCCCGAGACGATCTCGATGCGGTCGAGCATCATCGAGATGCGTTCCTGGATGTCCGAGCTGGAGCGGCGCGTCATGCCGACGACGCGGTAGCCCTTCGAGAGAAGGAACTCGGCCAAATACGAGCCGTCCTGTCCCGTGATGCCCGTGATGAGGGCGGTCTTCGCGGCCAATTCCTATCTCCGAGGCGGGGCGGGGGTGTCCGGCCGTAGTTTGTTCAGAGAGTGCAGCCGGGCCTTCGCGCGGCGGCCCGACGGGTCAAGACAAGAACTTCGTCAGGCCGCGGGGAGCGTCGCCGTCGACGCCCCGCGCCCGCCCGATCGCCAGCGCCAGCATCTGGCCGGCGACGAGCCAGGCCAAGGTATTGAAGGCCTCGCCGGTCGAGGGGCCGAGCGGCGCCACGCCGGCCTCGTCGAGGCTTTCGCCGATCGTGAAGCGCAGCGCGCCGCTACGGGCGGCCTCGTTCATGGGCCGCGCCACCAGCGTGCGCGAAGCCGCATCGACGATGCCGCAGAGCGCCGTCCCCGCCTCGAGCAGGGCCGCACTGCCGTGCCGGAACTCGCCCGCGGCGAAGCCCTCGGCGTGCAAATAGCTGGACTCCTTTACCTTCAGGGCGAGTTCGCGCGCGACGGGCACGCCGTACCCGCTGCCGACGAAGACCAAGCTGCGCAGGGGCGCAACGGCCGCCGCCAGAGCCTCGGACGCGCCGGTGGCGGGACCGTCGAGCCAGGCTTCCACCGCGTCCGCGGTGGCCAGCAGCGACTCGGCGCCGCGTTGCGTGGGCCCGCCGACGAGCGCCGCCGCCCAGAGCAGGATGGCCGCACTGGCGGTCACGGTCTTGGTCGCAGGGACCGCCGACTCGAGACCGGCGTCGAGCAGGAAGGCGATGTCGGCGCGGGTCGCCAGCGGAGAAGCCGGATCGTTGGTCAGAGCGATCAGGACGGACGGCTCGAGCGTCTCGACGGCCTCGAGAATGTCGCGCGATCGGCCGCTCTGCGAGAGCGCGACCACGGTGCGGCGCCGGTACGCGGGCGCCTCGAAGCGGACCTCGGTGGCCGCCAGCGCCGCCGCCGGAACCCCGCGCCGGCGCAAGGCCAAGGCGCCGAGTTGCGCGGCGAAGAGCGACGAGCCGCTGCCCACGAAGGCGACCTCGCGATCGCGCAGCAAGTCGGCCAGCGCCGTTGCGTCGCCGGACGCCGCAACCCGGCGCCAGACCGCGGGCTGCTCGCGGATCTCGCGTTCGAGACGCGTGCCGAGCGTTTCAGTCATCGACGATCCGCGACAGCACGGCGGCGCGGACCGCCGCGAGCGCTTTGTATTCGCCGATCCAATCGTCGACGCTGAAGGCGAAGATGACGGCGCCGTGATGCAACGGCGCGAGATACCCCGCGAGTCCGCGAACGTGCGACATGCTGCCCGTTTTTGCGAAGACGCGCCCCGCCGCGTCGGTGCCCGCGATGCCTTCGATCGTTCCGCGCGCGCCGCCGACCGGCAGCGACGCGAGGATCAGGTCGCGATTGGGTCCGTTCCAGTCGTGCGTCAATATGGCGACGAGATCGCGCGGCGTGATGCGGTCGTACTGCGAGAGTCCGCTCCCGTCGGCCAGCGTCGTCGTCGCCGGATCGACGCCGATGCCGTGCAGCCACGACTTCTCGAAAGCGATGCCCTTGCCGGTCGTACCCGGCTTCCCGCCCGCGACGAAGCCGAGTTCTTTGAGGAGCAATTCGGCCACGAGGTTGTCGCTGGGAATCCAGAAGCGCGGGCCGAGCCATTCGCGCATCGGAGCGGACGCATGCGCCCAAAACCGCTGCGCCGGCTGCGGCGCGGGCTGCCCGACCAGCGGCGGATCGGGCGCGGGAAGAATGCCGGCCCGCTTCGTTTCCTGATAGAGATAACTCATCGCGTAGTCGACCGGCCGGATCACCGCAGCGTCGACCGATTCCGGCCGTGCGCCGCGCGGTATCGACCCGGTGACGACGGTGCATGCGAACGGCGCGCGGCTCACGTCGAGCGTCGACTCGCCGCCCGGCGGCCCGGTGACGGCATCGACGACGACCGGCGACCAGCTATTGCACATCCGCTCGACCGGCGCCGCGTACGGGATCGGCGCGGCGCCGATCGAGGGCGGCGCACCTTCGTCGGCGGCCGGCGTCAGCGTCAAATGGACGACGTTCTCTTCGAAGGTCATCGCAGATACCGGTGCGGCGTAATCCTCGGCGAGGTCGTCCCAACTCCAGCCTTCCGGATAGCTCTGCGCGTCGTAACGCGACGCGTCGATCCCCCAGCCGAGCCGGGGCACGATCTTCGTCTGTTTCAGAGAAGCGACGAGATCGTCGAGCGCGGCGGCATCGAGAAACGGGTCTCCCCCCGCAACGACGACCGCACGGGCGTAATCGCCCTCCGGACCGGTGCGCAGCTCGGCGCTGGTGCCGAAGCGGTAGTCGGGGCCCAAGCGTTCGAGCGCCGCGCTGCCGACGAGCAGCTTCAATGTCGACGCGGGCTGGAATTCGTCGTTCGCGTCGCGTGCGTAGAGCGGCGTGCCGCTGGCCGCGTCGATCGCGTACACGCCCACGTGCGCGCCGCGCAGTCCTTTGCCCGCGAGCAACGCGTCGAGATCGCGGCGGAGCACGGCGACGGCGCTCGCGCTCCACGCCGCGCCCGAAGGCGCGGGCGTCACGATGGCGGCGGGTGCGGCGGCCAACAGCATTGCGTCTCCGGCTTAGCGGACGGCGCGTTCGGCGTAGCGCTGCGCGATGAACGCGGCCACGTCGCTGGGCACGGTTCCGCGTCCGAAACCCGCGTCGTAGCCGAGTTCGGCCGCGAGCAGGTTGGTCATCCGCGGACCGCCCGCGATCAACAGAATGCGCTCGCGCAAACCTTCGGCTTCCAATAATTCCGCGAGCGCAGTGAAGTTCTGCACGTCGCTGCCCTTCTGCGTGACGACTTGCGAGGCCAGCACCGCGTCGATCGCCTCGTCGCGCACGAACTCGGTCAACCGTTCGACCGAAATCTGACTGCCCAGATTGAAAACCTCGAACTCCTTGTAGCGTTCGAGCCCGTAATCGCCCTTGTACCCCTTCATGTTGAGAATTGCGTCGATGCCCACCGTGTGCGCGTCGGTGCCGATGCAGGCGCCCGCGACGCGCAGCTTGCGTCCGACGCGCTCGCGAATCAAGGCGTCGATCTCGTCCATCGACAACGCGGCGCCCTTGTGCGACGGCGCCGCGATCGCGTCGACGTCGACCTCGGCCGGCGTGCTCGCGTAGACGACGAAGAACGAGAAGCCGGTCGCGATGCGCCTCCCCTCGGCGACCGCCACGTCGGCAAAGCCCATGGCGGCGACGAGTTGCCGCGCGGCCTCGTCGGCGGCCTCGCTCCACTCGACGGGCAACGTGAACGACATCTGCACCTTGCCGTCGCCGAGCGTGTCGCCGTAGGGCTTCACGAGATTCATCGCGCGGACCCCGCGGTCGCCGGCTGCAGCGCCTCCTCGAACGGATTCCAATAGCCTTCGCCGCGCGCGAAGACGCCCTCGAAGCCGCGGCCGCCGTCGGGCGAACGCTTGACGTCGGCGAAGTCGCCCGCGCCGATCGACTCCATCAGGCCGCGCTCGGCGATGCGTTCGAGCGCCGCGTGCGCCCCGCGCAGCACCTCGTTTGCCCGGCGCTCGACGATGCCGCCGGCGCGGAACTCGATCTCCTCGCCGAGATGCCGGGCGGTGTTCATGATGTAGCGCGCGTTCTCGAGCGAGAGCGCGCGATCGCCCAAGAACGGCGTGTGAATCGCTTCGGTCAGCATGCCGCAGAGATGGATGGTCTGACCCGTCGCGACCGAGGTCAAGTTGAAGAGCGCGTCGATCAAGTGGCCTTTGAAGATGTCGCCGGTCATGTGCTTGGTGGGCGGCATGTACTTGAGCGGCGCGTCGGGGAAGATCTGGCGGGCCAACCGCGCCTGGGCCAGCGCGAACAGAAAGCCGTCTTCGAGCGCCGGATCGATTTCGTACGCGTCGCCCAGACCGATCTGCGCGTCGGGCAGCCCCGCCCGGTGCGCGAACTCTTCGTTGATGAACTGCGAGGCCAGCACCGCGGGCGCTTGTTCCACCGCGTCGGCCGTGGTGAGGTAGTTGTCCTCGCCCGTGTTGATCGTGATGCCCGCGCAGGCGTTGAGCATCCGCGAGAAGTGCTGGTCGACGAAGGTCCGCTTCATGTTGATGTCGCGGAACAGGATGCCGTACATCGAATCGTTGAGCAGCATGTCGAGCCGCTCGAGCGCCGCCAGCGCGGCGATCTCGGGCATGCACAAACCGCTGGCGTAGTTGGTCAACATCACGTAGCGTCCGAGGCGTTCGGAGACCTCGTCGAGCGCCGCACGCATGATCTTGAAGTTGGCCTGCGTCGCGTAGGTGCCGCCGAAGCCCTCGGTGGTGGCGCCCTCGGGCACGAAGTCGAGCAGCGATTGCCCGGTCGAGCGGATGACCGCGATGATCTGCGCGCCCGCTTCGGCGGCGGCCACCGCCGCGGTGCGATCCTCGTAAATGTTGCCGCTGGCGACGATCACGTAGAGCAACGGCGGCGGCAGTTGGGGAAAGCGCGCCAACAGCGACTCGCGCTCCGCGCGCCGGCCGGTGATCCGTTCGAGGCCCCGCGCGACGTGGGGAGCCAGCGCCGCTCGGGCGGCTTCCTCGGGCACGCCTGCGAAGGCGCCTTCGTCTTGGCCGAGCAGCAGGCGGGCCGCGACCTCCGGCTCCGCCCC
>Ga0326727_10028389_pt1 | contig 10178 bp, 8 predicted proteins | sample MB2enrmetagenome_FD_207643 | JGI IMG/M metagenome (GOLD analysis project Ga0326727, IMG submission 207643) | Lab enriched peat soil microbial communities from McLean, Ithaca, NY, United States - MB29MY | ecosystem: Environmental > Terrestrial > Soil > Wetlands > Peat | place: USA: New York...
GGGCGGAAACGGCAAGGACAGCAAATCCACAGACACAACCCATCATCAATGATTTCGACAACATGGGGTTATTTATTCAAAAACGACGCCGCCCGTCAAAGATTATTTTGCCCGCCCACACAATGGAAGCTCTCAAGCGCTGCCGGGGTTTGATCTTTGGCCGGATTGCTGGTACTCTGTTGACAGTGCATCCAATTGCGTTTCAGTTTGAGGGTTTTAAAGTGACGTGGTACGGGATCCTTGTGGTTTCAGGCTTCATGGCGGGCTTGTGGACAGCCAGCCGCCGTGCTCTGCGCAGCAATATCCACCCGGAAACCATCTTCGACCTCGGTCCCTGGCTTTTGCTCGGCACGATTCTGGGCGCGCGCTCTCTCTATGTCGTTTCGTATTGGAAGGAGTCGTTTGCCGGCAAGCCCGTTACGGAAATTTTCATGGTGCAACATGGCGGTTTGGTTTTTTACGGCGGCCTGGCCGGCGCTTCTTTGGCTTGTGCCTGGTTCGCCTGGCGCAGACATCTTCCCCTGTGGCGGCTGGCGGATGTTCTGGCGCCCAGCATCGCCCTCGGCAGTTTTTTTGGACGCTGGGGCTGTTTGATGAACGGGTGCTGTTATGGCCGTCCGACCACGCTGCCGTGGGGCATTCGATTTCCTTATGGCCACGAAACGTATCCCCACTGCGTCCATCCGACGGAAATTTATGACTCGCTTTTGAACCTGGGGTTGTACGCCTTCCTGGCGTGGCTCTATCGCCGCAAAAAATTCGACGGCCAGGTTTTTGCCCTTTATTTGATTTGTTATGCCGTGCTCCGGTCTTTCGTGGAAATGTTTCGAGGCGATTACACGCCGGTCCACTATTGGGGATGGCTCACTCCCGGGCAATTGACCGGCATCGGCGTCGTTGCGGCGGGCGCGGTTCTGCTTTGGAAGCTGCCGCGGAAAAAGATCGGGATTCACGATGTCGTCAAGGCGATCGTGGCCCACAAAGCGTAGAGATGGAGAATCATCCCGATCCGCCGCCCGTGTTCCTGGCCGGCCCCACTGCGGCGGGAAAATCCGCCGTCGCCCTGGAACTGGCCGAACGCATCGGCGGTGAGATCATTTCGGTCGATTCCATGCAAGTCTATCGCGGCCTGGATATTGGCACGGCCAAACCTTCGCCCGCCGCGCAAAAGCGCGTCCCCCATCACCTCATCGATGTGGCCGGGCTGGACGAATCCTTCGACGCGGCCCGCTTCGTTTCCCTGGCCGCCGCCGCCGCCGCCGGCATCCGGGCGCGCGGGCGCGTCCCGGTTTTTTGCGGCGGGACGGGGCTGTATTTCAAGGCCTTTCTCGAAGGGCTGGGCGGCGCGCCTCCGTCCGATCCAAAAATCCGCGCCGAACTGGAATTGACGCCGCTGGAAACATTATTGACAGAATTGGAGCGGCGCGATCCGGCGACGTTCCAAAAAGTGGACCGTCAAAATCCGCGCCGCGTCATACGCGCGCTGGAGGTCATCCGCATCACCGGCAGGCCATTTTCGGAGCAACGCGCCGACTGGCAGGCCGGGCGTTCCGCCGTCCCCGGCCATTTCATCGGCCTGACCCGGCCGGCCGGCGAGTTGTGCGACCGCATTCGCCGGCGCGTCGATGAGATGTTCGCCAACGGTTTGGTCGCGGAAACCGGGGCGCTGTTGCAATGCGGCCTGGCCCAAAACCCCACCGCCCTGCAAGCCCTGGGATATCGCCAGGTCGTTGAACATCTCCGGGGCGAACGGTCTTTGGCTGAAACCATTGAGCTGGTAAAAATTCGCACCCGCCAATATGCCAGGCGCCAACTGACCTGGTTCCGACGGCAAATGAAGCTGGACTGGATTACGCTGGAGGGCGAGCCGTCCGCCGCGGCGGCGCAAATCAGGATGGGCTGATTCATCATCTTGGAGATTGAAGATCCCCCGGATGCCGATCATACTCTCCGCGCACCGATTCATGCAACGGGTCTATGCTGACAACTCAAATCGAATTGCCAATGGATAAAATCGCCGACTTCTGCCGGCGATGGAAAATTGCCCGGCTCGAAGTTTTCGGCTCGGTGCTGCGCGACGACTTCCGGCGCGACAGCGACGTGGATTTCGTTGCCAGCTACGTTCCTGATGCCCATTGGAGTCTCCTTGACCGCGTTCACATGAAACATGAGCTGGAGGACATGCTGGGCCGGGATGTGGACTTGCTCAATCGTCGCGCCCTGAAAAAGGGAAACGGTCGTGGCGCCGCCATCCTTGCTCAAGCCCAATTGGTTTATGCTGGATCGTGATCGCCAGTCCCTTCAAGACATGCTCGGCGCGGCGCGCAAAGTCATCTCGTATGCCCAAGCCACCACCCGCGAGACGTTGCCCGCCGTGCCAATGCGGCTGGATGCGGTGCTTTACGAAATCGTCGTCATGGGCGAGGCCGCCCGCCGTCTTTCGCAGGCGATCCGCGCCATTCATCCTGAAGTGCCTTGGCGGGACATTATCGGCATGAGAAGCGTCGTGACTCACGGTTACGACCAGATTGACGACGACGAACTCTGGCAGGTCATCGAAAACGACCTTCCTGAATTGATTCGAAAGATTGAGGCCATCCTCGCCACAACGCAACCCCTTTGACCTTTGACAACTTGGACTCTTTGTCACCAGGTTGCATGTCGTTTCCAAAAGGCGATGCATAATCGGACTTGCGCCCCCGCGGCCGCCGGCACGCTTGCCGCTGGATTTCGCGCTAATAAATGCTATGATAATGGTGTTGGATGAAGCACTGAAACATTGAAAGCACTGATCTCGCTCAATAAAAGGACCGAACGCGTCTTCCTCATCGGTTTGGAACTCAAATCAGCGTGGGGTTGGACCACGCGCGAATCCTTGGACGAGCTGGCCGAACTGGCCGTAACTTTCATCGGCACGGGCAAAGCGGCGGAATTTGCCCGGTTTTGCGCGGCCAACGATGTCGATACGGTCGTCTTCGACGATGAACTTTCCCCCGCGCAAAGCCGCAATCTGGAAAAGGTTTTTGGCTGCAAGGTGCTGGACCGCACGGCGCTGATACTGGACATCTTCGCGCAACGGGCCCAATCGCGCGAGGGCAAACTGCAGGTGGAATTGGCCCAATTGCAGCACTTGCTGCCGCGCCTGACCCGCTTTTGGGGCCATCTTTCCCGCCAATCCGGCGGCATCGGCATGCGCGGCGGCGAGGGCGAGTCGCAACTGGAATCCGACCGGCGCCGCGTGCAGGAGCGGATCGAAAAGATCACCGGGGACCTTCAAGCCGTGCGGCGGCAGCGCGCCACCCAGCGCAGCGGACGGCAGCGCAACCTCTGGCCCCTGGCCTCGATCGTGGGCTACACCAACGCCGGCAAATCCACCCTGCTCAACGCCCTGACCGGCGCGGCGGTGCTGGCCGAGGACAAACTGTTTGCCACGCTGGACCCGGCCACGCGCCGGCTGCGCCTGCCGACCAACCAAAACGTCTTCTTGACGGACACCGTCGGTTTCATCCGCAAACTGCCGCACGGGCTGGTGGAGGCCTTCAAGGCGACATTGGAGGAAGTGGTCCAGGCCGAATTGCTCCTGCATGTGGTCGATGTGAGCCATCCGCAGGCCGCCGAGCAGATCGTTGCTGTCAATACTGTGCTTCAGGAAATCGGGGCGGGCGGCAAGCCGACCCTGATGGTCTTCAACAAAATCGACCGTTTCGGCGGCAACGGCCTGCTGGAAAAATATCTCGATCAATTTCCCGGGGCGGTGGCGGTTTCGGCCCGCACCGGCGAGGGCCTCCCGGCCTTGATTCAGGAATTGGGCACGCAACTGCGTCCCATCCGGGAATTTGTCGAATTGCGGGTGCCGCATGGCGACTCGGCCGTCATTGCGCGCCTGCACGAAGTGGCCCAGGTCATCGAGCGCGATTATGAAGGGGTCCAGGCGCGGTTCAAAGCGCGCATCCCGCCGCATTTTCACGCGGAGTTTGCGCCCTACATCGTGCGGCATCTGCGAAACGGCCGGTTGCTATGAATGGGTTTTGGGATCGACGATGGGCTGGGGTTTGAACAGACAGGTCAGCGCTTTGACGGCCAGTTCCATCATCAGAAACGGTTTGGCAATCAAATCATTGCCGCCGGCCAGGGACGATTGGGCGCGAACTTCAAACTTGGTCAGGCTGGTGACAAAAATAACGGGGGTCGCTTTGTTGGTGGGCAGTTTGCGCAGTTCGCCGCAGAGTTCAAAGCCGTTCAAGCCGGGCATTTCGGCGTCCAGGAATATGAGGTCGAACGGGTTCTCGCGCAGGATGTTCAAGGCGGTGCGGGAGTCTTCCATGCCGATGCAGCGCAGGTTGGATTTTGCCAGGGCGACGGAAATGGTGCGGCGGGCGATGGGTTCGTCGTCCACCACCAAAATGAGCGTGGATTGCGGAATGTCACGGGGCGTTCGTTCCAAATCGTTAAAGAGCATGTTGAGGCAGTCGGAAGCATGGGCAACGGTGCGCAGGACCGAATTGGTCATTTGCGCGGGCTTGCTCTGGAGGTCCTTGATCAAAGCATCCAGCGCGCCGGAAAGGTGCGAGATGCGGCTGAAGCCGGTGATGCCGGAGAGGCTGGCCAATGAGGCAACGGAATTTTCCAATTCGGGCAGAAGAGTGATTTGATCAGTGGTGCTTTTGCTTTTGATCAAAGCGCCGACGTGGTCGCGCAGGTCGGCTTGGATCTGGGGGGCGCGCTTGAGAAACTCCTGCTGTATTTCGAAGCGAAAGGCGGCATTGCCGGAAACCCCTTCAGGGGAACCGGCCGCCGGGGCATCCTTTTTCTCGACCCAGGCAGAGGCGGAGGACGACGGGGTCGCAGCCGCGGCCGGAGCATTGGAGACAAGGGCGGGCTTGGTCAGTTTCTGGGCCGCCGGACGGGCAAAGATGGGGCGGGTGGTGCGACTGGTGCCTTCAGGGTCGGGCTTGGCAAAAGTTGGCATGGTGGTTACGTCCGGGGAGGGCTGCGCTTTGCCCAATGTGGGCAGCGTGGAAGGCGGTTTGGGTGCGGGGACCGCTGGCATCCGGGGGGCCGGGGCCGGGATGGGAGGAGCGCCGGCGGCAGGCATGGGCTTGCGCGTTATTATTTGCGTGGCCTCTTCCCATGGAGATTCGGCGGGCAGCAAGCGAATCCCATCGCCGGACTCGTCGGGCATTGTGACCATGCCGAATTTGGCAAAGGGAAGAATCCCGGAGCTGTCGCCGCCAAGCATCTGTTCAATCAATTCCAAGGCAAGGTTCGGCGTGCAATCCATTTTGGAAACGCACTTGGTCGCCCCGGCCCTCCAGGCTTCCGCGGCCAAATCGGGGCGATAAAAACTGGAGACGACGAGAATGGGGATGGATTTGAACTCGGGCCAGGATCGAATCTGGCGGATGACTTCCACGCCATCTATTCCCGGCAACATGATATCGACCTGAACGGCATCGGGTTTGAAAGTGGCCATTAAATTGAGCGCGGCCGTGCCTTCCTCGGCGGCTTCCACCTGATAGCCGGCAATTTCATATTTACGGCGATAGATCGAGCGGACGATCAGCTCGTCCTCGACAATTAAAATCTTTTTCATCCAGTTAGATCATGGGTTTTGAAATTGGCGAAGGTGATCTTGCACCGCATGGCGCAATAATTCAAGGGACGCGGCTGCCTCGGCCATGGAAGCCTCCGCGCCATCCAGGTGGCCCGCCTTGGCGCCCTGCTCCATCCGGCGAAGGGAAGGAACGATGGCGGACAGGCCGCAAGCCAGACTGGATCCGGCCAATTTATGGGCCAGGTGATTCACCTCGGCGACCGAGCCGGTTTGAATGGCCTGGCGCAAGCCGAGCATGATTTGGTCCGCCTGGCCGAAATACATGTCCATCAACTCGCGCAGGAGGGCGGCATCCCCGCCGCAGGCGGATTGAAGCTGGTCGAAGTCGATCAGCGGGGCCGGATTGGATGAGGGATCGGAGGAGTTCAATGATTTTGGTATTCCTGGACGTAAGTGCCGAGTTTGTTGCGTGTCATTTCGAGATGGCGGCTGGCCTGGTCAAACAACGCCTCGGCGTCGTCCAGCCGGCCTTCCTTGCCGCGTTTTTCCAGTTCGCGCAAGGGCAGGACCATGGCCGACATGCCGCAGGCCAGACTGGCGCCGACGAGTTTGTGGGCGAAATGATCCACATCTTTGGCCGAGCCGGAATTAATGGCGCCGCGCAAGCCGTTCATCAAGTCGGTGGCCTGCGCGAAATAAAGCTCGACCAATTCCTGCAAAATTTTTGGGTCTTCGTTGGCGGCCGCTTCGAGACGCTCCAAATCAACCAGCGCCTCCTGATTGGGGATGTCCGGCGCGGAGGCGGCCAGGTCCAGTTCCGCTTCCTCTTTCGGTTCCGCCGGCGGGGCCGCCGCGGCAGCGCAGGAGCGGGTCAAGGCCCCGCGCAATTCGGAATCCTTGACCGGCTTGGACAGATAATCATTCATGGAGGCCTGCAGGCATTTTTCGCGGTCGCCTTGCATGGCGTTGGCCGTCATGGCGATGATGTAGGCGGGTTTTCCGCCATCGGTTTTTTCCTGGAGGCGGATCCGCTGGCTGGCTTCGTAGCCATCCATTTCCGGCATTTGGCAATCCATCAAAATGACGTCAAAGCGGGTGCGGCGGGCGGCTTCGACAGCCTCGAGGCCGTTGGAGGCGACTTCGGCGGTAAAACCGAGCTTGCGCAATTGGGCGACGGCCACCTTCTGGTTGATGAGATTGTCTTCGGCCAGCAAAACGCGCAGGTTCCGCGGCAGGGCGGACGCGGCAACGGCGGGGCCGGGCTTGTGGGGCGGGCTGCGCAGACCTGTCAAACATTCGTAGAGCCGGGCTTGCTTGACCGGTTTGACCAGGCAGGCGGCAATGCCGGTCTTTTCCAACTGCTCGTCGTCCATCAACTGGCCCAGTGAAGTCAATATGATGAGCCGGGTGCGGGCCAGCTTGGGGTCGGCTTTAATCACCTTGGCCAGCGTGATGCCGTTCATGCCGGGCATGTGCATATCGAGCAAAACGACGTCAAAACGGCTTTGGGACGAATCCTGCAATTTTTCGAGGGCTTCCTGGGCGCCGGCGGCGCAAGCGGCGTGGATGCCCCAGACCTGCATTTGATCCTCCAAAATCCGGCGATTGGTGTCGTTGTCGTCCACGATGAGGACGTGCAGGTTGCCCAGCTCGCTTTGCTCGACCGGGGCCTTGGCCGCGGTCTGCTGCTTCTCCAGCCGGGCGGTGAACCAGAAAGTCGATCCCTGGTTTGCGACACTGGTGAAACCGATCTGGCCGCCCATCATTTCAATCAACTGCTTGGAAATGGCCAGGCCCAAACCCGTGCCGCCGTATTTGCGGGTGGTGGAACTGTCCGCCTGGCTGAAGACCTGGAAAAGCCGCGGTTGAATCTCGGGCGGGATGCCAATGCCGGTGTCGCGGACTTCAAAGCGCAAATCCACGTATGTCGCCGTTTCAGCCATGTTGGCCACCGAGACAATCACTTCGCCGCACTCGGTGAATTTCACGGCGTTGCTCACCAGATTGACAAAGACCTGGCGAAGCCGTCCGGGATCGCCGCGCAGGTGGATGGGAACATCGGCCAGAACGAAGCCGGCCAATTCGATATTCTTGGCCTGGGCCGTTTCGGCCAGCAGTTCGAGAGCGCCTTCGATGGTCTCCTGCAAATTGAAATCAATCGTTTCAAAGATGAGCCTTTTGGACTCGCCCTTGGAGAAGTCCAGCACGTCATTGATCAGTATCAACAACGATTCCGCGCTGCGCCGGATTGTTTCCGCATATTCGCGCTGCTGTGAAGTCATCTCTGTGTCCATGAGCAAATTAGTCATGCCGATGACCCCGTTCATCGGGGTCCGAATCTCATGGCTCATCTTGGCCAGGAATTCGCCCTTGGCCCTGACCGCGCCTTCGGCCTCGGTTTTGGCGCGGCGCAATTCGGCCTCGGCCGCCTTGTACTGGCTGACGTCCTGGACGGTGCCGGCGTAGCCGCCGCTTTTCTCGTTGTCGCCGGTTTCATAGCGAATGGGGGCCGTGCGGCAGGAAACCCAGCGGGTCTGGCCGTCGGGTGAGGCGAGGCGAAATTCCTGGGAGAACTCCTTGTGCTCGACCAAACAGCGGCTCCACTGTTCCAGCACCCTGGGTTTGTCCTCTTCGTGAATCGCGCGGGTCCAGCCCTCGCGCAGACTTTCATCAAACCCCAGGCCTGAAATGGACAGCCATCGCGAGTTGCAGTAAATCCATTGGCCGGCGGTGTCGGCCAGGAAGATGCCATCGGGGGAGGATTCGCCCAGGGAACGGAACTTGGCCTCGCTTTGCTGAAGGTGGGCCTGGATGTGTTTGTATTTGATGTTCTCCTGGTGCAGGGCGTCGATATGCTCGGCCACTTCCCGTTCGATGGTCTCGTGCAGAAGCTGCTGTTCGGCCTGGTTGAACGCCATGCCGGAAGTCAGGCGCAGACTTTCCCAAATCCACAGCGCCAAAATGGTGTCTTCGAACAAGACCCAGCCGGTGAAGGCAACCCAGTTCCAGGGCATGACCTCCACGGCGCCAAAAACCGATTGGATCCAATGCAAACCGCCCAGAAAATGGTCCGCCGCCACCACGATCGTGGCAGAGAGCAGGACCTTGACGTCGCGATAGGAGGCCAGCGAGGCCAGGGCGCCGAAGATAAAGAAATGGGTTTCAAAACCACCCCCGGTCAAATGGATGAATAAAGCCGGAGTGAGCATCTGGCCCAAGGCGATCACATGGCGGGTGTAGGCGCGGCCGGGACTTCTGAGGGCCAAATAGAGAGGCAGGAGATAAATCAGCCCGGCCAGTTCCGCCGCACTCCAGACCAGCTTCATGGGCCTTTCCGTCGGCCAAATCTGGGGGGAAATCAGTGAAGCGGCGGCCATGGCGGCCAGCCATTCAAAAACAATCAACCAGGCGAACATCCGGTCGGTCACTTGGAATGTATTGTTCCTGAGGGCGCAGAAAATCTTCGCGGCTCGCTCTTTGGCCGCGTTTTCGAATGTTCTTTTTTGCTCAATGGAGGTCACAAAAATGTCAACTGAGTCAAGTCAGATACAGATAGCAGCCCTTGGGCCTAATTGCAATACGTTTCCAAGGTGCTTGTTTAAAACAACTTGCAAATTCCAAATATTGAGAAGCAGACTGGGGCCGGATTCTCAGGCCGCTCAAATGCATTCCATTGACGGATAAGCACTTAAACACGAGGCATTTATGTCATTTTTTGCATCAAACGCAATCTGTTTACCGAAGCCCCTTGCGATTGGCAGGTTTGCAAGCACCCGGCTCTTGGTGAAACTTGTCTCCCTGATGCCATTCAACCGCCTGAAATTCAATGAGTTATGCCTGTAAAGATTGTAAGCCGCATCCGTGCGATTGGCATGGCACTTGCGAACAAAATGGTTGATAGTGGTGCAGACGCGCTCACGAGTTGGAGTCGTTAAATTGACATGCAAAAGCAAAAACAGTGAAAAATTCAAAATACTTCGCCGCCGCGGAATTTCCGGCATACTCCAGGAGCATGAAAAGGACAATCGCCGCTCTTTTGGGCTTGCTGCTGTTGGCCGCGCCGGCAGCGGTGCAAGCCCAATACGGCTACAGCACAAACGGCGACGGCAGCATCTACACTTACGACACAAACGCCGACGGCAGTGTCACCATCGACGCTTACACCGGGCCTCCCTGGGCTGTGGCCATTCCAACCAACATCAACGGCCTGCTGGTCACCGGCATCGGGGATTCTGCGTTCTTTAACTGCGCCAGCCTGACCAACGTCACTATTCCCGGCACCGTTGCCAGCATTGGGGACGATGCGTTCTATGACTGCACCAGTCTGCCCGGCGTTATGATTCCCGCCAGCGTCACCAACATCGGGCTGACTGTGTTCGGTTACTGCCAGAGCCTGACAGCGATAACGGTGGATACAAATAATTCGTTTTATAGCAGCACAAATGGAGTGTTGTTCGACGAGAGCCAAAGCACGCTCATTGAATATCCGGGCGGCCTGGCCGGAAGTTACACGATTCCCGGCACTGTCACCAGCATCGGGAACGGCGCGTTCGAATACTGCGCCAGTCTGACTGGCGTTATGATTCCCGCCAGCGTCACCAACATCGGGCAGACTGTTTTTGGT
>Ga0326727_10028390_pt1 | contig 10178 bp, 7 predicted proteins | sample MB2enrmetagenome_FD_207643 | JGI IMG/M metagenome (GOLD analysis project Ga0326727, IMG submission 207643) | Lab enriched peat soil microbial communities from McLean, Ithaca, NY, United States - MB29MY | ecosystem: Environmental > Terrestrial > Soil > Wetlands > Peat | place: USA: New York...
CCTGCGCAGTGCGCAGGTCGTGGACGCTCGGATGTTCGCTGACGCCGGTGATGGGCAGTTTGCGGCTGGCGATGTCGCGCGCGCGCCGCGCCTGCACCGCCGCAATCCGCTCGCCGACCCAGCCGCTGGTGGCGGCGGCGATCATGCCGCCCTGCGCCTCGATCTGCTGGAACAGCGCCCAGGCACGCTCGGCCAGGGCATTGGTATACCACTCGATATACCAGGACCCGCCGGCCGGATCGATCACCCGGCCGAGATGGCATTCCTCGCCCAGGATCAGCTGCGTGTTGCGGGCATTGCGGCGGCTCTGTTGGGTGCTGATGCCGGTGGCCGCATCGAACGGCACCGTGGTGATCGCCTCGGCACCAGCGACCGCACCGGCATAGGCGGCAACGGTGTTGCGCAGGATGTTGACCGACTGGCCGCGCGCGGTAAGCACCCGGCGGCCGGTGACCACGCGCATCCGCATCGCCTGCGCCGCCGGCGCGCCGCCGCTGGCCGCCACCACCGCCGCCCACAGCACCCGCGCCGCCCGCAGCTTGGCGATCGCCTGGTAGAAGCGCGCCCCGACGCCGATGCTGAAGCCGATCTGCCGCGCGGCCGCATCCACATCCAGCCCGGCAGCGGTCAGCGCCCGCAGATACGCCACGCCGGTGCCAAGCAGGAAAGCCAGATCCTGCACGGAGTCCGCGCCGGCATCGTGATAGGGGGCGGTGCAGACCTCGGCCGCGGTCATGCGCGGTGCATGGGCGACGGTCCAGCAGGCCAGATCGGCCAGGTCGGCGAGCGCCCGCTCCATCGGCACCGGCAGCGCACCCTGGCGCATCAGCGCGCCGAGCGGATCGGCACCGAAGCCGCCGAGCAGGGTCTCGGCCGCAACGCCGCCGGCCTCGGCTGCCGCGACATGCAGCGCGGCGGCCGGCAGGAACGCCGCCCCCGGCCGCAGCCATACCCCGGCGATGTCGAGGCGCACGCGGTCGAGCGCCCGCCCCAGATCGGCCGCGGTCGAAACCGCAACCCCGTCACGCGCAAGCAGTCCCTCCGCTTGCGGGTCGTCGGCGTCGTGGCCGTGGCAGGAAGCCGCATCGAGCGGCAGCACCACCGAGGTGCCACCGCCGGCCAGGTCATCAAGCATCTGAGCGTTGGCGCGCGCCGGATCAGGATGATCCGGCGCCTGCCGGATCTCCCAGCCCCGCGCGGCGTTGCCCAGCGGCAACGCCGCGCGGGCAAACGGCGGAAAGCCGGGAAGCCCGGCGGGGTCGTGACGGGTCGGAAAGCTGGCCTCGGTGTAGAGCGGCTGAAGGTCGATGCCTTCATAGCTGCGCGCAATCATGCGCTGCTCGAAGGCGGCGCCTTTCAGGTCGGCTTCGACCGCCTTGCGCCACGTGGCGTCATCGACGGGGGGGAAATCCGAACCTGACTGCAACGCGGTCGCCATTACCTCGCCCCTTGAGGAGTCACGGCCGGGCGGATCGCTGCCGGCATGGCCAGTATAGGGGGGGAGACCGGCATCGTTCAAATTCGAGGCTCGCCCATCGGTCCGCTTCGCGGCCCGATCCCGCCAGGGGCTCTGCCCCTGGACCCCACCAAGGGCCAATGGCCCTTGAAACCCGTTCATTTGCGTAATAAATTCACTTGTTTTACCCCTGGTGGGGGGCAGGGGGCAGCCCCCCAGCCACCCCCCTCAGCCGCACCTCCGGCAGATAGTCGGCCCCATGCGCCACCAGATAGTCCCACAGCGCCTGTGCCGCCGGCAGCAGGCGCTTGTCGCGGCTGCGCACCACGAACCACTGGCGCAGCACCGGCAGCCCGGCCACGTCCAGCGCCACCAGCCGCCCCTCAGCCAGTTCCGCAGCCACGGTATGGGCGGACAGCAGGGCGATGCCCATGCCGGCCATCACCGCCTGCTTGATGGTCTCGTTGCTCCCCATTTCCATGCCCAGTCCGGCATCCATCCCGGCCGCCTGAAACAGGCTGCGCAGCAACTCGCGCGTGCCGGACCCCGCTTCCCGCAGCAGGAACGTCTCGCCGGCCAGCGCCGCCAGCCCGATCGCCGGTGCGGCGGCAAGCGGGTGTTCGGGGGGGGCGATGATCACATGCGGATGCGCCCCGATCACGGCGCACTCGACCGGGAAATCCTCCGGCGCACGCCCCATGACCGCGACATCGATCCGCATGTCGCGCAGCGCCGCGACGATCTCGCTGCGGTTGCCCACGCTCAGCCGGATTTCCACCCCCGGCTCGCGGCGCATGAAGGCCGCCAGCGCGCGCGGGGCAAAATACTTGGCGGTGCTGATCACCCCCACCGCCACCCGCCCGCCCTGCATGCCGCGCAGCGCGGCGATGGCGGCGCCGCAATCCGACAGCGCCGCCTCGATGCGGGCATGCGCCGCCAGCACCTCGCGCCCTGCATCGGTGGCCCGCATGCCCGCCGGCGTCCGCTCGGCCAGCGGCACCGCCAGCGCCTCCTCCAGCAGGCGCAGCTGCTGGCTGACCGCCGGCGGCGTCACCGCCAGCACGTCCGCCGCCGCCGAGACCGTACCGGTACGCACCACCGCCGCCAGCGCCCGCAACTGACGCAGCGTGATACCGCGCAGGAGGGGATTTAGTTTTTCTTTCATGGTTGACAACAATAAACTAATTCTCTTTCTTTCCAACCCACACCAATCTGGCGCAGACCCGTTCCTAAGCTTGCCCGACCGAGGGCAGCATGACAGCGGGGAAGGACGATCGGACCAGTCCTCGCAGGGGAAGGAAATGCGCCATGAGACCAGCCGCATGAGCAGCCTGGCCGATTATCTGCGCGCCTGGGCCGGACCGAGCGAGCCGCGCGCGCAAATCGCCGCCACCGTGGCCGCCCTGGCCGAAGGATCGGTGCGCGTTGCCACCATGCTGGCCGAAGGCCCGCAGGAAGGCGACCAGGATGACGGGGCGCATGACGCGGCGCGGCGCGCGTCTGCCTTGCTCGCCACCGCGCTGGACGGCGCCCCGGTGGCGTGGCTCGCCACCGAAGGCAGCGATACGCCGGTTTCCATCCAGCCCGGCAGCCATCTGGCGGTGGCGCTGGACCCGCTGGACGGCGCCCGCAACGCCGCCGTCGGCGCGCCGGCCGGAACCATTTTCTCCATCCTTCCGGTGCGGTCCATGGCCGGCAGCCACGGCAGCCTCGCCTTCCTCCAGCAGGGCGACCGCCAGCTCGCTGCCGGCTGCGTGCTGCACGGCAGCTACACGGCGCTGGCGCTGACCCTGCGCGAGGGCACCGACCTGTTCATGCTGGACCGCGGCAGCGGCATTTTCCGCCTCACCCGGCGCGGCGTGAAAGTGCCGTCCGGGCGGTATGTGTATGCCATCAACGCCGCCAACTACCGCTACTGGTCGGAATCGGTGCGCGCCTATGTGGATGACTGCATCGCCGGCGAGGACGGGCCGCGCGGCACCGATTTCAACATGCGCTGGCTGGGCTGTGTCACCGCCGAGGCCATGCGTATCCTGCAACGCGGCGGCATCTATCTCTATCCCGGCGACTCCCGCCCCGACCACCGGCAAGGCCGGCTGCACCTGGTGTTCGACGCCCATCCGCTGGCGCTGCTGATCGAGCAGGCCGGCGGTGCCGCCAGCGACGGCGTCGAGCCCATCCTGAAGACCGCCGCGCGCCGCCTGAACGAACGCAGCCCGCTGGTGTTCGGTGCGCGCGAGAAGGTCGAACGTGTCGCCGGCTACGAAACCATGAATCTTCCGCTCGGCGAGCGCTCGCCGCTGTTCGGCCGTCGCGGCCTGTTCCGGGTCTGAGGACATATCATGTCGATACGCCATCCCATTATCTCGATCACCGGCTCCTCCGGGGCCGGCACGTCCACGGTGAAGCACACGTTCGAGCAGATTTTCCGCCGCGAAGGCATCGTCGCCGCCTTCATCGAGGGCGATGCGTTCCACCGCTACGACCGCGTCGCCATGCGGACCGCCATCGCCGAGGCGGCCGCCAAGGGCAACAACCATCTGAGCCATTTCGGCCCCGAGGCGAACCTGCTGGCGGAGCTGGAACAGACCTTCGAGACCTATGGCCGCACCGGCACCGGACGCACCCGCACCTACATCCACGATCAGGGCGAGGCGGAAAAATACGGCTGTCCGCCCGGCACCTTCACGCCGTGGACGCAACTGCCCTCGGAAACCGACGTGCTGTTCTACGAGGGGCTGCATGGCGCCGTAGTGACCGACACGGTCGACATCGCCCGGCACGCCGACCTCAAGATCGGCGTGGTGCCGGTGATCAACCTGGAATGGATCCAGAAAATCCACCGCGACCGCGCCAGCCGCGGCTATACGGTGGAGGCGGTGACCGATACCATCCTGCGCCGCATGCCGGATTACGTGAACTATATCTGTCCGCAATTCGGCATGACCGACATCAACTTCCAGCGCGTGCCCACGGTCGACACATCCTACCCGTTCACCGCGCGCTGGATCCCGACGCCCGACGAATCATTGGTGGTGATCCGCTTCGCCAACCCGCGCGGCATCGACTTTTCCTACCTTGTCTCGATGATCCGCGACAGCTTCATGTCGCGCGCCAACTCCATCGTCATCCCGGGCAACAAGCTCGACCTGGCGATGCAGCTTATTCTCACGCCGATCATCATGAAACTGGTCGAGCGCCGGCGGCGCGCGGCCTGAAACGCGGAACGGAAACGCATCCCATGACCCTTCTTGCAGGCGCCGGCGTCACCACCCGCGACATGGCGAATGCCGTGCGCGCGCTGGCGATGGACGCGGTGGAACTGGCGAAATCCGGCCATCCGGGCATGCCGATGGGCATGGCCGATGCCGCCACCGTGCTGTGGACACGCTTCCTGCGCTTCGATCCCGAGCGCCCGGACTGGCCCGACCGCGACCGGTTCGTGCTGTCGGCCGGGCACGGATCGATGCTGCTCTACGCGCTGCTGCATCTCACCGGCTTCGCCGGCATGGATATCGCGGAGCTCAAGCGGTTCCGCCAGCTCGGGGCGAAGACGGCCGGGCATCCGGAATACGGCCATGCGCCCGGGGTGGAAACCACCACCGGCCCGCTCGGCCAGGGCATTGCCACCGCCGTCGGCATGGCGCTGGCCGAACGCATGCTGGCATCGCGCTTCGGCGCGGAGCTGGTGGACCACCACACCTACGTCATCGCCGGCGACGGCTGCCTGATGGAAGGCGTTTCTCACGAGGCGGCGTCGCTCGCCGGCCATCTCGGCCTCGGCCGGCTGATTGTGTTGTGGGACGATAACAGCATCTCGATCGACGGGCCGACCAGCCTGACGGTATCCGAGAACACCCAGGCCCGGTTCGACGCCTATGGCTGGCATGTGCAGTCCATTGACGGCCACGACGCGGCCGCGGTGGCCGGCGCGCTGGCGGCGGCGCGCGAGGATGCGCGACCGTCGCTGATCGCCTGCAAGACCATCATCGGCTATGGCGCGCCGACCAAAGCCGGGCACGAGAGCGCGCATGGCGCGGCGCTGGGCGAGGCGGAGATTCTCGGCGCCCGCGACCGGCTCGGCTGGCCGCACCGCCCGTTCGAAATCCCGGCCGATATCCGCGCCGCCTGGCAGGCCGCCGGCGCACGCGGGCAGGCCGCGCGGCTGGACTGGGAGCGCCGGCTGGCCGAGGCCCCGCAGGGGCTGCACGATTCCTTCCTCCACGGCCAGTCCGGCACCCTCTCCGCCGCCGCCCAGGAAACCCTCGCCGCCTTCTTGGGCAAGCTGGTCGCGACAAAACCATCCTGGGCGACCCGCAAATCCAGCGAAGAGACGCTCAAGGTGCTGACCGCCGTGATGCCCGAACTGGTCGGCGGCTCGGCGGACCTGACCCATTCCAACCTGACCGTCACGCCCGCCACCAAACGCATCACGCCGGGCGACTTCTCCGGCAGCTATATCCACTGGGGCGTGCGCGAGCATGCCATGGCGGCGGGCATGAACGGCATCGCCCTGCATGGCGGGCTGATCCCGTATGGCGGCACCTTCCTGGTGTTCTCCGACTATGCCCGCGGCGCCATCCGGCTGTCGGCTCTGATGGGCGTGCGGGTGATCTATGTGTTCACCCATGACAGTATCGGCCTGGGCGAGGACGGGCCGACGCACCAGCCCGTCGAGCATCTGGTTTCCTTGCGCGCCATCCCCAACCTGCTGGTATTCCGCCCCGGCGATGCGGTGGAAACCGCGGAATGCTGGGCGGCGGCGCTGGCGGAAGCACATGCCCCGTCGGTGCTGGCCCTGACGCGGCAGGGGCTGCCGGCGCAGCGCACCACCGAAGCGGCCGAGAATCTCTCCGCCCGCGGCGGCTATGTTTTGCAGGAAGCCAGCGGCCCCCGCGCGCTCACCCTGCTGGCCACCGGCTCGGAAGTGCAGATCGCCGTTGCCGCCCGCGCCATGCTGGAAGCCGCGGGCCTGCCCACCGCCGTCGTCTCGCTGCCCTGCTGGGAGCTGTTCGACCGCCAGGATGCCGCCTGGCGCGACCAGGTGCTCGGCACCGCGCCGCGCCTGGCGGTGGAAGCGGCCTTGCCGCTGGGCTGGACGCGCTATGTCGACAGCGAGGACGACGTTCTGGGCATGCGCGGCTTCGGCGCCTCGGCACCGATCGACGATTTGTATGCGCATTTCGGCATCACCGCCGCACGGCTGGTTGAAATGGCGCATGCCCGGCTGGCGCGGCGCGCGGTTTGAACAACATGACGATTATTCGGGAGAATGACACATGGCTCTGATCAGCCTGCGACAGTTGCTGGACCATGCGGCCGAGCATGGCTACGGCGTTCCGGCCTTCAACATCAACAACATGGAGCAGCTGCTCGGCATCATGTCGGCGGCCCGCCGCACCGATGCGCCGGTCATCGTGCAGGCCAGCCGCGGCGCCCGCTCCTATGCCGGCGACACCATGCTGCGGCGCATGGTCGAAGCGGCGATCGAAACCAACCCCGACATTCCGCTGTGCCTGCACCAGGACCACGGCGAATCGCCGGATACCTGCTTTTCGGCCATCCAGAACGGATTTTCCTCCGTCATGATGGACGGCTCGCTGGAAACCGACGGCAAGACGCCGGCGAGCTATGAGTATAACGTCGCCGTCACCCGCAAGGTGACGGAACTGTCGCATGCCGTCGGCGTGTCGGTGGAAGGCGAGTTGGGCTGCCTCGGCTCGCTGGAAAGCGGCCATGGCGAGCAGGAAGACGGGCACGGCGCCACCGGCACGCTGAACCGCGCGCAGCTGCTCACCGACCCCGACCAGGCCGCCGATTTCGTCGCGCAGACCCAGGTGGATGCGCTGGCGGTGGCGATCGGCACCTCGCACGGCGCCTACAAGTTCAAGCAGAAGCCGACCGGCGAAGTGCTGGCGATGGACGTGGTGCAGGCCATCCACGAGCGCATCCCCGCCACCCACCTGGTCATGCATGGCTCCTCCTCGGTGCCCGAATCGCTGCAGGAAACGTTCAACCGCTATGGCGGCGAAATGCCGCAGACCTGGGGCACGCCGATCGAGGAAATCCAGCGGGGCATCCGCTTCGGCGTGCGCAAAGTGAATATCGACACCGATTGCCGCATCGCCATGGCGGCGCAGTTCCGCCGCGTGGCGACCGAGAAGCGCGGCGAGTTCGACCCGCGCAACTTCATGAAGCCGGCGATGGCCGAACTTGAAAAGGTGTGCATCGAGCGGTTCGAAGCGTTCGGCACCGCCGGCCAGGCGGCGAAAATCAAGGTGGTTCCGCTGGCCGAAATGGCGCGCCGCTACCGCAAGGGCGATCTTGCGCCGACCACCCAACGGGCCCAGGCGGCCTGATCATTAACATAAGCCGCGAAGGAAACGCGCCGATGGCACAAGTTCCAGCGTCCCGCAGCGCCGCCGACCGCTACAAGGCCGGGGTGATGCAATACAAGGAAATGGGATATTTCGACCTCGACTATCAGCCCAAGGACACCGACATCCTGGCGCTGTTCCGCATCACCCCGCAGGACGGCGTCGATCCCGAGGAAGCCGCGGCCGCGGTGGCCGGCGAAAGCTCCACCGCCACCTGGACGGTGGTGTGGACCGACCGGCTGACCGCCTGCGAGAAATACCGCGCCCGCTGCTACCGGGTCGATCCGGTGCCGGGCAACCCGAGCCAGTGGTTCGCCTATATCGCCTACGACCTCGACCTGTTCGAGCCCAACTCGATCGTCAACCTGTCGGCCTCGATCATCGGCAACGTGTTCGGCTTCAAGCCGCTGAAGGCGCTGCGGCTGGAGGACATGCGGCTGCCGGTCGCCTATGTGAAGACCTATGCCGGACCCAGCACCGGCATCGTGGTGGAGCGCGAGCGGCTCGACAAGTTCGGCCGCCCGCTGCTCGGCGCCACGGTGAAGCCCAAGCTCGGCCTGTCGGGGCGCAATTACGGCCGGGTGGTGTATGAGGCGCTGAAGGGCGGCCTCGACTTCACCAAGGACGACGAGAACATCAACAGCCAGGCGTTCATGCATTGGCGCGAGCGCTTCCTGTACTGCATGGAAGCGGTGAAGCGCGCCGAGGCGGCCACCGGCGAGGTGAAGGGCACCTACCTGAACGTCTCCGCCGGCAACATGGAGGAGATGTACGAGCGCGCCGAATTCGCCAAGAATCTCGGCAGCGTCATCGTCATGATCGACCTGGTGATCGGCTACACCGCCATCCAGTCGATGTCGAAATGGTGCCGCCGGAACGACATGATCCTGCACCTGCACCGCGCCGGCCATTCCACCTACACGCGGCAGAAATCGCACGGCGTGAGCTTCCGCGTCATCGCCAAGTGGATGCGCCTCGCCGGCGTCGATCACATCCATGCCGGCACGGCCGTCGGCAAGCTGGAAGGCGACCCGGCGACCACGCGCGGCTATTACGATGTCTGCCGCGAGGATTTCATTCCGCAGCGGCTGGACCAGGGCATTTTCTTCGACCAGTCTTTCGCCTCGTTGGCCAAGACCATGCCGGTGGCCTCGGGCGGCATCCATGCCGGCCAGATGCACCAGCTGCTCGACCTGTTCGGCGACGACGTGGTGCTGCAGTTCGGCGGCGGCACGATCGGCCATCCGACCGGCATCCAGGCCGGCGCCACCGCCAACCGGGTGGCGCTGGAAGCCATGGTGTTCGCCCGCAACGAAGGCCGCGACATCCTGTCCGAGGGGCCGGAAATTCTGCAGCGGGCGGCGCGCAGCTGCACCCCGCTGGCGGAAGCGCTGGAGGTGTGGAAGGACGTGACCTTCAACTACGCCTCCACCGACACCCCCGATTTCGTCCCGTCCGTGACCCCGGCCTGAAGCTAACAGGAGCCACCATCATGCGTCTGACCCAGGGCACCTTCAGCTTCCTGCCCGACCTTACCGACGACCAGATCCGCAGCCAGGTCGCCTATGCCCAGGCGCAGGGCTGGGCGGTGAATGTCGAATACACCGACGACCCGCATCCGCGGAACACCTACTGGGAGCTGTGGGGCCTGCCGATGTTCGACCTCAAGGATCCGGCCGGCGTGCTGCACGAAATCAACGAATGCCGCAAAGTGTTCGGCAACTGCTACATCCGCGTCTCCGCCTTCGACGCCTCGCATACCTGGGAGACGGTCCGTCTGTCCTTCCTGGTCAACCGCCCGGCCGAGGAGCCCGGCTTCTTCCTTGAACGGAATGAGGTGAACGGCCGCAGCATCAACTATACCGTGCGGTCCTACGCCGCCGCGGCCAAGCCGGCGGGCGAGCGCTACTGATGGCGGACGCGCCGCAGACCGTGGATCTCGCCAGCGCCTTCGCCCAGTCGGGCGTGGGCGAGGTGCTGGCGCAGCTCGACCGCGAACTGGTCGGGCTGCGGCCGGTGAAGGCGCGCATCCGTGAGATTGCGGCGCTGCTGCTGGTGGACAAGCTGCGCCGCGAGCACGGGCTCACGGCGCAGCCGCCGACGCTGCACATGTCGTTCACCGGCAACCCCGGCACCGGCAAGACCACGGTGGCCCTGCGCATGGCCGACATCCTGCACCGGCTGGGCTATATCCGGGGAGGCCATCTCGTCTCGGTGACGCGCGACGACCTGGTCGGCCAGTATATCGGCCACACCGCGCCGAAAACCCGGGAAGTGCTGAAGAAGGCGATGGGCGGCGTGCTGTTCATCGACGAGGCCTACTACCTCTACCGGCCAGAAAACGA
>Ga0326727_10028391_pt1 | contig 10178 bp, 9 predicted proteins | sample MB2enrmetagenome_FD_207643 | JGI IMG/M metagenome (GOLD analysis project Ga0326727, IMG submission 207643) | Lab enriched peat soil microbial communities from McLean, Ithaca, NY, United States - MB29MY | ecosystem: Environmental > Terrestrial > Soil > Wetlands > Peat | place: USA: New York...
GTGCGATAAAAAACATCCTGCATGTTTTCGAGGATACTGAGGTAGTCCTGTTCGACAATGGTGCGATACCGCTCCTCTCTTTCTTTTAGTTCCGCTTCAAGTCGTTTGCGCTCGGTTATGTCGATATAACTGCTCCGGACCAGTCTCTTTGTGGAAGAGGGCAGGCGCACGAGCCGTACTTCAACAACACGATCTTCACCGCAGGCGTTACGGATACGCCGTTCAAACATGAGTTCTGCACCCTCCATTACCTGTTTGCGGTGTTCAAGGACGGTTTCGCGGAATGGTCGCCCGTCGAATTGATCAGGGAGGTAGAACTGTTGTGGACCGGAATCGAACAACTGCCTGCGGTTGCAGCCGAACAATTGTTCGGCTTTTGCATTCGCCTCTACATACCGGTCGAGATCCATATCAAAAACAAGGATTGCCTCAGGGGCTTTCTCGATCAATGTCCGGAACCGCTCTTCGCTCTCTTTTAAGGCGGAATCTGTCTGCTGCCGGAAATCGATCTCCTGTTGTAATTGCAGGTTGGCGATATACAGGTCAGCAGTCCGCTGGTTTACCCGTTCTTCCAGCACATCGTATGCTTTCCTGAGGTCTCCTTCAGCGGCTTTTCGTCCGGTAATGTCCCGGATGGACTCGATTGCGCCGACAACTTTCCCGTCTTTGTCGTACAGCAGGCTCGCCTTGCCCCAGAGCGTTCTCGGCTCTCCCCGAAGGCGGGAGAGGGTGGTTTCAGCAGCGAGCATGGCCCCTTCGCGAACAATATTTGCATATTTTTCTGTGATCTCATCGGGAGGTGAGAGGATCAGGTCGATAAGGATTGGCCTTGGCTCACCGTAGAAAGGGAGAGAATACGCGTAATCTCCCTTGTCCAGCATCCGATCGGCAGGAATGCCGGTCATCTCTTCGATCGCCCGGTTCCACGCGATCACCCTGCCTTTTGTATCAATTGCAATGGTTGCATCGGGCAGGAAGTTGATAATATCCTGCTCCCGGCGTTCATGATCCCGGATGCTTGCCTCTGCCCTCCTGTGTTCCACGGCCTGCCGGACCTGGTGCGCAAGCTCGGCAAACTGTGATACCGGCTCCCCTCCTTTCTGGAGATAGAAATCAGCCCCTTCGTTTAACGCCTGGATGACTACCTCTTCACGCCCTCGCCCGGTAAAGAGAATGAAAGGGATGGTGTTTCCCGAGGACCTGACCCTTTTCAAAAATTCAATGCCATCCATCTCCGGCATCTGGTAATCTGAGATAATGGCATCATAGGTCTTCGTATCCATCAGCGCAAGTGCGGCCGGGGCAGAGGAAATAATGTCAACGGAGAACTTCCCGCTCTCCTCAAGGAAGAGTTTGCCTATCTCAAGCAGGGTGGGTTCATCATCGACATAGAGGAGGGTATACATGATACTCCATGAAATACAGCAGTTGATAGTGCTCTCCGGAGACTTGATAAGAGTATTCCTTTGCCAGCACTCCCCTTTCCATCCCGTGAGGCCGGATCACTCACCGGTAGAAAAAAAATTAATAATACACTGTTGACTGTTAATCCGATGAAAAAGACAGCGGGGTCAAAGCCCGCTCGGGGCGATCCACATTTCAGGTCCAAATCGTTTTCTCTCTCAGTCTTATCCCCGTACGCTCGCCAGCCATGCCTCGAACTCGCGGTGAAACTGGTGGATTCGTTCGATCTCATCCGGAGTCTGCTTCGCAGCTTTCTCATGGCAGAACCGCACACGTTCCATGGCAGTCTCATGATCCCGTTCACCATCAGGAGGTCTGAATTCAGGTTCGCGATCGCTCTGGCGGGACCCGGCTTTCGCTGCACGGTAATAACCGGCCGTAGTCGCAGACCGCGACGGTTTTACTGCACACCGCGTATCTGATCGCCCGTCCCACCGTTCGTTGACAGGGAATCCCGCCAGTTTCAGGGGCCGGTCCCACGTGGCATCCACAAGTACCCAGCGATTCGTGATCTTCACCCGGCAGGCAAGGTGGTAGGAAACGGGAAGGCCGGTCGCCAGCCGGCGGAGTTCCGGAGGGTACTGGAGATCCGGATCGTCCCAGAAAAAGGAGAACGTAGCATAGACCACATCAAATCCCAGTCTCCGGTACATCTCTGCAAGCAGGTAATGTTTCGGTCCGCAGGACCCCTTCCCCAATTCAAGGATCTGCTCCGGCGCAGTTGCCGGATCAGTCAAGGGTACTGCAAGAGAGTAGGGGATGTCACGGACATGTTCAAAAACCGAGATAAGACTCTGGCGGGGATCACGTCCCCGGGACCATTCCTGAAACCTGGCAGTTACCAAAGAAGCCATATGTTCATCCATTTAAAAGGCATTTTCCAGATCCCATTTTTACCGTCAGGGTACCCTGCAGGCACCTGTATCCAGATTGGCACTGCCAATAAAAAAAGATGGTTTCTGGGCCAGGCCACCAGTGCCAGTTATTGTTAAATTTTTTTAAAAAATAATGAACGGCAGATCATGTAAACAACAGGCAGGTCTCTATACTTGCAAGCCATGTATTCTCCTTGTCTGGTATGAAATAACACGAAAACTGGTTATCAGGACTAATTTTTCCTCAAAAGCCTTTAAAAAATCATCATATCAGCATTTGAGTCATCAAAGGAATTGAACAATTATGCAAGATACAACAACACACGATACAACGGTGACCGGTACAAAAGTACAGGAAACCGCCCCCCAAAAATCCGGGTCTGGCACGAGTGCGCACCCGTCTGCGTTGGCACCGAAAGTGATTCCCGCTCAGGCAAAACACGTGAAATCGCTAAAACACGAGTCGCACAAGGTAGGGTACCGCAAGGACCATCCAAAAGCAGGGGCCGGTGTCACATCGCCGACCACACATATCCTGAAATAACCTATTCTTCCACTCATCATACATCCTCCCCATATTTTTTCTTGCAGGACTGACGGCAAAGAAGGTCCTTATGATCTTTCCCGGGTTGTGGGGCAACAAACTCACAATGTAAGATTATGCAGGATAAAAATCCCGGTAGCGGAAGAGCTGGCATCGGCTGCAATTCGACACACCGCGGAGGTTTTTTCAGGTCCCCGGGGATCCTGCCGGATCGTTGAAAGCCGGTCTGCTTTCCTAAAAGAGAGGAACTGCAATGCCCGGTAACGAGGGGCCCTATCCCCGGGTATTATCCACTTCCCCCGGAAGTCGTCCTCGCCGGTCTCGCCACAGCCCGTGTCGTCCAGACCAGCAGGATGGTACCTGCTGCTGCAAGGATGGCCGCAAGCGCAAAGCCGGTACTGTAGCCGATAAAAGTCCAGATAAAGCCGATCATGACACTTGAGACCAGGTCCCCGACACCGTTTACCGCGGCAAGCGCCCCAAAGCCAAGGCCACGCGCTTCCATCCCTACCATCTCACCGGCAAGGGCTGCTTCGAGCGCATCTTCTGCGGCAATAAAGAGGCCGCAGAGCGCAAACAGGATCCCGTACGCGTAGAGGTTTACCGGGGCAAGGACAAACCCGATGAAGGTGACGGCTGCCAGTGCATATCCCCCGATGAGCACCGGCCGCCGCCCGATGTGGTCACCCAGCCAGCCCAGCGGGTAGGATGCGGCTGCATAGACGATGTTCCTGACAAGGTACAGGCCGGCGCCTGCGGCGGTCGCCATGGAAAATCCCATCGAGGGCGTGAGGGCCACGATCACAAACGCAATAAGCAGCGTCTGGGAGAAATCCGCGATCCCAAAGACAAGCACAGCGCCCAAAAACGCCCTGAACCGGGAGGGCAGACCGCGGAGAGACGGAAGCAGCCTGCGGGGACGGTCCTGCGGGGCGGGATTCTTCTCCTTTAAAAAGAGCCAGAGGACGAAAAACGCAAGGACTCCCGGGATGACTGCGAGCCAGAAGATAGTCCGGATCGCAATCGTTGAGACCAGCACGAGCGCGAGCGCCGGGCCGGCAATCGCACCAAGGGTATCTCCCGCCCGGTGGAATCCGAAGGCCTTGCCGAGATCCTTTTTTTCGACTGAGTTGGCGATAATGGCATCCCGCGAGGGCGCCCGGATCCCTTTGCCGATCCAGCCGATCACCCTGCCTGCAAGCACAACCAGCCACGATGCAGCGGCCGCAAGGAACGCAGGAAAGATCGCGGTGGCAACAGAACCGGCAAGGGCAAACTCCCGTCGTTTTCCCAGCTTGTCGGCAAAGTATCCCGAGAAGAGCTTGACAAAACTGGATGCTCCGTCACTCAGGCCCTCGATGATCCCAAGGGCGTACACCGGAGCACCAAGGAGGATCAAAAAGGACGGGAGGAGGACGGTGACGGTCTCGTAACCGAGATCGCCAAAAAAGCTTGCAAGTCCGGCACCAAGGACGGTCCGATTTAACCAATCCGGCCACTTCATAAATACCCTGTATTTAATGACAAACCCATATAGCAGTAATGGTGCCGGGACCAGGACCGGTCGAATGGATGTCCGGACCGGACAGGATCAAAGATAAGTTGTAGCATTTCGAGACGTGAAGTGTGGCACGGCATTAGGGAAGGCATGAAATAGTGCCTCATGAAGGTGAGGTGTAATGTCCAATACTCTTGAAGCCTTAGTCGAAAAGCTATCCGATGATAATGAAGGGACGCGGTGGAAGGCGGCGGAAGCGCTGGGACGGTTGGGGGATCCCCGGGCCGTGGAGCCTTTGATTGACACCCTGTGGGATGACGATGCACGGGTGCGGTTAAAAGCTGCCTGGGCACTGGGCATGCTCGGGGATCCAAAAGCTCTTGGTCCCTTACAGAAACTCTACAGGATCGAGCGGGAGGATGCCCGGGAGACCATCGGGGAAGCGATGGAGATGATCAAACGGGTTATGGCCGACAATCTGGGATGAACTTACCGTGACCCCGTAGGGGCGGGAGTTAGTGCATCTTTCCTGAATCCCGGGGATCTGCCTTTTCTCTTGCATACCATCTCCCGCACAGCATCACGCCCGCATCCGCTGTTGACAATGTTAATAAACATGAAAAAAAGGGATGAATCTATGGCAATGGACCGGAACAAAGGGGTCGGGCTTTGTCTCTGCCGGGAGTGCCCGAGTTTTGTTGACTGCAAAGAAGAGATCGCGTACTGCCTGGCATCGACCGGAAAGAGCGCCTGCATAGATGAAGAGCAGGGGTGTCTCTGCCCGGGGTGCCCGGTACTGGAAGAGGAGGGGTTTTCGCATGTCTACTACTGCACCAGGGGAACTGAAACTGACCAGCTCGCTTCCCGGTAAAACATGGAAATGTCATGTGTGCGGCTTTGTCCACCGGGGCGAGCGTCCACCGGAAGAATGCCCGCAGTGCGCAAGTACAGGAAGGGAATTTGAAGAAATTACCGGTAAAAAGAAACTCCGGTATGACAGGGAACCATTCGATGTCCTCCTCATCAACGGCAGCAACCACCGGGCAAACAATACCGGCTACATGGTCGATCTTATCGAGGAGGCCCTGAGGGAAAAGGGCGTCAGTTACCGGCGCTACAACATCAATGAGTTTGCTATCAACCATTGCTGGTGCTGCTACAGCATGCGGGATAATGCGTGCAGGTACCCGTGCCGTGATCAGCTCGACGATATGCCGGCGTTCCATGAAATGATCATTGCATCGAAGGCGGTTATCGTTGCATCTCCGATAAATTGGAACAACATGGCGGCACGGCTCAAGGATTTTCTCGACCGGTTAAACTGCATCCAGAATCTCTACCTGTTAAAAAAGCCGGGGCTGACGGACGGTAAGATCGTGGGCATCACGGTCTCGGGGCACGAGGACGGGGCGACAAAGACCGCGATGGACATCTACCTGTATTTCCAGCAGATGGGGTATATTCTTGCGCCGTTCGGCATCTCGTACCGTACCCACGGGGCGCAGTTCAACACGGTCGCCGACACGGAATTTCTTAAAAATGACCCTCTCGTGATTCAGAAAGTCAAAGGCATGGCATACAATGTTGTGGAAATGCTGCGCCTTGACGCGGAAGACAAACTCAAAGGAAAACTGGTACCGGTGTGCGAATAAGACACGTCTCTGGCGTCATCCCGAGAACAGCATCCTTAGACCGGAAGACGGGGCACAACCTTTTTCGTGGGCAGGCGGCAACTACTCGCGATGAAAGGTGACCAGAGCCCCGGGGGACCTTCAATTGATGATCTCACCAGAGTCCACCTGACCCGGCTCGACAAGGTGCTGTACCCGGCGGCCCGGGTCACCAAAGGAGACGTCCTCACGTACTATATCCGGGTGGCGCCGCTCCTGCTCCCGTTTCTCCGGGACCGGCCGCTGACCATGCACCGGTTTCCGGACGGGGTGGGGGGAGAGGGGTTCTTTGAGAAGGATGCGCCGGCTGGCACGCCGGAGTACGTGGATATCTTTACCCGCTATTCGGAGACGGCAGGCCGGGACGTGCATTTCGTCCTCTGCAACAACCTGGATACACTCATCTGGATCGCAAACCTTGCCTCCCTTGAGATCCATATCACCCTTTCGGCCGCAGGCATGTACGAATCCCCCGATTTCCTCCTCTTCGATATCGATCCCGAACCACCCCTCGTTTTCGATGATGTGATCGATGTCGCCCATATCGTGCGGGAGCAGCTGGAAGGTGCCGGACTCCAGCCGTTTATCAAGACCTCGGGGAAAAAAGGCGTCCACATCGTTGTGCCGCTTATGCCTGGCCACCGCTTTTCCGAAGTACGAGAGTTTGCCCACCGGTTGGGAGCGGGGATCGCCCGCTCGACCCCGCATGTGGTATCGGAATTCCCCCGGTCGAGAGACCCCGGGACGATCTTTATCGATTACCTCCAGAATGCGCACGGAAAAACCATGGTCACCCCGTACAGCCTCCGGGCTGTGCCCGGCGCAACCGTATCTGCCCCGCTCCGGTGGGAAGAGCTCCGGGCCGGGGTTCGTCCCGAAGATTTTAATATAAAGACGGTGCTTTCGAGACATGAAGAACCATGGAGGGGAATCCTTGACACCCGGCAGAAGATCTGATACGCCTCCCGGGCTGCCTGCCCGGGAGACTCGCCGGGCTGCACAGGGTGCGGAAAAACCCACGGCCCCGTTACCTGCGGTCCCCGGAAAAGACAGCAACGCAACACCGCCACGCTCACCCATCGACCATGAGCCCCCCAAAAACACCGGCAGGCCGTTCTGGAGCGGGAGCCTAACGATCGGCCTTGTCAACGTGCCGGTCCAGATCTACACGATGGTGCGTGACCGGTCCTTTTCGTTCCGCCTGCTCCACCGGGCAGATGGCCAGCCCCTGAAGTACGACCGGGTCTGCTCCCGGGACGGCGTCGTGGTCCCGTGGGCCGATACCGTGAAAGGGTACGAGGTGCGCAAAGGCGAATTTTTAGTTTTTGAACCTGACGAACTCAAGGCAGTGATGCCGGAATCAGACCGGAAGATCCGGATCGACAAGTTCGTCTTTTACCTCTCGCTTGACCCGGTCTACTTCGAGAATACCTATCTTCTCGTTCCGGACCGGAGCGAGGAGGCCTACAGCCTGCTCGCCGCTGCCCTTCAGGAACTCGGCCGTGCAGCCGCCGGGACCATCACGATCCGGACCAAAGAGTATCCTGTGGTGGTGCACGTGTACGATAATGCGCTTGTCCTGACCACGCTCCGGCACGCCGAAGAAGTAACCCTGCCGCATATGTTTGGGATCCTGCCGGCCCTTACGGTGCCAAAGGAGGCCGAGCTTGCGTTAGCTAAAAAAATCATAAAAGATCTGTCCGGTGACTTTTCCATAACCGATTACCCGGACCGGTACCGCGAAGCAGTCCTTTCCCTCATCGACAAGAAACTGGCCGGCGAGAAGATCGTGTACAAGGAGCCCCGCGGTCCCGGGGAGGCAAAGGAACTGATGCAGGCGCTGCAGGAAACGATTGCCACACTCGCCCGGAAGTGAGGCATGGCCTCCCGTTACCTCCCGATGCTTGCCCGGTCCGCCCCCGCCCCGTTCAGTGGCGACGACTGGCTCTTTGAGGTCAAGTGGGACGGTGTCCGGGCGATCGCGACCGTGGAAGGGACACTCTCTCTTTTGAGCAGGAATGGTACGGAACTGGCCGGGCGGTTCCCGGAACTGGGCGAGCTGGTCACGCTTGCGCCCCGCACGGTGCTTGACGGGGAGATCGTGGTGATGACCGGCGGGAAGCCTGATATGCAGGCCCTCCTCCCGCGGCTGCAGTCCGTAATGCCCGGAACCCCCCCCGTGACATACATTGTCTTTGATATCCTCGAACGGGAAGGAAAACCCCTGACCGGGCTGCCTCTTGTTGAACGGAGATCGCAGCTCGAAGCGGCCGTGCGGGAAGGCCCCCATGTCGTCATCTCCGAACCGGTGGTGGGCCGTGGCGAGGACTATTACCGGGCCGCGGTGGCACAGGGCCTCGAAGGGGTCATGGCAAAGCGCAGGGACAGCCTGTACGAACCGGGGGTCCGCAGCGCCATGTGGCTGAAGATCAAGGCACAGAAGAGCTGCGACTGCGTTATCGCCGGCTATACGCCCGGACGGGGAGCCCGGAAAACTGCATTTGGGGCGCTCCTTTTGGGGCTGTACGAGAACTTGACGCTTGTTTTTGTGGGAAAGGTCGGGACCGGTTTTTCTGACCGGCTCCTTACCGAGCTCGTGGAGCAGTTCGCGCCGCTTGTAACCGCAGCCCCGCCGCCGTGGAACATCCGTGAAAAAGTGGTCTGGCTGGAACCGGTCCTTGTCTGCGAAGTGGCGTACCAGGAGGTGACCCGTGACCGGAAACTGCGGATCCCCCTCTTTCTCCGTCTCCGTTCCGACAAGTCGGCATCGTCCTGCACGACCGACCAGATCGCGGGCGGCCAACTGCCCCTTGCGAAACAGGCTGGGGCTACACCCGGGGCACGAGCCTATCCCGCACAACCAGACCTGAGGACATATCATGAAAAACGGAATTTTTCTGTCACGAGCGAACCGGAGGGACAGAAGGATATGGATGGGGAGAGTTTCGTTATCCAGGAACACCACTCCCACAAGCTGCACTACGACATGAGGTTAGAGCGGGACGGGGTGCTCGCGAGCTGGGCGGTGCCAAAAGGCGTCCCTCTCGCCGTGGGCGAGAAGCACCTTGCCGTTGCCGTCGAAGATCACCCGCTTGAGTACGGGACATTCGAGGGCGAGATCCCCAAAGGCGAATATGGCGCCGGAACGGTCACTATCTGGGACAGCGGGACCTACGAGACAAAACACTGGGACGCAGAGAAGATCGAGGTTGTCCTCCACGGGCGGCGGCTAAACGGACCGTACGTGCTCGTGAAGTTCAAGCGGACAAAAAAGAACGAATGGCTGCTGTTCCGGGTGGCGGGGTGAGGGGGCCCGGCCCGTGGTGGAAGTTTTCACGGGAAAAGGGGTTCTTCGCCCGTTCCGGGGTTTTCGTTTATTCACCCGATGTGTCCTTCTTTTTTCCCAGTGGATTTTGACCGTTATTGATTTCGTCAATTTTCAAAATATGTGTTAAAATCTGATACTCAGACAAGAATCTATTTTATTGCATTTTCAATCCGGATGCGGGTACAGAAATTATTTGGATCGACAAAAGGTCCGGCGGTGCACCTTTTGAAAACGATGATGGGGACCACGGAGCGTTTTCGTACCCTTCCTCTGTGGAGGAGAAAAAAGAAAGAGGGTACAAGGATGAAAAACCTATGCAGCTGATTATTGGCAGTAAAAAATACCCGGACGGGATCCGGGTATTCTGGTCCGATGCGGGACATGAAGCGAGCGATTTCTTCTCCTTTGACGATCTCGTTGACCAGAAGATCAATGCACTGGATGTCCTCAACAACCCCCGGCTCTACCGGGTGAATACGACAAGCCATAAAATTGAATCGTCCGTTGCGGGGTGTAGCCTGAACATGGATGCATGCGGCGGAGATCTCGTCATCTCGCGCTTTTTCTATGCTCCGCGTGAACTTGTCTGGAAGGTATGGACCGATCCCGCGTTTATCATGCGGTGGTGGGGCCCGAAAAACTTCACCTCGCCCTTTTGCCGGACCGATCTCAGGGTGGGCGGGTCCTACCTGTACTGCATGCGGTCCCCGGAAGAAAAGGAGATCTGGAGTGGCGGTGTGTACCGGGAAATAGACAAACCGAAAAAAATTGTCTGCACGGCGGGATTTACGGATGAACA
>Ga0326727_10028392_pt1 | contig 10178 bp, 12 predicted proteins | sample MB2enrmetagenome_FD_207643 | JGI IMG/M metagenome (GOLD analysis project Ga0326727, IMG submission 207643) | Lab enriched peat soil microbial communities from McLean, Ithaca, NY, United States - MB29MY | ecosystem: Environmental > Terrestrial > Soil > Wetlands > Peat | place: USA: New York...
CTGAATAATGGGGCCGACTGGCAGATAGTCACCAAGGACGGTCTCGCTATCATCGACACACGCTACCTCCTGCGGACCGATGACGGCGCCCTTATCTACCTGCAGACCAAGGGTTATCGCTACGGCCCGCCGGATGTGATGGCGAAGGTCGCCAAGGGCGAAGTGGTAGACCCCGATTTCTACTACTTCCACATTACGATGCAGTTCGAGACGGCCGCGCCGAAATACCTCTGGCTGAACAGGGCCCAGGGAATAGCATTCGCCATGCGGCTCGGCAACGCGGTAGTCTACGACGGCTATCTTTTCTGATCGTCTTGTTGAAGGAAGGCCGGATTTCCCGGCATACGCCGGGGTCCGGCCCTCATCTTTTTTTTCCGCGATTCAACCTATAAAGGACAGAACGTTGCTGCATACGATGGAAGAGAGCGCCGCACAATGCCCTTCAGGCAACCCTATATCATTGTCTGTCTTAGCTCGTCAAACCGGGCCTCAAGCTGGGGTGTCATCGCCCTGACTTTTTCCGTGTCTCCGGCCAGGCCCGCCCGTTCGATCTCCAGGGCCACACGATGAAGGACTTCGCCGCCGATGTTGGCAGCCGATCCCTTGATCGAGTGGGCGTCCGCAAAGGAGTTTTCCGCGTCGTTCGCAATTGCGTGGCCTTTGAGGGCCTTGATCCTGCCGGGCATGTCCTCAAGAAAAATGGAGATCGTCCGGCTTATCAGGGCTTCATTCCCCATGAGGCGGTCCGCCGGGCCTGTCCTGTCGAATACCGGGATCGCCGCCTCTTCCTTCGCCGCAGTGGGCGATGTAGAAGGCAGGCCGCGTTCCCCCGCCAGCCACCGTCCTAGGGTCTTCGACAAGACCTCGCGCTCGATGGGCTTGGGGATGTAATCGTCCATCCCCGCGTCGATGCACTTTTCTCGGTCACCCTGCAACGCGTGGGCCGTCATCGCGATCACCGGCATCGCAAATGTGTTGAAGCGAGCTCGGGTGTAAGGTAAGTGAAAGCTGGGCAGAATGTCCCCTTGAGTTTTTAACAATTTTTCTGATGCTCAAGCCGTCCCGGCGCATTGCCTTGATATCCATAAATACCTCCCTGGTAATCACTGGTAGCCCCTCCTTCGCGGAGAGTGCTACCACGTTTTCCACTACCAGGGTGGTACACTTTTCACCGCCGTTATTGGTACACTTCTATTCTGCCGGCCAGAACTGTTATAGTATTTTGATTCCTTTTCAATTGCATCGAAAATCCTCCTGCAACAAGTTCTCGTGTTCTTTTGCCCATGAGTACTTCACAGCGCGCTTTCATCGGCGAGTTTCAACAGCTCATCCACTATCCGGGATCGCTGTTCTTCGGTAAAGGGGGATACGGAAAGGAGCTCCTGAAGTGCCAAGGCGTCCGCGGCAAGGGCAAGCACAGCCGCCCTCTCGAACCCTGCCCCAGGCGGTACAATTTTTTCATATTGCCTTCTGACGAGTTTGCGCAATGGTTCGGCAAGCTTCGGATTATGTGCAAGGGCTGCAAGAAGGGGAATGCCCATGCGATCGAGTTTCTGGTCGCGAATCGAGCGGGTGAGTATATAAGCCTTCAATTCCCGGGATGGACTGTCCGCAAGGCCGCTCAGTATTTTCCGACGCGATTCCTCCCGGGCTCTGACAGTCCGGTTTATCATCGCTTCGAGGAGCGCATCCTTTGTGGGGAAGTGATAAAAGAGTCCTCCTTTGCTGACGCCGGCTTTCTTTGCCACCGCATCGAGGGTCATGTGGGATGCACCCGCCTCTAAGACTATCGCCTCGGCTGCATCCACGATTGTCTCATATGAATCAGATCTTGGACTCACCGGCGACTCCTCCTCATCAATATACACTGTCCACCCGGTGGCAATCAACCTAAACCCAGGGCAGCAACCGATTCGAAAACCCTTTCGCTGGTAGAAACGATGCAACTTGGAACGATTTTTCATGTAACATATTTATGCCTCTGGCCGGGTTTTCAGCACACCGGTCAAGTATAAAACTCCGGTGAAGTTTGTATTGACAATGACCCCTCGTGCATACTAATCTAGCTATACCGGCCACCCGGTATAGTAGAAAGGGCTGTGCTTTGCGTCGGCGTGTGAGAAATATAGGGATAATAGGCGCGGTGGAGGATGCGGCTGTCGAAGTCGGCGCCGGGCGCCTTACACTCGATGCTATCGCTGTTAGGGCAAGAGTGAGCAGGGAACGCCCTCTTTTCTACTTTCCCGGCAAGGAGGCCCTGCTCTATTCCGTGCTAGACCGGCGTTTCAAAAAGACAGGGGGAAGCAGACAGGAAAGGCGTGCTATTCTGTCGGAAGGACCAGAGAATGAGATTACCGCCTGCGTGCTCTCCTCGATAGAAAGAGAGTACAGGACGCAAAAACTGCCGGTTGCCCTTCTTGCGGCCACTGCCGACGACCCTAGACTTCTTTTGCGGTACAGTGAGAAGTACCGAAGGTTTCTCGAAGAGTTTCGCGGGCAAGGGCTTTGCTTCAAAGGCGCCTCGACAATCATGCTTGTGGTGAAGGGCGTGAAGCTCATGGAGCCTCTCTCGCTGATACCTCTTACGTCTGAGAGCGAAAGCGGCATAATCGAAGAAATTATCGCCTTTTCGAAAGGCGGAATGCGTGATTGAAAACCATCGTGTGATTCCGCAGCCTCCTATTCGTGTTTTTATTCCTGCGGTCTGTCTGATTTTTTCGTGCTTCGTCTTCATCAACGTATGCCCTGCGGAGAACGCAGTCTCTCTCGGGTACGGTTTCGGCGCCTGGAACGGCTGCGGGACGGGACGCATTGAACAAAAGGCGCCCTACGACTATGCGACGTTCTCCTATCTCTATGAGAAGCCGTTCGCGTCCGCAATCGCTCTTGTGTTCGAACCTTTTCTGAACCTGGTCAACAGGCCGGACTATGGCCTCGATGCCGGCTTCAATGTCTACGCCAAGGCATATGTTCCCGAGTTTTCGCCGGGCAGTCGCCTCTACTTCACCGCGGGAACGGGGATGGCCTACACAACCGTTCAATTCAAAGAGCAGGGAACCCACGGCCTTTTTATCCTACAGGGGGGAATCGGATACCGCGCCGGGCGGTTCTTCATAGAGAATCGCCTCCATCACTACTCAAACGGAGGACTAGCGAAGCCGAACCGCTCGGTCAACTCCAACCTGGTGATGATAGGATGCTATTTCTGATCTTTACGACACGGGAATGGGTTGTACAGGCGGAGGGCTTTGGCGAAGGAGTAGCGAAATGATGACCGCAGGATTGTGGGTTGGCATCTATTTGTTGGTCCTCGCCTTGATCGTCAGTGGCATCTTGCAGAAATTGCAGAGGAAAAGGCGCGAGAAAGCCGGGCCGCTGCCGAAACGGAAAACGACAGGGAGGTGATAAAGAGATGAAGGAAAGCGAGGCGATGGCCATGCCACAGGCAAATAGGGCTCGAAGCGCCTGGGTCGATCTGATCGTTCAGATGAAGAAACAGGTCAAAATGGATGAAAGCAGGTACCGGGACGAGCTGCGTTTTCCTTACTACCGGGGTTATCTGGACGGCCAAATGAAAGTGATAAGGTTCGTCGAAACGATCCTTCGCGGGAAAGAACGGGTTGAATAGCACGTCCATCCGTATGACGCGGGTAATCGGTTTTCTGACAGTCGGTTCATGAAGTAGGACGCGGACGAAGACGGATTGAACTGAAGTGACACCTATAGGATGTGAGTAAATAAAACGACCGCCCGCCGAGGTGAAATCCGTGGTGAAGGACCGAAAGCCGACGGTAATAATCATAGATGGGAATACGGGAATCAGGGAGCTTTACGCCGCGGAACTTACCGACAGAGGATACGACGTTGTCGCAATGGGGTATGCCGCAATTGTAGAGGAAACGATAAGCCGTTCGAAGCCCGATCTCATTATCTTGGATCCGTGGATCGGAGGAGAGTACAGGTGGGATGTGCTGCGGAGCATCAAGGAAGGCCATCCCCTGATGCCGGTCCTTATTTGCCTTGCTTTTGATGCTCCCTGCGATTTTACGGGGCTGGCAGAGGGCATCGTCGTCAAGAGCTCGTTCACTGCCGATCTCCTCCTGAAGGTAGAGCAGATCACGCAGGCGAGGAAACCGGCCCCAAAATAGGAGTTTCAGAAAAGACAGGAGGGAATACAGGCCGGCGAAAGGACAATATGTCAATATGTTTGCCTGCTCGTACACCCGGCGTGTCCGCCCTTTGCACGGCCCCCCCCTCATTCCCTCTAAATATCGATTGACAAGCATCTTTGCCCTGGGGTACAGTATGCACAGTATAATAGCGCACAATATCACGAGGCGTGAGAAGGACTTGGCTCTTAACAGACCGACAGGAGGCCGGGCAAGCCAATGACCGAGATAAAGTTCATCGGAAGGGGAGGGCAGGGGGCGGTTATCGCGTCGCAGATACTGGCGAAGGTCTACTTCCTGATGGGGAAGTATCCGCAGTGTTTTTCCGTCTTCGGAGGGGAAAGGCGGGGTGCGCCGGTGGCGAGCTTCCTGCGGGTGGACGACAAGAAAATCTACCTCAAGTGTGAGATCAGGCGGGCCGACGAGCTGATCTACATGGCCCCCGACCTCGTCGAGATGGATGAGGTGGCGGCGACCCTGAAGCCGGGCGGCCTCGTTCTTATCAACAATGCCCTGACGGACATCGATTTTACGCAGCTTTCCGCCGACCGCGTTGCCCTCGTGGACGCCCTGGCGGTCTCCGAAGAGGCGGGCCTCGGGGCCACGATCAACACGGCCATCCTGGGGGCATACGCAAAGGCGACGGGCGCGGTATCGATGGAGCGCCTTGAAGAGGCGATAAGCGACACGGTGCCCGCCAAGGTCGCGGAGAACATAGCGGCGGCGAAGCGCGCCTACGAGCTGACCCGCGTAGTGAAAGGGAGTTAGAGAGAGATGGCGTATCGGGATATAACCATCAAGGACATAGAGCCGATCATACCCTTCTCCAGGGGATCGACGGAGGTCTTCCTGACAGGCCAATGGAGCGCGGGAAAGCCTGCCTGGGTGGAGAAGACATCCCCATGCAGGCAGGGATGTCCCGTGGGCAACGACATCGCGCGCGCCTTCGCTGCGGCGTCGAAGGGGCGTATAGACGAGGCCCTCGCCGTCTTCCGGGACGAGAACCCCCTGCCGGCCGTCTGCGGCAGGGTCTGTTACCACCCCTGCGAAGCCGCCTGCAACCGGAAGGAGATGGACGAGGCAGTCAACATCAGGGGATTCGAGCGGTTCTGCGCGGACCACGGCCGTGTGGCGGCCCCTCGACCGGCGGCAGTCAGGAAGGAAAGGGTCGCCGTTGTCGGCAGCGGGCCTGCGGGCCTGTCCGCTGCGTATCACCTCGCGCGCCTCGGTTTCCGGGTGACGATATTCGAAGCCCTGCCGGAAGCGGGTGGGATGCTGATGTACGGCATACCCGAATACCGGCTCCCCAAGGCGGTCCTGCGGAAAGAGATCGGCCACCTGGCGCGCCTCGGCGTGCGCATCGAGACGGGCGCCCCCGTAACTGCGGAAGGGGCGGGTCCGCTTACGCTCGGGGCGCTCCGGCGCGACTATGCGGCGGTCTTCCTGGCCACAGGCAGCCACAGGGGCGGCGGTCTCGGCGTCGAAGGGGAGGGCGTCCCCGGCGTGCTGGAGGGGATCGCCTTCCTGCGCTATGTGGCCATGCATGAGGCCCCTGAAGTGAAGGGGCGTGTGGTCGTCGTAGGCGGGGGCAACACGGGCATCGATTGCGCAAGGACCGCGAAACGCCTGGGCGCGCGTGATGTTACGGTCATCGACCTCCTCTCGAAATCGGAGATGCCTGCCATCGCCGAGGACCTGGAAGGCGTCGAGGCAGACGGCATAAAGATAGGGCTCCTAACCGCCCCGAAGCGCATCATAGCCGAAGGCAGCCGCTTGACCGCCATAGAATGCGTCCGCATGAGCCTCGGACCGTCCGACGCGGGCGGCAGGCCCGCGCACATAGCGGTTGCGGCTTCCGAGTTCGTCATGCCCGTCGATACGGTCATTATGGCGGTAGGGCAGGTTCCGGAGCTTGCATTCCTGGCCGGCTCCGGCGTTGCTGCGACGGCGAAGGGCATGATCGGGACCGGCGTAGCAGGCGCGACTGCTGTGCCCGGCGTCTTCGCGGGCGGGGACGCCTCCGGCGGCCGCGCCTTCGTCGCGGACGCCATCGCTTCCGGCAAGATGGGCGCGCTGGCGATCTATTGCTACATAGAGGGCAAAGACGCAAGCATCGAGTACGAGGCCCTGCGCATCGGGGCAGGCCCGTCTTTCACCTTCGCACCTCTCGTAAACCCGGACCGGCCGAGGGTCGATCTTTCGGACGTTGTCACCTACGACAGGCTCGACACGATCTGCGTGCCTTTTGCCAAAAGGAACGACAACACGAAAAGTGCGGCAGGCAGGCGCCGCCCGGCGGACTCGTTCGCCGAGATTGCCGCGGGCCTGCCGCGCAAGCGTGCCGAGGCGGAGATCGCCCGCTGCTTCAAGTGCGGCACCTGCATTGCCTGCGACCTCTGCTTCCTGCTCTGCCCGGACATCTCCATATTGAAGGCAAAGGCAGGCGGGTACGACGTGAAGAGCGATTACTGCAAGGGCTGCGGCGTCTGCGCCTCCGCTTGCCCCAGGCAGGTGATAAACATGGGGGGTGGCCGATGAGACAGCTTCTAGCGGGCAACTACGCGGTCGCCGAAGCCGTGCGCCTCGCCAGGGTGCAGTTCGTGGCGGCCTATCCCATCACCCCGCAGACACCCATCTATGAAAAGCTCTCCGACATGGAGAACGAAGGGAAGCTCGCTGGCGTGATGATGCGCACCGAGTCGGAGCACTCCGCCATGGCCGCCTGCGTCTCCGCGTCGCTGACGGGCGTGCGGACCTTCACCGCCACGGCATCCCAGGGGCTCGCCCTGATGCACGAGATGCTCCACTTCGCCTCAGGCAACAGGGTGCCCATCGTGATGTGCAACGTCAACCGCGTGCTGGCGGTCCCCTGGGCCTTCGGTAGCGACCAGTCGGACAGCCTCTCCCAGCGCGACACGGGCTGGCTCCAGTTCTACTGCGAGGACGCGCAGGAGGCCCTCGACACGGTCATCCAGGCGTACAGGATCGCCGAAAACGCACTCCTGCCGGTGCTCGTCGCAATAGACGGTTTTTTCACGTCCCATTTCATAGAGCCTGTCGAGGTACCCGACCAGGAGACGGTCGATGCCTACCTCCCGCCTTTCCGCGTGCCCACGCGCTTCGACATCGAGTCTCCCGCCTACATATCGAACGTGGTCAACCCGGAGCAGTACATGGGCTACCGCCAGCGGAGCTTCGAGGACGTGGAGGCGACGCGGCCGATCATACGGGAGGCGAATGCGGAGTACGAGCGGATCGTAGGCAGGGGCTACGGCGTGATCGAGGCGGTCGATACCGAGGGGGCGGAGGTCGTCCTTGTGACGAGCGGAGCCATGACGGGCACGGCGCGCGTGGCCGTCGCCGCGATGCGGGAAAAGGGCGTTGCCGCCGGGCTGCTCAAGCTGAAGGCCCTGCGCCCCTTCCCGCGCGAGGAGGTCAGGGAGGCCCTGGCGGGCGTACCGAAAGTGGCAGTGATCGACAGGGACGTCTCCTTGGGCAACGGCGGCATCTGGTGCCAAGAGCTGAAGAGCGCCCTCTACGGCATGGAGCGGCCGCCTGTCGTCACGGGCTACATAGCGGGCATCTGCGGAGCCGACGTTTCTCCCGACATGATCGAGCAGATGGCCCTCGACGCCCTGAGCGGGAAGGCGAGGCTGGACCTGCCGACTTTTGTGAGGAAGTAAGGAAGTGAGGAGGTCAATGGCATGATTACCGAAGCCACGGCTAAAATGGAAGAACAGGAATACATGCGGTGCGGCCACATGGCCTGCCCCGGCTGCGGGGAGGCGACTGCGCTGCGCCTGGTCCTTAAAGTGCTCGGCAAAAAGACGATCATGGTGATCCTGCCCTCGTGCGTCGGTGTCATCAGCGCCACCTACCCGAACAGCACGTTCGCCGTGCCCTGCTTCCACTCCGCCTTCGAGATCGCTGCGCCCACGGCCTCGGGCATCTCGGCCGCCCTGCGCCTCCAGGGGCGGGAGGACGTGACCGCTGTGGCCTTCGCCGGCGACGGCGGCACCTTCGACATCGGCCTCCAGTCCTTGTCGGGCGCTGCCGACAGGAACGACAATTTCATTTACGTCTGCCTCGACAACGAGGCGTACATGAACACGGGCATCCAGTCGAGCTCCTCTACGCCGCAGAACACCTGGACGATGACTACCCCGGGCGGCAGGCGCGGCAGGAAGAAGAAGTTCATGCAGATCATTGCCGCCCACAGGATGCCTTACGCGGCCACCGCCTCCATAGGCCACCCGGAGGACCTCATGGAGAAGGTGAGGAAAGCAAAGGCGATCAAGGGGATGAAGTTCCTCCACGTGCTCACGCCCTGCTCGACGGGCTGGCGCATGCCGGAGCACATGTCGGCGAGGGCTGCCCAGCTCGCGGTCGAGACGCGGGTCTTCCCGCTTTACGAGGTCATCGACGGCCGGGAGTACAGGATCACCCACGAGCCGAAAGGGCTGCCCGTGGACGAGTACGTCCGCATACAGGGCCGCTTCCGCCACTTCACCTCCGACGACATCCGCCGCTTGCAGGCGGAGGTAGATGAAGAGTGGGCGTTGCTGAAAGGCCTGGAAAAGGGCTGTAAGGCTTGAATCTTACGGGCCTTTCCGAAATGCCTCTTCCTTTTTATGAGGGGTTGCCACCCCCGAATGAAGACCTGGGAGCGCGCGGGTACCCGGCTAAGACAGGCGGTTCCGCCGGGAGGGGGCGACGCTAGCCCCGGTAATTGCAGAGTGGGCATTATTGAAGGGGATGGAGAAAGGCTGTAAGGCGTGAATCGAACGGGCCTTTCCGAAATGCCTCTTCCTTTTGATGAGGGGGAGGCTCCGGCGGCTTTGCCGCTGGAGGGGGCGACGCTAGCCCCGGTAATTGCGGAGTGGGCGTTGCTGAAAGGCCTGGAAAAGGGGTGTAAGGCGTGAGGGCCGTGAATGGCACGACGATGTAGGGGCCGCCCCTCATGAAAAACAAGCTGGTCATAGAGGCGACGCCGACGATCCGCAGGAAGGTGCACCGATACCTGCGGGAGCGGATACTCAGCGGGCAGGTCAACCCCAACGAGCGCCTGGTCGAGACGCGGATCGCCCAGGAGATAGGCACTTCCAGGACGCCCGTGCGGGAGGCCCTGCACAGCCTAGAGATGGAAGGCCTCATCGAGTCGATTCCGAGGGTGGGCTACAAGGTGAAGCCCATAAGCGGCGATGAGGCGGCGGAGATATACGAGATTCGCTGCCTCATCGAGGTCCTCGCCATCAGGTGGGCTATGGAGAGGGGCAAGGAGAAGCTGCTCAAGGCGCTCAGGGCCAACATCGACCTTGCGCAGGAGCGGCTTGCAGCAGGGGACCTGGGCGCGATGGTAGATTTGGACGCCCAGTTCCACGAGACGATCGCGCGCCTCTCCGGCGGCAAGCGCCTCCTGGAGCTGGCGCAGACCCTCTCCCGCCACGCCTTGCGTTACAGGCTCCAAGGCTTGTACGGCCCCGGCAGCGCCGAGCGCGCCCTGCGCGGCCACAAGGGGATACTTGCAGCCATAGAGGGGGGCGACGACGCGGACATCAAAGCGACCGTCGTCAGCCACCTGGCCCAGTTCAAAGAGGACGCTTACCGAGATATAGCGGAAAAGCAGCGAGAAAAGAAGCGTTGACTTGCGGCGGTACGTTCTCTTAAGTGGATTGTTTGCCGTTAAGAACGGTGGTGTCGTTCCGGGTCGAATGGCGGCAGAAGCGTTGTGATGCGCTCGAGGAGGAGGCGAAAAGGCCATGAATCCCTTCTGGAAGTTGTTTGACCGGCTTTTGGACGTACTGACCGCCATAGCGGGGGTAGTGCTTGTTCTGATCGTCGCAGCCGTTTGCTACAGCGTCTTCATGCGGTTTCTTTTTACCCAGACGACTATATGGATCATGCAGACAACGGAATACGGCCTGTTGTGGATAGTCTTCCTCGTAACGGCCTGGCTTCTGAGGGAGGGTGGACACATAAGCAATGACATTATATACTCCCGGCTCAGCG
>Ga0326727_10028397_pt1 | contig 10177 bp, 11 predicted proteins | sample MB2enrmetagenome_FD_207643 | JGI IMG/M metagenome (GOLD analysis project Ga0326727, IMG submission 207643) | Lab enriched peat soil microbial communities from McLean, Ithaca, NY, United States - MB29MY | ecosystem: Environmental > Terrestrial > Soil > Wetlands > Peat | place: USA: New York...
TACGGCCTCATCCCGACCCCCGGCAACTAGGTTGCCGCCAGAGGATCCTGCGATGGGCGCTGCGTTTAACGGAGGAGACCCATGGTTGTCACATCGCAATGCCTTGGTCGACGAGTAACTGGAATACTAGTCGGAGAGAGCAACGTAAAGCGCTATTTTCCCAAGAACATCAAGGAAATCGAGCTGCAACTCGATCACCTCCGCATTGAGTGCGGACTGGGACCGCATTTCTGGAACGGCAAACCGGAGATCTCCGATCCCCGGCTCTGCCTGTGGCTGGAATCAAAGGACCGCAACGGAAGCTGCCGTCGCGTTCCTACTCGTATGGCGATGATTCCTTCGGGCGCAAACTCATTCATCGTCGGTCCCTCCCAGCCCGACGACGCGAAGCAGGAAATGTATTAAATAAGGAGGCACCGATGAAAACCGACCGCGCAGCCAGCGAGCTCGAAGTTCGCGCAGCAGCAGCTCTGAAGGCGCTGCTCGAGCAGGTTTCCGCCGTCAAACTCCGGGAGATCAAGCACAAACCGCCCGCGCGCGGCCACGCAGCCGAAATTGTGGCGCGCATCGACGTCTATGGCCACAGCCATACGTTGGCCTGCGAGTTCAATCTCGACCCCAGCCCCAGCACCGTTCGCGCCTCGCTCCAAAAAATGCTGGACTGCGCCGCGCATCTTTCCGGCCAAACCACGCCGGTTCTGATCGCGCCCTATCTCTCGCCCGAGGTGCAGGCACTATGCAAAGAAAGCCGCGCCGGGTTCCTCGACCTCGAAGGCAATGCCCGCCTGACCCTGGGCGAGTTCTTCATCGGCAAGCGCTCGCTGCACCAGCAGCCGGCGGCGTAAGACGGCCAGTCGTCAGTGTGAGTGTGTGTGGTCAGCGATCAGTGCACGATCACACTCTTCCCTATTTCCTATATCTCCAGAATCACCGGCATGATCATCGGCCGACGGCCTGTAGTTTTCTGGATCAGGCGCTTTAAATCCACGCGCACGCGCTCTTTTACCATGCCGTAGTCGGATTTCTGCTCAAGACTCAATCCGTCCAGGGCCCTCAACACCGTCTCGCGCGCCTGGTCGGTAATATCGGCGCCGCCGAAGCCGCGCATCAGCACTTCGGGCTCGCGCTCCACCTTGCCGGTCTTCTTGTTGATGGCCATCACCGCCAGGACTACGCCGTCTTCCGACAGAATGCGCCGGTCGCGGATCACGAGGTCTTCCACCACATCGATCGACGAGCCGGAGTCGATGAGGATGCGTCCCGCCGTCACCTTGTCCTGCTTGCGCGCGTCGTCTTTGTCAAACTCAAGCACGTCGCCATCCTCGATTACGATGGCGTGATCCACCGCGCCCGTCTCCATCGCCACCTGCGCGTGACGGCGCAGGAAACGGTAGTCGCCGTGCACGGGGATGAAGAACTTGGGCCGCACCAGGTTAATCAGCAGGCGCATCTCTTCCTGGCTGCCGTGGCCGGAGACGTGAATCAATCCATGCTGGCCGTCGTCGTAGATTACGTTGGCCTCGCGGCGGCTCAGGTGGTCGATTACACGAAAGATCCCCTTTTCGTTGCCGGGAATGATGCGCGAGCTGAGCACCACCGTGTCGCCGGGCTCGATGCGTGCGTGCTTGTGATTGTCCACCGCGGCGCGGCTCAAGGCACTCATTGGCTCGCCCTGTGTGCCGCTGATCAGCACCACCATCTGCTCCGGGGGAAAGTCGCGGATCTGCCCTGGATTGACGACCAGTCCCGGGGGAATGTCGATGTAACCGAGGTCCTGCGCGATCTCTGTGCTGTCCACCATGGAGCGGCCTACCACGGCCACCTTGCGCCCATGCTTGCGCGCCAGATCCATGGCAATGCGGATGCGGTAAATCGACGACGAGAAGCAGGCGAAGAAAAGTTTCTTCCTGGTTTGGGTGAAGATCTCGTCGAGGCGAGGAATCACCGCACGTTCGCTGGGCGTATAGCCTGGCCTTTCGACGTTTGTCGAGTCCTGCAGGAGGGCCAGAACGCCACGCTTGCCGTACTCGGCAAAGGTGTGCAGGTCGAAGGCCTTGTCGTCGAGCGGCGAAAGATCGATCTTGAAGTCGCCGGTATGAATGACGATGCCCACCGGGGTCTCGATAGCCAGGGCCACGCAATCCACCAGCGAGTGCGTCACGCGAATCGGCTCGATGGTAAACGGTCCCAGCGTGAACTTCGATTTGGGCTCGATCTCGATTAACTCTGTCTCGTCGAGCAGCTTGTGCTCTTCGAGCTTGTCCTCGACGTAGGCCAGCGTGAACTCGGTGGCGTAAACGGGAACCTTCAGCTCGCTGAGGATCCAGGGCAGGCCGCCGATGTGGTCCTCGTGGCCGTGCGTGAGCACAATGCCGCGGACGTGCTTCTTGTTTTCAATCAGGTAGGTGATGTCAGGCACGACAATGTCGACACCCAGCAGCTCCGACTCGGGAAACATGAGGCCGGCGTCAATCACAATAATGTCGTCTTCCCAGCGCAACGCCAGGCAGTTCATGCCGAACTCGCCCAGCCCGCCGAGAGGAATAATTTGCAGTTTTTTTGATTTCATCGGACAACTTCGATGCTAACACCGCGGGCGTTGTGCGAATGGGACGGGTTCAACGCTGGCCGGAGCAATGGCACGAATGGGATTTGATGACGCAATGAAGTTTTCAACCCATAAGCCGGTATCGGTTTCAGTGACGTCTGTCCTTGGCCTCATGCGCTCTGGAGGGATACCGGACGCCTTTCATCGAGCAGACCCTTGTAGTAGTCCACGGTCAGGCCCACAACATGTGCTTCCGCGTAATGCTCCAAAATCCACGCGCGGGCGGCCTGGCCCATGCGCTGGCGGCGCGCGGGATCGCGAATGAGCTTCATGACTGCTTCGTAGATGGCGTAGGGATATCCCGGAGGAATCAGGAAGCCGGTCACTTCTGGCACCACGGAGTCGCGCGCCCCAGTGGACGCCGTAGTCACGGCGGGGATTCCGGTGGCTGCGGCCTCCAGCACAACATTCGGGAAGCCCTCGCGCCATGTGGGCAGAACCAGCAGGTCCATAGCGCGATAACAGGGCGCCGTGTCGCCGACGAATCCCATGCAGTGGATGTTGGGATGGCGGAGAATACGCGTTTGGAGCTCCGGATCGAGCGCGTCTTCGGCGGCATCGAACCAGCCCACCAACAGTAGCCTTGCCGCAGGCTCCGCCTGAAGAATCATCTCGAAGGCTTCCATAAGTTCGGGCAGCCCCTTGTCGCGTGTCAGGCGGCCCGAGAAGCCAATCACCGGAGCGTTCGAGGGAATTCCTAACTCCTCGCGTACCTTGCTCGGTCCAGGCGAAAAGCGATCGGTGTTGACGCCGTTGCTGCTGCCCTCGCCAAGCAATCGCAGTTTGCTTGCCGCAGTCAGGCGTAACGCGAGGGCTTCCTGGCGCAGACTTTCGCTGTTGCAGAGAACCACATGTGCCGAGCGGGCAGCCATGCGTTCGGCGGCCAGCAGAACGCGTCGCTTGATTCCCGAGGTGCCCTCGAGCTTGAGGCCGCGCAACATGTAAACGCGCCGCGGCACGCCGCGCAGCATGGCGGCGAAGGTGCCCAGCAGTCCCGCTTTCGGGGTGCTGAACTCGACCAGATCCGGCCGGCATTTGCCGATCAGACGCCAAAGATGGAACAACGCCACCAGATCGGCGAGGGGCGCAATGCCGCGCCGCATGGGCAGCGCGATCCGCTCCACACCGTCGCGCGTCGCGGTCTGATCGAGCAGTGGCCCCGGACTGGAGAGCAGGAGAACGCGGAACCCCGCCTGGCGCAGGGCGCGCAGCCGTGCCCCAAGCACCAGACAGGTCTGCGCGTGCGTAACGCCAACAAGGACCGTTGGTGGCAGGTTCTGGCACGACGTCGAGATGTGGCAATGAAATAAAGCCGAATCTGTGATCACTGCGCCTCAGCAGATGAAAAGCCTCCCCATCGGGAGGGCCGCAGCGCAGATTCCGGGTAGAAATGTTACAAAAGGTGGCTCTCGCCATTGATAAAGGTCGACAACATAAGATTCAGTGACTGCCAACACATAACCTGCACAGGGGACTATTCGACAATCGCTTCTTCTCAGGAAACACACTGTGGAACGCACTAAAGTTCTCCTGCTGACTCCTCGGATTGGCGGCGGCGGCGCCGAGCAAGTGATGGCACTGGTGGCACGCGGTTTGTCCAGGGAGAAATTCGAGGTGCATCTTGGATTGGTCCGGGTTACCGACCCGGGCGCCGGCGCCTCGCCTCCCTGGGTGACGATCCATGCACTTGCCGCCGGACGAGCACGTGCCGCAGCGCTTCCGTTGATCCGGCTGGTGTGGCGCTTGCGGCCGGACGTGATTCTGTCCGGAGCCCCCGAGATCAGCTTCATGGTGTTATTTCTGCGGCCTTTCTTTCCACCGGCAACGCGCGTCCTGGTGCGGCAAAACGGAACCGTCTCGGCTGCACTGGCTCACGGCGGCGTCCCCTGGTACACGCGCCTGCTTTACCGCATGCTCTACCCCCTGGCCGATTGCGTGATTTGCCAGTCGCAAGCCATGGCCGAGGACCTGAAGCGTGAAATTGCCATACCCAGCAAGAGAATCGTTGTGTTGCCCAACCCAGTGGATCTCGAGGGCATTCTCGCCGCGCAGAACGCGCCTTCCGCGTGGAACGGCGAGGGCCCGCATCTGCTTGCCGTGGGCAGACTGGCGCCGGTAAAGGGCTTCGACCTGCTCATCGAGGCACTCGTCAGAGTGCGTGAACGATTTCCGTCAGCCGATCTCACGATCGCCGGGTCTGGAAAAGAGAAGGCAGCTCTACAGGCGTTGAGCCAGAAAGCGAATTTGGGGAGCTCGTTTCGCATTGCGGAATCGCTCGCCACTCCCTATAGGCTCTTTCCGGGCGCCACACTCTTCGTCCTGTCGTCGCGATACGAGGGCATGCCGAACGCGCTTCTTGAGGCTGCAGCAGCGGGGCTTCCGCTGGTGGCGACGCCGGCGTCGGGCGGAGTCGTCGAACTGCTGCAAGGGCGCAACGGCGCATGGCTCGCGGCGGAAATATCGTCGGATGCCTTGGCCGACGCACTCATTCTGGCTCTCGAAAGCATCGGGCCGGGGCAACGTTTTAGCCACGGATTTTTCGCGTCACATGCGCACACGGCCGTCTAGGGCCTGTCGCAGTCACGACCCCACTTAAGTCGGGTCGACTAACATCTCCTCGCATCGAATGTTTTCCACAGCCTGTGGATTTCTGCGCTGTTGAAAACCCTCCCACATTTCGAGACAAGATTGCCTTGGCGGGCATTCCACGTTTCTCCACAGAAAAGAGCCAAATCTTGCCAATGAAAGGTACTTTCCAAGGCAATTAAAGCACCTGTTTTCCTAAAGCAATTTTCATACTTGACAACTTTTTCCGGGACTAGGTATTTGTTGAAACTTGGCGTAAACTTGCGGGCTGAAAGGAAAGCCCCATGAACGAGATTTGCCAAGCCATCAATGCCCGGCCTCCACATCTCATTAGCCTCTACTACACAGGCGATTCCATGCCGGGCTATCGCACGGTAGAGCCGCACATGATCGCCTACAACCAGAAAGAAGTGCTCTGCTTGAGCGCGTGGTTTCTCAGTGGAGCCAGTAAATCAGGCACACAGGGGTTCAAAGAGTACAAAATGGAGTTCATCAGCCAAGTCACTGTGCTTGAAGAGACATTTCCTGGCCCCCGGCCTGAATACAAGCCGGACGGCGGGAAAGTATTTCACAATGTTCAATGCGGCTTGTGAGTTGCTTAACCGTTGCAGCGTTCCACGCTCTTAGGTTGTCGAGAACGTCTGCATCGGAGAGCGAATCTCCCCACGAGCCAATTGTTCCGAGAAGATCGAATTCGGCACCCAAGAGGACAAGTGTGCGATAAAGTTCCGAAACGATTTCCGCATTAGGTTGGGTATTTTCCATTGGACACACTCCATGCTATGATTTTGGTGTGCCCAAGATCAGATGACCCGCCCTGGCAGGCGGGTTTTCTATTGCCCTTTATCTTACACCGCCATATAGGGCGGGTTATCTACAGACTCCCGATATTCCAGCCGCTTGCCAACCAGAGCCTTAACTACCCGCGAAACACGCTCTCCGTCGTCGATCTTGCGCGTGTTCCACCGGAACTGAAACTCGTTTAGGTAGTTGGGCAGGTGCTTGCGGCTCACGCTATGGAACGTTCCCATGATGCCGCGCTGAATGAGAGAGAACACGCCCTCGATTGAATTCGAGTGGATGTCGGTTCCAGCGCGGACATACTCTTTCGCGCTGTGCTTTACCGACTCGTGACCGCCCGCAAAATACTGGCTGAGATTGAGGGCTTTGTATGCGGGAAGTTCATCAGTGATGATCCGGCACGAATGATCGACGTTCTCTTCAATGAAGTCGGCTGCATTTAGGGCCGTTAACCGCTCCATTGCCTTAAACCGTACATCTCCCTGGCGCTGTACTATTCCCACCACGGGGGTCTTCTTGGTTCCACGCCCCGATTTGCTCTGGCCTTTGTAGCGCGGACGCCCTCCGATATACACCTCGTCAATCTCGACGGTTCCGGTCAGCTTCGGCGAGCACACTTCGCTCAAGCCGTGCCGGATACGGCGCAGAACAAACAGCGCGCTCTTGTGCGTTATTTCCATCTCCCGAGAAAGCTGGAGAGCGGCTAATCCCTTTTTGCTCGACGCTGCTTTCCAGATCGCGTAAACCCACACGCGCAACGGAAGCCGCGTCTCTTCAAGCACCGTGCCGGTGCGGACTGTAAACATGGTCTTACATCCTCTGCAACGCCAGCGAAAATCTTTGTTACGTGTCTCTCCACTCATCATCTTGTACACGTCCATGTCTCCACAGCGCGGACAGCAGGGACTCACGCCCCAGCGCTGCGCTTCAAGGAACTCGGCGGCGGATATTTCATCGACCGCAGCTAATCTCAATGCATTCAGTATCGGCGATGCGTTCTTAATCATGGAACCATCATAGCCTATTTTGATACTTATTGCAAGCTAAATCGTCCACAGGAATCTGCGCATAAAGCTCACGTAAACGATTCAAATCTTGTGCCTGAAATGCGGCAATTAGCTTGTTATACAGTTCGTCCGAGAATGCGAACACTTGTTCACTCGGGACGCCAATTTCGGAGATTCTCCCTATATGTCCCACATAACAATGATCTTTGTCGAATCTTCGAAAGCTCAGCTTTACGGGCATATCTCCCCGCGCCCTTACGATTACCGCTTTATCGGCGTAAAGTTCAGATGTTTGCACTTGCTTTTTCCTCCAATGGTAGAGTAAAGTTCAGAAAGTGAAGGAGACCCCGTGGCCGATCAATCATCCAAAACCATTCCTCCCTACGTTACCTGGGGCGTTTTCAAAGGCACTATGGACACCTTGGCCGAGACAACACTCCCATCGGGTCCTTTGGATCGTCGAGTCCTGCACACGCTTTCCGGGGCGGATCACGGCGCACTGATGTCCGCGTTGCGATTTCTCGGACTTGCTGATTCCGAAAATCGCGCGACGGACAAATACTCCGAACTCATCGAATGGCTGAAGGCGCCTGCCGGTCCGGAGCAGTTCAAGGAAAAGTTCATGGCCCTTCTCGATGAGAAGTACAAGCCAATTCTGGAGCGCGTCGATCTGGAGCGCGGAACGATCTCCGAGCTTGAGAAGGCATTCAGGGAGGAAATGGAAGTTTCCCCCGGCCAGATGATGACGAAGACAATCCGATTCTTCGTCAAAGCGTACACAGAGAATGGCTTTAATATCATGTCTCCACACATCACAAGGCCAAAACCAAAGGCACGTAACACGGCGAAAAAGACGAGCAGTGGAGATAAGACGCCCAAGCGTAGTACGCGCGTCCAGCACCAAGACAGGGACGATCTGGAAACGACACCGCGCGGTTTCTCGCGCCTGCCGATTCCCGGCATGGCAGATGCATTTATCCAGTACCCTAACGACTTGACAGAAGTACAGTGCGGCCTGCTTGACGCCGCGACTGTATTGCTGCGGGCCTATGTCAAGAGTCAGAAGGGTGGAGGAAGGAAGGAGACTGCACCATGAGGAGGGATTGAGGGCCGCACTGATCGGCCCGGAGCAAGTGGGAGCGGCCCACCCTAGGAAGTGCCCCGCTCCCACATTCAGTGCTTTTGATCCCCCAGTGCTGGAACTGGCAGACAGGCGCGATTTGCAATCGCGTGCACGTTCCGTGCGCCCGGGTTCGAGTCCCGGCTGGGGGACACCCCCAAACAGGAACCCAGAGTATGATAATACCTTATGGCAAAAAATACCACTCCACGAAAGCGCCCACCGCTCAAGCGGGGACCGAAAGAAGAACGGCTCATAATCAAAGACCCGCAAAAGGCCATTGACTCGCTGTTCAAGCCGAAGCCCAAGAAGGTCTAGCGCAACCTGCGAATAGCTACACGAGTTGGAATTGTCGAAACTCATTTCAACAGCTACCTAGTCCCGACTTTTTCAGATTAATGTTTCCTATGACTACTGCTTTCCACCTCCAGTGAACGACCAGTAACCAGGGTCACTCCTGCGTTTTCGGTTGGAACTCGCCTCGACGGCGAAAAGGTTGGCACGCCGGGCCAAGGAATGATTTGGCCTCGTACATAAGGCATCGCCCGCATCGTCGAGTGGATTTCCCGCCAATGCATTTGCACCATTTGCTTTTCTACTTCTTTGTTGCCAAGTTGACCTCGGTTGCAGTGTCGCGTTGCTGGGAGGACCTCGTGGGTCGCAACTTTGTTCGTTTATCGCTCTCTATCATTTTGATTCTTCTTTCTCTTCCTTTCCTTGCCGTCTCCTTTCTGGTGGCAGCGCTCTGCGCTACGCTGGCTTCAGCATTGCCACGCTTCCACCATCATCAGGACGCAGGATCAATGGGTTCCGTCAGGCTGCGGACCGTGGATCAGTTTGGGTTCGAAGACGCCCTCACCGCCTATGAGGACCTGATCGGCACCCACGCCTGGAAGAGATCATGAGTCACGCCGCAATCGTCATTCCCGGCCTCGACCATATAGCCGGGGCGGAACAACAAGTTATGCTGCTGGCCAAGGGACTGCGACGGCGGGCCTGGCGCGTGAGCGTAGTCGCGCTCTCCGGCACTGGCGGCGCCGCAGCCAAAGAACTGGCGGACGCGGGCGTCGAGTTTCTGAGCCTGAAGATGCGCGGAGGCCTTGTGGACCCGCGCGGCTGGCTGCGCTTCCACAGGTGGCTTCGCCAGGAACGGCCCGACGTGCTGCACGCCCATTTGACCCACGCAGTTTGGTTTGCGCGCTGGTCTCGTTTGGCCGCATCGGTTCCTGTGGTGATTGACACCATCCACAATTCCTGCTCAAAACCACTCCGGCGGCGGCTTGGCTATTGGTGCAGTCGCTGGCTGCCCGATCACGTGACTGCTGTTGGCCATGCGGCCGCTCAAGCGTATGTCGCTGCACACGCAGTCAGTCGGGACCGTTTGTCCGTGGTCGGTAACGGCGTTGATGTGGACAGTTGGAAACCGGATGCGCGGGCTCGAGCAGCGGTGCGGGAGGAACTCGGAATCAAGAATCGGTTTCTATGGCTGGCCGTGGGCCGCCTGGAGCCCGTGAAGGACTATGCGACGCTATTGAACGCTTTTGCGCGCGTTCCCAAGCCGTCGCATCTCCTGGTTCTGGGCACTGGACCACTGGCAGCGGAGTTGCAGCAATTGGCTGCGCGGCTGGGCCTCAGCGAGCGCGTGGAATTTGCCGGTTTCGAACCGCAGGTGAAGCGCTGGATGCAAGCCGCCGATGGATTTGTTCTGTCCTCGCGCCGCGAAGGGTTGCCCATGGTGCTGCTGGAGGCGGGAGCATGTGGAGTTCCGGTTGTAGCCACCGACGTCCCTGGCACGCGCGAGGTGATTGTGGATGGAGAGACCGGTTGGCTGGCGCCTGCTGGAGATCCCGAACGGCTGGCCACGGCGATGAGCTGGTTGATGCACACTCCGCCTGGAGAGCGCCGCGCGATGGGCCAGCGGGCACGGCAGCACGTAATCCGGAACTTCAGCCTGGAAACCGTTCTCGACCGCTGGGAGCAGCTTTACGGGGAGTTGCTTGAACGCAAGAGCCCCAACCGGCGAAAGGCTCCGGCGACAGCGGCGTGGGAGAGTTT
>Ga0326727_10028399_pt1 | contig 10176 bp, 12 predicted proteins | sample MB2enrmetagenome_FD_207643 | JGI IMG/M metagenome (GOLD analysis project Ga0326727, IMG submission 207643) | Lab enriched peat soil microbial communities from McLean, Ithaca, NY, United States - MB29MY | ecosystem: Environmental > Terrestrial > Soil > Wetlands > Peat | place: USA: New York...
CGCCGGCCGCTGAAGTGAATCAAGCCGCGGAAAGCGCCGCGCGCGCTTTCATCGGGTGGCGGCGCACTCCGGTTGGGGACCGGATAGTGCCCCTGTTCAAGCTTCGAGGACTTCTTGAAGCCAATCGCGAAGACCTGTCGCGGTCCATCACCGATGAGTGCGGCAAGACCATTGGGGAGAGCAGGGCCGAGATTCAGCGGGCCATTGAAAACGTGGAAACCGCATGCGGCATGCCCATGATGATGCAGGGCACCAATACCGAGGACATCGCCTCAGGCATTGACGAACACATGATCCGGCAGCCGCTCGGCGTGGTGGCCACCATTACCCCGTTCAATTTTCCGGGCATGATTCCATTCTGGTTTTTGCCCTATGCCGTCGCGGCCGGAAATTGTTTTCTGCTGAAACCTTCAGAACGAGTGCCAATCACCTCGCAGAAGCTCTTTCACCTGTTTGAGGCCGCGGGCTTTCCCCCCGGCGTGATCCAATTGGTGAACGGCGGACGTGACTCGGTGAATGCCATCCTGGATCATCCCGCGATTCGCGCCGTGAGCTTTGTGGGTTCCACTGCCACGGCGCGCTACATTTACAGCCGCGCGGCCGCCAACGGCAAGCGCGCCCAGTGCCAGGGAGGCGCCAAGAATCCGGTGGTCGTGATGCCCGATGCCGACATGGAAATGACCACGCGGATTCTGGCCGACTCCGCATTCGGCTGCGCGGGACAGCGCTGCCTGGCTGCTTCGGTCGCCATCACCGTGGGCGATGCCAGGCCCGCCTTCACTGAGCGGATCGTAGCCTCGGCAAGCAGCCGCAAAGTGGGTTGCGGCCTCAGTGACGGCGTCGAGATGGGACCCGTGATCTCGGCCGAGAGCAAGGCGCGCATCGAAGGCCTGATCGCCAAGGGAGAGGAGGATGGAGCGCGCATTCTGGTGGATGGCCGCGGACGCAAGGTGGAGGGCTTCGAAGACGGGTTCTTTGTGTCGCCCACCGTCCTCGATCAGGTTCCGCCTGAAGCCGAGACCGCGCGCACCGAGATCTTCGGGCCGGTGCTCAGCCTCATGCACGCCAAGACAATCGAAGAAGCGATCGCACTGGTGAATGCCCGCAGCTACGGCAACATGGCTTGCATTTTCACCACCGACGGCGCCAATGCCCGCCGTTTCCGCTACGAGGTCAGCGCCGGCAATGTGGGCGTCAACGTCGGCGTGGCGGCGCCCATGTCCACCTTCCCTTTCAGCGGCTGGGGAGAGAGCTTCTTCGGCGACCTGCACGCCCAGGCGCATCACTCGATGGAATTCTTCACACAGACAAAGGTAGTTATCGAACGCTGGCCCAGGGATTGGAGCCGGAAGTTTTGAAGGAGTGAGAATGAAAGAGCTGTTGCTTGGCAATGTCCCTTTTTCGTGGGGCACACTGGCCGCGATGGTTGAAATGCCGACGCCGCAAAGGTCCCGCGGCAAGCACCGTCCCTTGCGGCTGAAAGAGGCCGGCGCATGAAACGTTCGACTCTGATTTGCATCCTCACCGACGTCCATCTCTGGGTGCCTGTCGTCATATTGATTCTTGGAACCACCCTTCTGATGACCCTGAGGTGAAAGCGTGAGCGACAATTCAAAGGGCGCCCCTGGGCGGTCAACCCTTTCTCTGCACAAGCTCGGAGTTTTTTGCGGACTGGCCGCGGCTGTCTGGCTGGGCAGCGCCGAAGCGCCAACCAAACTGGTGAACGCGGGTTTTTCTCCATTCATCATCTCGATGGGCATGGTGATGGGCGCATTCGTGGCGCGCTGGACCGTTCCCACGCTGCTGAAGGGCACGGGGTTTCTATTCCAGGATCTGCGCGACAAGCCTCACCTGATTGTGTGGGCTCTGCTGGCCGGAATGCTGTGGGCGGTGGCCAACACGCTCACTATCTTCGCGGTGCGCAATGTAGGCCTCGCCATCGCCTTTCCGCTCTGGAACACCAACAGCCTGGTGGGCCTCTTCTGGGGCTGGCTGCTGTTCAAGGAACTCCGCGGTTCCGGCATAAAGGGGTGGTCGAAAGTGTTGGGCGGAGCCATAGCTATTGTGGGGGGCGCGGCGATTCTCGCTGTCGCTACCGCGCGCCAGTCCGATACGCCGGGCAAGGCGGTGGTGGGCATCGTGGCCGCGCTCGGCGCCGGCGTCCTGCTCGGCACCATGTACATTCCCTACCGCAAGGCCTATATCAGCGGCATGAACCCGCTCTCATTCGTCACCATTTTCACCTTCGGCGAGTTGGGCACGGTCTTCCTGCTGACAGCTGTCAATCTTGGCGGCGTAGGCAATCTTGCCGCCGAGTTGCACCGGGCCCGGCCCATGCTGTTCTGGCCCTTCCTGGGCGGCTTCTGCTGGGTGATCGGCGACCTGTTCCAGCAGTACGCGGCAAAGTATATCGGCATCGGGCGCGGAATCCCGCTCTCCAATACCAACCAGCTATGGGGACTGGCATGGGGCGCGCTGGTCTTCGGCGAAATGTCCGGATTGAGCCTGTATGGGAAACTGCTGATCTTCGCCGGATCGGGAATCATGATTGCAGGCGCAGTTTCCATCAGCATGGCCGATCCGGGCGCATCGGAACTGGTCAACTGGAAGTTCGCAATGGACCGGGAGTGCGACCGCTATGGTCTGGACACCGCGCAGGTGACCGCGGTGGTTGCAGGCGATGACCCGCTGGCCGGCCAGCCGCACCAGCGCCGCTGGTGGGAAGTGCTTGTGATGTGCACCGCGGTGGGAGTGTTTGTCTGGCTGGCCGTGGGCACACGGGCCCAGCACATCACCATCAGCCTGCCCTGGACAATCGTCCTGGTGGCAGGCACAATCGTGCCCCTGGGAGTATGCGGAACCCTGTTGTGGCGGCGCACCCGTTTCTCTTAGGCCGGTTTCTCCCGGATTGCAACGCCTGATTCGCCGAATGCGAGTTTGAGTCTCCGGAACCGCAGCGATTTCAGCGCGTACCTGGGGTTGAGAGTTGATCGCAGTGCGGAATGCCCAGGGATGGGACTGAGCGAAGGGAAACATGCGCCGTTGTTGGGAGAAAGCCCGGATAAGCGATAACTCGCCCGAAGCTCGAAAAATCCTGCACTTGTTCACAATCCGGGAGAGTCTCCGGATTGCCGTTACTTAGCTCGTCGTTGCGCGGACGGTTGAGCCGCACATTGCCGAATGCCAGCAGCCACTTGCTGAGCGTTCGGTTCTCGCCGTTTCGTCCCGCTTGAGGTGCGAGGAGTATCTAGAACCAACGCCGCCGCCGCCGCGAGTATCCCCACATCGCCACCACAGCCAGCAACACTCCGATCACCAGCCAGGTAAGGTCGCGGCTGCCGAAATTCTGGTAAAACCGATAACCTTGCCAGCACATCAGCGCCAGCACATTGCTCATTCCGATCAGCATTGCTTACCTCCGCGCACCAGTTTCATTGCACATTTCACACCCCTGGACGGCGGTCTCCGGTCCGTCGCCAATCCCCGGCAACGAACCGAACTTGCCCCAGGCAACTCTATCTGAAAACTCCAAGCAGATAGCACACCAGCAAAATCACCAGCACTGTGCCGAGCCCGATGCCTGCTCCGCCTCCCCGGCCCCACCGGCCGTAGCCGTAATATCCTCCGCCCAACCCGAATACGAGCACCAGAACAACGATGAGTACGATGAGCATCTTTCATCTCCTTTTATCCCGGTTGCGACTCCCGGGTCAGGTTACCTATTGAGCGAGGCCGTGTGCCGTAGCCCCGGCGAGTTCATCGAAAAACCTGCTGCTTACCGGAGACCGATTTGCGGTCTCAATCACCACCTGGTGTGCAGGCTCTGGCACCGAGGGTCTTCCATCCTGACAGGCACAAACCTGCAGCGAGCGTCGTCCGGCTCAAGCACCAGATGCTCATGCAGGTTGGTGCAGCGAGGATCTTCCATCTCAATCGCTACGCCCATGAGCAGGCTCGAGCAGCGAGGGTCATCAATTTTAATCGCCACCATCTTGCACCGAGAAGATTCCATCTCAATCACCCCCGTCGAGCGGGCTCATGCACCGGAGCGCCCGTTCAACTGACTGAGAACAGGTTGGCGCGATCCGGGGATCGAGGGCTGCTCAATAGTGCACATCTCGATTTGGCTCCCCGCAGGATTCCCAGTCTGTTCGATATTGAACAGCTTTCCGTTTCCGCCTGCCTCAGACTCCCTGTAAATTCGCTTCTGCCGCGGCGATGTCCCTGCCGGCTGTTGCGAACATCCAGCGCAAAGGAGAATTCGATGTTCCACCTCACGAATGGCATGCTCCTCTTTGTCGTTCTCGTCCTCATTCTCGGCGTCGGCGTTGCTGCCAGGGCGTTCCTTGGATATCGCAGGGGGAAATCGGCGCCTTTCCGCGACTATTTCGGCCCCGAGTACGACCGCGACCTCCTGCAGCAGAGCTCCTTGAGCGAAACCGAAGACTGGCTGGCCGATCGTCACGCCAGATTTACACCTTTTCGTCTCCGTGATCCAGGAACCAGCCAGCAGAGAACAAGAGTGAGCGGCGCAACCCAGTTGGATCGCGACTAGAATTGATCGGGGGCCGATCGCGCCTGCAGGGAGGGCGGCCCTCAACCACATCCCAGCCACAGGGTCCCCGTCAATCCCACGCTCTGAGCGATTCTGTCCACTCTTCCGAACCGCCCCCGGTTTTCACATTCAGAGCGAGCAATTCAGGCCATCTTTCACTTGTTTCCCCGCTCATGATGGATTGCGTAGGCCCCACCTCGGCCAGGAAACTTCCACCATCAACCTCTTGCCGCGGCGGGCGATCCCGCATAGGAGAACGCAATGAATTACCACCTCATGGGTTACTACTTCACGAATACCCAGCTCATCGCTGCCGCGGTTGTGCTCGTGGTCCTGATTCTCGTGGCCGTCAGCGTAATTGTTCAACGCCGCAAAGCCCGCACCCTGGCCTTTCGCAACCGTTTTGGATCGGAATACGACCGCGCCGTAGTCAAGCACGGCTCCGCGCGCCAGGCCGAAGCAAAACTGGCCGACCGGGAAACCCGAGTGGAAGCTCTGAAAATCCGTGAGCTGGGCATAACCGAGCGGGAGCGCTTCGTTTCCGAGTGGAACACTGTTCAATCCCGTTTTGTCGATCACCCCAGGGCCGCCGTCACCGAGGCCGACGACCTTATCAATGCGCTGCTCGAGGCCCGCGGTTATCCACAGGCCACTTTTGAGCAGCATGCAGCCGATGTCTCAGTCCACTATCCCCACGTGATGGAAAGCTACCGCGTCGCGCACTCGGTAGCCGTTCGTCTCGGCCAGGTGGAAGCCACTACCGAAGAGCTACGCACCGCAATGATCCAATATCGCGCCATCTTCGACGAGCTTCTCCGGGCGCCGGAATCCACTGCAACAAGAGCCGCCGCATAGCTTCAAGTTTGCGGCGCAAAGGGGCTGACCAGGGCCTGTGTCATGCGAGCAGGCCCTGACGCGGCCCCCCCTGGAGGATCGAAAGATGAGACTACTCACAAGCACTAATCGATGTGTTCGCAAGTCGGTATTTCCCATTCTGATGCTGTTGGGCACATTCACTCTGGCGGCCAAGCCGGGATTCGCCAGCAGCCCAAATCCCGAGACGATTCAGGCAACTTACTCGCAAGCCGGCAACACCATCGGCGTAACGCTGGTCGTTTACAACTACTCCACTCCCTCTGACTTGCAGCTTCTTTCACTGGCATTCCAGGAGGGCCAGGATCGGGAACTGGCCAACGCGCTTGCCAAAACCAAAGCAGTCGGGCAATGCACGATTACAGGGGCTGCCGGCTATGACGTCGCCTTCATCCAGATGATCCTGACGCCAACCGGGCGGAGGATCACCTTTATCACCAGCCGCCCGCATCCGTTCGAAGAAGCCGACCCCCCGGCGCCCTCCCAGTCCTTCGACCTGGCGGTTGGCCAATTCGATTTGAATGATGCCGACCCGGCCAAGAGTACAGGATTTCTGTATCCCGCGAGCAAGCTGGTGATCGACGAACAGGGAAAATTCCACTATGATCTGGCCGGCAATCCCTGGACGCTGATCAACGTTCTGGATTCGCAGGGGATCCCCGCGTGAACAGAGCGCCGCGCTCCCGACGCAACCGGTTCCGATCGCTGGATGGCTCACGTTACGACGGTAACTGAGCAAAATTGAACAGCATTTATTGCGGCGCAAGCGTACACCTTTCACAGGTGCCCTTCTCAATGCGGCGGCAGTGCTGCCAGATTGTGCGGCAACATCCCCCGAAGGCAGCACCCCTTCCACACTGCCGCCGCGCCTCTCCCAGGCTTTGTAGCGCGATCCCGTTCGATCTTTTTCACAGTTCAAAAGTGAACATCTATCCCAAACCGGGTGGAGTAAAGTCAGGCCATGATGAGCAGCCTCGTTCGCCGTGTCTCTAAACTCGGCCCGCTTATGGAGGACTTAGTATTGTCCGCTGCCGGGTGCTTCGCATTCATGCGCGGCTTCCGCCTGGTCGCAATGGGCAAGGAAGAATCGGACGCGGGGGCATCCCTGCGCGCCGATGGTAGATCTCCAAAGTCATTGGCGGGTATAGGCGCCGCGCTCTTCCTTCTGGCCTTCGTCGCGAGTGAGGCACTGGCGACGATTGGGGCGTTTCGCCACTGATCTCGATTTGCAATACTGGCCCCTTATTCATAGTCGTTAGCATATTTCTTTCAGGAGCCTGCAATGTCCACATCGAAGCCTTCCGTTGATTCGAAAGCGAGTCCCTTGATGCGGCGCGAGCTGCGGCCTCCGGTATTCGGAAGAGCGTCGGAATACTCCTTGCAACCGGCGCCCAGTCATTTACGTCCAGTCCGGGCAGCGATTGTCGGGAACCACCTTCCCCGGCAGTGTGGAATTGCCACCTTCACGACCGACTTGTGCGATGCGCTCAGCGCCGAGTATGGAGACGCCGGATTGCTGGTGGTGGCCGTCAACGACCCGCAATCCTCGTACGTTTACCCCACGCGGGTGCGATTCCAGATCGCCGAAGCCGACCTCTCCTCCTATCGGGCAACCGCCAGTTCCCTCAACTCCAGCAATGTCGATCTAGTGTGTCTGCAGCACGAGTACGGGATCTTCGGCGGAAATGCAGGCAGCTATGTCCTGGAGCTGCTGCAGCGCCTGACAATGCCGGTGGTGACAACGCTGCATACCGTTCTCAGTCAGCCGGATCGCGAGCAGCGGCGCGTCATGCAAGAGATCGCCGCGCGCTCCGAACGGCTTATTGTGATGAGCGAATATTCTTCTCGCGTTCTGCAGGACGTATTTGAAGTTTCAGACGAAAAAATCGATCTGATTCCACATGGCATCCCCGACCTGCCCTTTGTGGAGCCTGATGTTTACAAAGATGCGCTCTCAATCGCGGGAAAGCTTGTTTTGCTCACATTTGGCCTCTTGTCACCCAACAAGGGATTCGAGAACGTGATTCGAGCTCTGCCACGCATCCTTGCCCACCACAGGAACGTTGTCTACGTCATCGCCGGCGCCACCCATCCCCATGTCAGGGCCCGCGAGGGCGACCGATACCGGGATGAGTTGCAGGCCCTGGCCAGGGAACTCGGGGTTGAGCGGCAGGTAATTTTCCACAACCGATTCGTCAGCCCTGGGGAAATGGCCTCGCTGGTCGGTTCGGCCGACATTTACATTACGCCGTACTGCCACCAGGCACAGGCTGTATCGGGTACCCTGGCGTATGCCATGGGCGCGGGAAAGGCGATCATTTCCACTCCCTACTGGCACGCCGCTGAACTCCTCAACGATGGACGCGGAGTGCTGGTTCCCTTCGAGAACCCGGCTGCGATCGCAACTGAGGCGATTGAGCTCCTTGACAACGATGCGAAACGCCACGCAATGCGCAAACGTGCTTACTTCTTCGCGCGCAAGATGGTCTGGAACCAGGTAGCGCAGTCTTACATGCGCTCTTTCGTACGGGCTCGCGTCAGTCGCATGGAGCCTATATACATGGGGTTTCCCGCCCAGGCCGTCGAGAAGAGCGCTGCGAGACGTCTCGTAAGTGTCTGAAGGCTCTCCCGGTGAGGATGATGCGGAGAATATCCTGCTGGACGATTGCGAATGATTTCGAATCATTTACGTGAATGAAAACACAAAGGGCGTCGTCACGTAACGACGCCCTTTGCGTTCCGAACGGTCTTGTTTAATGTGCAGGCGGAGCCTTTGGCGTAGGCGCCGCTCCGGCGGCGTGTTTCGGCGCGGGCTTTGCGGGCGGTTCTGCCCCCCAGTACTGGGGATCGGCATCGATCCAGGATTTCTCGACGTAGCTCCAGTCCGGATTCACCATCCAGAGGTTGTCCTCGACGCTGGCCACGCTTTCCTCGGAAATCTTGTTGAGACGGTTTCTTCCCTCGTCACCCAGCGCAGCCCCGAAGTCCTTCTTATGCGCCAGGCCCGAGTCCTCATCCTTGAGGGATTTCATCGGCACCAGAACGAGGTAGGCGTCGGTCACGCCCATCATTCCTTCGTAACTCGACCAGGGGATATCTTGGCCGCTCTTGAGGTAGGCGTCGCGATAAAGCTTCGTCAATTCCTTGAAGTGCTCGTCGTGACCGGGGCGCATGTGGAAGATGATCACCTCCCAGTAGTGGGAGTGCGGTATGTCCGCTCCGGCGACGTTGTTGCTGAGGTCGGGGCGGTAATGCCAGAGGGTGTGGTGTTCCTCGGATATGTAAGCGGCCTCGCGCGCATCCATCGCGTCAAACTTGGCGTCGGTCGCAGCGTTGCCGGTGAGCCATTCCTCGCTCTTTTCGAACGCTTCGAAAGAATCGTAGCCGGAGAGGTAAATTGCTCGAGGGGAGCCTGTCAGGGCTTCCATTCCCAGGATATGCGTGGGGTCCTTGAGTTGCTCCGACAGGTCGGGGTACTCTGAGGCAATTTTGTCGTACGGTCCATCCATGTCGGGTTTTATGTTGATCGTTTCAATGTCCAGGATGTTGGGTGGCGGAACTGCCGGGGTTTGTGCGAGTGCGGCCAGAGAGCCTGTCAGTGCCAGGGACAGTCCGACGACGGAACATAACCATTTCTTCATATCTGCCCACCTCCCGGGGGCCAGAAGGAGATTTGCGGAAGAGGAAAGAATCGTAACCTGCGAATACCGCTGTCACCTGGGTACACCCAGGTCCGAACGTGTTTCCGGGGTGAGGGCCTGCTCCATGTGCCAGAACGGCGACCAAGGTTCGCGTGTCGCCTGACCAAGAGGCATCGTGGCTAGCGTGGAAACACTATTATGATCGGCTGACCTCGGTGATACCTGTGGTGTCTCCGGTGGTGGCTGGCGTATGCAGGCGTGACCGAGGATATTGCGAGCAAAGCTGAAAACAAGAAAACTAGGATCTTCTTCATTTCTGCTCCAGTAACTCCTCGTTGATGGAGTTAAGTCGGGATTTCCATTTTGGATTCCCCACGCTGTGATTTGAAACATGGCCGAGGGCATCCGGTCTGTTCACAATTGCTCATTCCTACAAGCACTCCGGATCGCCGTAATTAAACGCGTCACTGCGTGCGCGGCTTGGGGCACGGCTACGTCGCCCTGCAGAATGTGGCGAGTGGAGATGTCACGGCCGTAGATGGCCTCGGTGGAATCGTCGTCGCGGCGGATGGCAGCGCCGGTCAGCGTGACTCCGGCAAAGGCGCCCTTGGCGCGTGAGCAAAGGCAATTCTCACGTTAGTGGGGTTCGATTGCTGCGTTTGAGCAAGGACGCTCAGTGAACGATCAGTTACGGCGCATGATCGCCCTCATCGGCGTGGTTCAAACTGCTCAGACTCCAATAATTTCAGCCACTAGGCTCAAAGGAGGTTGGGGCAGGCAAATGACGGCCCCGACGATTGCGAGGAGAATTCGTGAACAAGATCAAGTTTCTTGCGTTAGCCGCTATTGCTGCAATCGCTATTGCACCTGGCGCTCCCAAGGCAGCGGCTCAGGTCAGTGTCACTATCGGAGTCGCTCCCGATTGCCCCTATGGTTACTATGATTACGCTCCATATAACTGCGTTCCCGACGGCTACTACGGCCCGGAGTGGTTTAACGGCGGCGCATTCATTGGTGTTGGTCCATGGTTTCATGGGTCTAACGACTTTCAGGGAAAGGTGAACAACACCTTCGATCCGCAGCACGGCTATAGCGGCTCAACGCCCA
>Ga0326727_10028400_pt1 | contig 10176 bp, 10 predicted proteins | sample MB2enrmetagenome_FD_207643 | JGI IMG/M metagenome (GOLD analysis project Ga0326727, IMG submission 207643) | Lab enriched peat soil microbial communities from McLean, Ithaca, NY, United States - MB29MY | ecosystem: Environmental > Terrestrial > Soil > Wetlands > Peat | place: USA: New York...
AAAAACTTATTTTGCCTCCGACATCGCCTACCACCAGGGAAAATTCGAGCGCGGTTTTCATACGCTCGTCGATATCTGGGGGGCCGACCACCACGGGTATATCGACCGGCTCAAGGCCTCTATTGAGGCGCTGGGCAGAGATAGGGACGCCCTCAAAGTGCTCCTCATCCAGTTTGTGACCCTCCTCAAAGAGGGGAAACCGGTAGGGATGTCCACAAGGTCGGGACAATTCACTACGTTGAGAGAGGTCCTGGATGAGGTGGGGACGGATGCGGCAAGGTTCTTCTTTCTTATGAGGAAGAGCGACGCCCACCTCGAATTCGATCTCGACCTCGCAAAGAAGACCTCCAACGAAAACCCCGTCTATTACGTGCAGTACGCCCACGCCCGCATCGAATCGATATTCAGAATGGCGCAAGGCGAGGGCATAGACCTGGCTGCAATCCGGCATGCGGATGTGGGCCGACTGGTCCTTCCGGAAGAGATGGGACTTATAAAGGAAATCCTCAACTTCTTCGACGTCCTGGAGGGGAGTGCGCGAAGCTTCGAGCCGCACCGCATCACGTTTTACCTGATCGACCTCGTCGGCAAGTTCCACGGCTACTACAACAAAGTCAGGGTATTGGGGAATGAGACCGGGCTCACCATGGCAAGGCTGGCACTGCTTGCGGTGCTGCAAAAAGTGATCCGGGAAGGTCTGCACATAGTGGGCGTCTCTGCCCCGGAGAGAATGGAGAGGACAGAAGCGGTGTAGAGCGCAGATGAGAGATTCCGCTCTTTTGCTTCAACATTGCGGCACCGGCGGCACGTGCGGATAGCGGCGTGATAAATTCTTCATTTTAGGTTATTATGTATACATGTGCCCGGCACGGGCGGGCAAGAGTTTTCGGGAGAATAAATGAGGCAAAAAAGCAAAACACAGGAGTATGTAGAATCACTTCTCATCGCGGCGCTCATCGCCTTCTTTGTCCGCAGCTTTATCGTACAGGCATTCAAAATCCCCTCAAGTTCCATGGAGCCGACGCTTCTGGTGGGCGACCATCTTCTCGTCAACAGGCTCAGCTATGTCATGAAGGTACCCTTTACGGATATCGTTATCCTTAACCTCGGCAATCCTTCAAGAGGCGACGTGGTTGTTTTCCGTTATCCTGTCGACAGGAGCAAGGACTTTATTAAAAGGGTGATCGGGACGGAGGGAGACGTGATCGAGATAAGGGACAAGGTAATCTATCTCAATGGTCGGAAGATGGATGACCCCCATGCGCACTTCGCGGAAGACAGCATTGTCCCAGGGGTTTTCTCCCAGCGTGACAACTTCGGACCTATCAAGGTCCCCCCGCGTTCTTATTTTGTTATGGGTGACAACAGGGACCGGAGCCTCGACGGCAGGTTCTGGGGATTCGTGAAGAAGGAAGACCTCGTCGGACGCGCTCTCGTCATCTACTTCTCGTGGGACGGCCAGACTGACGACGTCTTCCACTATGTGCGTTGGGAAAGGTTCGGCAGGCTGATACGATAGCGGCCCTGGTTTGACTGTGCCGTTTTCAAGAAAGGGGTATCGTAAGCACTATATGAAAAACATCCTCACGGTCGTTTTTGTTGTTTTCCTCACGTGTTCTCCGGCTCTTGCCGCCAAAGGCTCCGGTTCTTCGTTCCTCTATTTCCTGGAGGGCTACAGGAGCAGCCAGGCCGGCAGGTACGATGAGGCGCTTCAGTACTACAAGTCAGCGCTTTCGCTTGATCCCGGCTCTGCGCAGATAAAGAACGAGATGGCTCTCCTGTACGTGAAGAAAGGGCAGTTGGGCCACGCCGAGACGCTCCTCAAGGAATCGGTCCAGGACGAGCCGAAAAACCGTCACAGCCTCATGCTGCTCGCAGGCATCTATGCGTCGAAGGATGAGTTCGACAAGGCACGGCAACTCTATGAACAGTGCATTGCAATGGACCGGGAGGATACGGACGCCTACCTGCTCCTGGGTTCCATCGACATTGCTCAGAAAAAATTCCGGGAGGCAGCCGCAGCTTACGAAATAGTGCTGAGCTATGACGCTGAAAACCTCATGGCTCTCTACTATACAGCCAGACTTCACGGCGAGCTGAAGGATTTCGAGAAAGCGCGGGCATACTACGAGAAACTTCTTACCATAAAGCCGGACTTTGAGCTGGCGCTGCTTGACATGGGGACTTTGTCCGAGATAGAAGGCAGACTCGACGCGGCGGTGAGCTACTATAAGAAGGCCGTGCAGGTCAACCCGGCGGGCAAGAAGGCGAGGGCGAGGATCGCCGCGATCTATGTGCAAACAAAAGATTACGACAGGGCTATTTCCGAATTCGAGAAGCTGTCCGACCTCGACAGGGAAGACCTTTCGATCAGGGAAAATATCGGTCTTCTCCACCTGGAAAAGGGGAGGTATGAGGAGGCGATCCGGGAATTCAGCCTGATCCTCGCTTCCAGGCCCAGGGACGACAAGGCGAGGCTTTACCTGGCTATAGCATTGCAGGAGAAGGGAGACCTGAAAAAAGCGATTGAAGAACTTTTGAAGGTGGATCAGAAGGGAGAAGAATTTCAGTCGGCCTCGCGGAACCTCCTCATCCTCTATGTAAAGGCGGGGGCCGTCGATGAAGGCGTTCAGCAGATAGAAAAACTGATTGAAAAGAACGACAAGAACGTTTCTCTCTACCAGCTTTTGGCAGGACTGCTCGAAGAAAAAATGGATTACGGCAGGGGTATAGCCACCCTCGAAAGGGCGAAAAGCCTGGACCCGAAAAATGTTGACCTCCTTTATCAATTGGGCATGCTTTACGAAAAGAATGGCGACAACGACACAGCGCTAAAGAATATGGAAGAGATAGTCAAGGTGGAGCCGGACAACCCGGGCGCGCTCAACTTCATCGGCTACAGCTTTGCGGAAAAAGGCATCAATCTGGAACGGGCGGAGGCCCTGGTAAAAAAGGCCCTGGAGAAAAGACCTGACGACGGCTACATACGCGACAGTCTCGGTTGGGTCTTCTACAGCAAGGGAGAGTACAAAAAGGCGCTGGACGAGTTACTGAAGGCCCGGGAGCTGGTGTCCGATGACCCCATTATCGCCGAACATCTTTCAGATGTCTATGCCAGGCTCGGCCAGCGCGACAAGGCAATAGATGTCCTGCACCAATCGATAGACCTCGAAAAAAAAGACGATCGAAAGAAAGTCCTTGAGGAGAAGCTGAGAAGTCTCGAGCAAAAGCGCAAGTGAAAAGGCTCATCTTCGTCTTCTTCCTGATCTTCATTTCGGGATGCGCCCTCCTTCAGAAAAAGGGTGAGAACCTGCAGTGGCCTTCCGGCGTCAACTCCCTTAAGGGTGAGGGAGACCTTGATGCAGCGTGGAAGAGAGAGCACTTTTCAGGCTCTTTTGTGGTGAGCATGGAGTATCCGGACCAGTTTCTCCTGGAGGTATACGGGCCTTTCGGACAGACCCTCATCTATGTGCGAAAGGAAGCAGGTCGATTTCTCTTTGTTGCCGGAGACGAAAAGACCACCGATGAAGCGGTCTTTGAGCAGAGATATGGTTTTCCCGTGAGCCAGTTCATAAACGACCTCGCCATGAGGGGACACAGGCAGGAGACGTCTCGGGGGTGGACAATGGAACATGAGAACTATCGGGTCGACTACGGCCAGGATAGGCAGGGCAGGAGAAAGATCTGTTGGGAGAGCAGGGACGGCTCGATCTGCCTCACCTTCGATGCAATAAACTTTGCCGGGCAGTGATGTCGAAGATCGTCGCCGGAGGTTGCGGCAGCTACGACCTACCGCTGCTGAAAGAGTTCTTTTTGAAGGCCCTCGCCGAGTTCGGCGCCTTGCCGGCCAAGTGTAAAGTCCTCTTAAAGCCGAACCTTCTGAGCGGCAAGGCGCCGGGAAAGGCGGTGAACACCCATCCTCTGTTTGTGCGGGCCATCGCCGAGATACTGATAGAGAATGGGTGCACTGTTTTCGTAGGGGACAGCCCCGGATACGAATCGACCGAGAAAGCCCTCGAAAAATCCGGCATCATGGAGGTGATGCGAGACCTGCGGCTGGGACTCGCGCCTTTCAGAAGGAGGGTGACGAAAGTCAACAGCGGTATTTCCCCGTACAGGGAACTGGTGCTCGGGGAAGACCCTCTCGACTACGACCTGGTGCTGAACATGCCCAAGCTGAAGACCCATGTGATGATGGGTCTCACAGCCGGGGTAAAGAACACCTTCGGCTTCGTGCCCTCCTTGGATAAGGCAAAGTGGCACCTCCGATGCAGGAGCGACAAGCGGCTTTTCGCATCCCTTCTCATGGATATCCATTTCATGGTCAATCCGGCCCTCACCATCCTCGACGGGATAGTCGGCATGGATAGTAATGGTCCGGCCCACGGACGGGTCCGCGATCTGGGTCTCGTTGCTGTTTCCGATAACGGCCTGTCCCTCGACGTTTTTCTTGAAAAGACGCTTTCTATCCGGTCCCGGCTGCCTATCTCCTCACTGGGCGAGGAAAAAGGTCTCCTCAAGGAGGCGATACTGGTGGACCACGGCGCACCGCAGATACGGGACTTTGTGATGCCGGCAGCCGTGGAAGTAGATTGGAACCTGCCCCCCCTGGTCCGGGAGACCGTAAGGCACATGTTTACGAGGAAGCCAAAATGGGACGGCAAAAGGTGCAACGCCTGCAAGACCTGCGTGAATGTCTGCCCCGTCGGTGCGCTCCGTGCAGGGGGAAAGGGTCTCCTTTTCGATTATAAGGCGTGCATCAGGTGCTACTGCTGCCATGAGATATGCCCCACTGGCGCCATTACCGTATGATTGACGAGCACTCTATTATTAGGGACCCGCACGCGCACTACCCCGGCCTTCTCCCTCAATAAACCGGCCTGTCGTCCCCTAGCTCGTGGACGCGCTGTAGCGATATGTGGCATTTCCCCTGAGGAACCGGAAAAGCGGGTCAGGCCCACCCCATCGTGGTCAGTGCCTGCTTAATCTGCTCCGGACCCTCGACGATAAAGCCGGAGCTTATCCTTTCGCCGCCGTTTTTCCAGACTATAGTCAATATTTTTCTCCGGGAAAATGTGGCACCATGCCGGAAGGCTATTTTCACCTCGATGATCGATTTCGTTGGAATCACGAGCCCGAGGTGCGTATTTTCTTGAAGGAAATAGAAACCCTGATAGTCGTACCAGTATTCGCCCGGCCCTTTTTCCGGCCGGCCCGCATGCTTCATGCTGCGGCAATACCACGGCTGCTCCACCTTCAGCGAGCCTGTATAAAAACCCCGTTTTGTCATTTTCTCTTGCCTCGTTCTTTTTCTTGGCCTTAGCGCCTGTCCACTTATTTTACTCTGTTTTTGCTTCCCTCGGTGTGTAATTATGTGCCCGGCGCGCGTGAAGCATTTCCGCGAAATAACATACCTATTCGACCCGGCGGAACCTCTTCATGGAGAGGGAATAGATGGCGCCTCGCGAAGGGGAGCTTCTTGCAAACAGGACCTTTTTGTGTAAAAATGTAACTATAATCGGAAGTGCCAAGGCGCCTGGTGGGCCTCCTGGTCTTCAAAACCAGTGCACCGGTGACGAGCTGGTGGGTGGGTTCGATTCCCATGCACTTCCGCCATTTATCCGCTATTTTGCTGGGTTGTTGTCTTCCGAAGTTCCCGCAGATTCCCGCAGATTTTCTAGACGTACCACTTTCGGGCCTTCGAGGAGGTTTCGCCGGGCGGCGACCTCCGTCTTCGCGTACTTCTTGACGCTCTCTTTCCGCGACCAGTTCCCGGCTTCCTGTATCTGGTCGTCCGTGTAACCCCATTCGTTTTTCATCTGCGAGGCGGTGGAGTGTTTCAGGCCGGCATAGAGCCGTATCGATTCGCCCACCTGGGCGGCAGCTCTGTCCCATATCTTTTCGAGGGTCACGAGCGTGTAGTGCTTTCCCTTTTGCCGGCCGCTTGGATGCACGAAGAAGTAGGGGCTCACAATGCCATGCTTGCGCTGCTTGTCACGCTCGATATCGATGTAGGGCAGGAAAGACGACACAGCTGGGGTGGGGTGAATTTCTCCCGTCTTGGTTCTGTCGATCGCCTCCTTGGCGCTGAAGCCCCGTTGTACCATGAAGGTCGCCCCGTCAAAATCTTCCTTGAGGAGAGCGCACGCTTCCGACGGCCGGCGCAGGTGGTACTTCAACCACCAGAAGATAGGTTGGTGCGCTGTGGGGATCGCCCTGATAACCTTCTCCTGCCTGTCGCTTGGCAACCATTGAATCACAGGCTCCACGATGTTGTACTGCTTCTTCACTGGAAAGGGCGGCACAGCAGGGATCCTGTTCGCTCGCCAGGCATAGACGAGGCAGGCATGAAGGCACATGAGCACGTTCATCTTGCCCTTGCCTTCCCGTTTGATCTCATTCATGAGTTGCATCAGCGTGTCGAGCTGGATCTCGTGCAGGCTCAGGCTTCGGGCGTTGAAGAACGGGGCGAGATGTTTTCTGATCGAGTTGTTATAGTCCTTGTAGGTCGCTGGCGACAGGGTGGACTTTATCGTCTGCAGCCAGCTCTCCAGGTAGGGAACGATATCATTCTCACGCCGGCTCCATTTCTCGAACCGAAAGACGCCCTTTTCGATGTCGCCTTGCATGCCATCGAGGAGCTTTTGAGCCAGGGCCCTGGACGTCAGCTCAATACCGAGGTAGTAATAGAGCTTGTAGCTCTTGCCCTCCCAGTACCAATTGACATACCAGCGCTGCGGCTTCTTCTTGTTCGCGGGTAGGACGCCGATGGACCCAGCCATACAAAGACCCCCAATGGGTTTGGAATGATTGTATGGCCTTTTTCTCACGGTAGTCAAGAATTCTGTTTCCGTGTCTCCTCACACATTCGAGTCAAGGCCTTCCGCCTCTCGTGCTACCCCCTGGCCGGTATGTTCTCTTTTCATAAGAAAGAAGCCGCTCAGCCTCCGAGAGCCTGCCCTCCAGGTTCAGTTCCCGAGCTTTGATTATATGAGCCAGAACGTCGCTAGCCGCGTATCTCCTGACGGAGCGATTCTCCGCATCGAGCAGTTGAGCCAGCAACATGCAAACAACTCTGCGTCATAACCCAATTTCCCATGAGCTGAGCCTTTCCTGGTCAAACCCCCTACTGTCAAGGCGATTCTCGATGAAAGTCGGGTCATTTGGCGTGCTCTCCCTATCCCATGTTGCCACAAACCCTACAAGCGATCTTAACCTACCCATTTGAAACACCCGCCTCCTCGCGTCGTGCACTGGGCTCATCTGAAATCGGCGCCGCTTGTGCATCATCCGACGTACCCATACCAACCGGCTCATGCTTTGAACCGCCTGTACCTTTTATTTCGGCCTCCATGATTCGGATACAGCTAAACGCATCCTCTTTCGAGGTGCGGCGCCACCTGTCGGCTTTCTCGGTCCTGATGGCCGAAAGCATGTTCTCAACCGCGATCTTGAACTGGGTGCTCACTCTGCCGCCTTTGTTCTCGCCCGGACCGACACGACGTTCATCCGCCGTGGCTCTGGTCTCTTCTTCGGCCTTTTTGTTGCGTTTGCCTTCCCTAATCTCTTTGTATGCCCTGTTGATGGAGGTCTTCCCTTCCCGGACCTCCCGCCTCACGTCTTCCGGGGCCTGCGTCAGAATTGCACGAACCTTTTCGACCTTCTGGCGCGACGTGCCGATCCGGTCCGCTGTTTTTTTGGAGGAAGGTGAATCAATTACCTCATCTGAGGTTTTTGATCTTGCCTCTTCGCTTCTCCGGTCTCCGCCTCTCTGCCGTTTTTTGTCCATTACCTCCACAAGCCGCACGATGTCCGCATCTGTGAGGTTCCGGCGGTCCCGTTGGTTATGGATCGCGTACCGTAGAGCCTCGTCCTCGGAGGGGAAGGGGATCTCATGTACAGGTATGTCTGTCAGATTCAGGTTCTGGGCTGCCGACAATCTGGTGTGGCCGTCGACGACTATGTTTGTGCCCTGCCAGACGATAACAGGCTGACTCATATCGTATCCATGGTCGCGCATGTGCTCCTGGACCCGGCCCAGGACGTCCTGATCGACGGGAAACAGCTCGTTGAAGGGTGATGCTGTTCTGATGTCTTTCACTTCCATTACGATGTTCCTCCTTTTCTGGGATGGGCCCACGGGCTGCGCCGCAGTGAAAATCTCCTTCAGCCTCGCGCATGAACTGGATAATCTTTCGGAAGCGGTCCTTGCTCTTTTGACGGTGAGAATCTTCATTCCGTGGGGATTCTCTTTTGTTTTTTTGGTCCTCTATGTGTAAATGTGATGAGAGAAGCTGTTAGACCATCCTGTGCGGGCCGACGGGTCAGATCCTGTCTTTGGGCGCTGGACGACGGATGAACGACCTCTTGCTCAGACCCGCGAGAAAGCGTCGGAAAGAACTTCATTCTCGCCAGAAAGCATCTCCCGATCCCTCGGCTATCCCCAAGCCATGAACAGAATCACAAACCTCTGTTGCAGGGAGAAAACCATTCACAAGACTTCTCCCTTCCGTAGTTCGCTTTGTAGCCCCGGCGCCACGGACAAAGAAGGGGTGTTTCCGGGTCACTTTGATCGCTCCGCCCGGAGTTTCTGCGCACCCCCGTCCCGGTACGGCATAAATGGATAGATTGGGCAGGACTCGGTGCCGCAGTCCCTTTTCCCGTCGGTATAGCCGCACATGCAGGAGTAGCAGTTGGCAAGGAGCGCCTGACCGGTCGTGATGCGCTCGCCCCGCAGGTACTTCATGTACTCTTTCTTCCCCCTTGCCAGGGGCCACGTGCTCACCTCGTCCAGCCTCATTCTTTTGCTCCCTTCGAGGCAATTTCCTCAGCTTTCGGCCGGGCATTGTCGCTATCCATTGCGCCGCTCTTTCTCCCTGCACAAATTGAATCGTCGATGCGATTGACGACGGTCATCTCACTTCACCTCGGCTTCAAATCCGCGATGGGATGCCCACATCCGATGCAGGTTCACCGCATGGCAGACCATTTCGACGAGGGCGGGCGGTTCGAGGGCGCTCAACGAGTAGCAGCCCGGAAGACTCAATTCCGTGGCGAAGAATCCGTCTTCCGTCAGCTCTCTGTCGTCGCAAAGAACACGAGGTTTCCTGAGCAGACCGGACGCATGTTTTACGTTGATTCCCACCCGATCAAAGTGGGCACAGTCGCCGTAGAGATTGGTAAGCGCCTCGTATCTTTGGTGGCCCGCGGCATCGAGGTCAGCGAGGAAGAGCACGACCGGGAACCTATCGGTGGTCTTCCGCAGGCGCGCGAAGCGGTCCTTCACCTCCCGGGCGGCGAAGAGGTTCTGGAACCTGCCCGCGTCGTAGATGGGTATTCCCGTAAACTTTCTGCACTGGAAGCTCAGGAATTCCGTCAGCGCGGCGTCGTCAACCCACAGCTCAAGGTGGCTCTCGCTTATCCGGTCGGATTCGCTGAGGCATTCCGGTTTTAGATTCTCCGCCGGGAACGGCGGGCCATCAAGGCTCCGATCCAGAAACTTCCGGAGATACGTGTCGTAAGGAAAACGCTGATCCATCGCCTCCTGAAAGCTAGTCGGGGCCGAACGTCCGGCCTCGACTTTCCGGAAGAGAAAATAGCAGATCTGTTCCCGCGTGAGGGGCCAATAGCCGGGGTAGGCTTCACAGATGATCTCAACCAGTTCCTTGGGGCATGTGCGCATTACTTTTTTCATGCTTTTCTCCTTTTGAGGTTAATTGAATAACTGACTTACATTTCTATGTCCCTGACCGGAGGATCTCTTGAAGCGGCGGACAATGACGGCTGCACCGTCCTTCCTCTCACTGCTTCTTCGGCGCACACGGCGAAACGCTGACGATCATCTTAAGCCAGCCGATCTTCCTGCTTTCGAATGTCGAGGGAAAAAAGTTGAACGCCTCGATCCTGAGGGGCGTCAGGAACAGCTTGAAGAAGAACCTCTTCGTCGTGATCTGATGGAGCATGCCGTAGTAGTCGGAAGGGAGATCGCCCGAGAGCATGCCGTGGTCGCGCAAGGTCCCCGCTATCCTTTTCAGGGCGAGGGGTTTGTGCTGGGAGCTGACGAAAGCCGGATCGACCACGTTCTTCGATTTGGCGTAGGCAATGGCTTTATTGTAGAGAAAGTCGGGCGTCGCATAGACGACGCTCTTGTAGGAAAATATCTGGCAGGACCTGCCC
>Ga0326727_10028401_pt1 | contig 10176 bp, 7 predicted proteins | sample MB2enrmetagenome_FD_207643 | JGI IMG/M metagenome (GOLD analysis project Ga0326727, IMG submission 207643) | Lab enriched peat soil microbial communities from McLean, Ithaca, NY, United States - MB29MY | ecosystem: Environmental > Terrestrial > Soil > Wetlands > Peat | place: USA: New York...
GTCTAATAGTCAGGGTCCACACTCCACCCCCGATTTGTATCTGGATCGAGCTTCGCTGCTGCTAAGGCGGCATCAAGGTCTTTGGCGGGCCGACCATTAATGAAGTACTCGATGCGTTCAACCATCGCACTGCCGTGTCGGGAGCCCCGTATTGCGATCCCTACCTGCGGGTCGTCTGAATAGGGATCTACGTCAAAATCCACTTTGGCGGCGTTCGCCAGCTTTATTGTCTCTGTCGAGTTCCGCCAGCCCAAGGCGGCAAACACAGCCGAAGTACCTGAGACCACGAGCGCGAGCACGGATATCCATATCGGAATTCAGGCTGACGACTTGCTGTCCTTCCCGAGGCTCATTTGCCTAATCTTCGTGGCGTCATGTCGCGACTGTATAGCATGAAATGCCGCCGGGAAAGGCGCAGGACTCTGTGGTACGCGAAGGTCATCTTAGTTTCGTCCTATGGCACCAGCCCAAGCGCGCGTATGCCTTCGTATGTCGCGAGACCTAGTAAGCCAATACTGCCGACGTCGCAAGCGGCGTCAAATGAATACCAACCACTGAACCTTTCGGAGAACTTTTCCCATGGATTCCACTTGCCTTCGTCTTCATCGCTGTGAGCGATGGAGAATTGGGTTGCCTTATTTAGGAAAAGCAGTACGACTTGCAGACCCAATGCGAGAGCGATGAGCATCAGCGCGCATGACAGTTCGTTGTGCATGCTTGTCATCTTGGCGATCAGCGCTGGGGCATGATCCGCTCCTGAAGAGCTTTTCCCGAGTTCTTTGGCGTCCGCAATCGCGGTGCGGAACTGATATACAAGCAGCGAAGCCAGCCCGGCACCGTATCCGCCAATCCAGGTTTGTAGCCGCGCGTTGTGCTCGGCATATCGGGCCAGGTAGGTTCCGGTATTGTGATGGTATTTGCTTTGCGCGGGAGCGGCCCCTCCCGGCACTGCTGTCGCTGCCGCCGTCGCTGATAAGGCTGCTGCACCAGCGGAAGCGGCAGCTTGCGTCGTCGGCGACTCGCTCCCGCCGGCCGTTTCCGGCAGTTCGAGTGGCCGAAGTGCGTGCTCTGAAGCCGTCGTTCGCACAACTCGGTCGAAATACTGCGGCCCCGTCGTTACGCGACGTAAATGGGCCACAATTCGCTCGATACCCGCGCCGGGCCATCATTCCGTGATGATGCGGTCCGCCCATTCCACGAGCGAGACAAAGATCGTTGGATTGCCGAATTTTGCGCCCCACTGGGTGAGGTCGGCGTCAGTCACTCCACGGGCGCGGGAGCACGCGCCACACGCAAAAATCTGAATCTTCTTCGCCACAACTTTGGCTCATGTGGGATCCCCCTATAATCGTTGACCGTTCGGTAGCGATATGTTCGCGGTCGAGCAACCGTCTCGTGCTTCGGGTGCGCCCCGATGGGTCAGCGCCCTCGGCAGCCCTGCTCAGCATCTGCCGCCTCTCTGCGCTGCCGGGCGTTTCGCAGGATGATGCGCCGCCGACGATCATCGACGACGCTCCATTCCTTGATCTCCTCCAAGGATCGAAAGCAGCCCAGGCAGATGAGGTCATCGCCCAGGCAGCAATTTCGTATGCACGGGGATTGAGCAGAACCGTCGGTATCGCTCAAGCTTCGTCTCAACTCCTGCCGAGATAATCCTGCTTGCCGATTTCCAGCCCCGCCTGCCTGAGGATGTCATAGGCCGTCGTGACGTGGAAAAACACGTTCGGCAGCACGTGGTGGAACAGGTAGGGCGTGCCCTGCATGCTCTTGGTGGAGGTACGGGTCTGCCAGGTGATGGTCCTGTCCTCGGATCCCTCGAACTGCGCCGGTTTCAACGATTCGAGATAGGCGATGGTGCCGCGGATCGCGGCGATCCACTCGGCGAAGCTTCTCTCCTTCGCCTCGAATGTCGGTACCGGCGCGCCGGCCAGCCTTGCGGCGCCGCCCTGTGCAATGTCGTTGGCGATGTGGATTTGCATCGCCAGCGGCAGCATGTCCGGAAACAACCGGGTGTTGAGCAGCACCTTGGAATCGATCTTGCGCGCCTCGGCGTACGCCGAGGCTTTCTCCAGGATGGCCGCAAGGTTGTTCAATGCGCGCGTACAGGTCGGCACCGTGGCCGTATACATGGTTAGTGACATGATTCAGGCCGCCTTGTTGGCTGCGGCGAGTTGCCGCAATACGTATTGCAGAATCCCGCCGTGTTGGTAGTACTCGAGTTCCTTCGGCGTATCGATGCGCAGCCGCGCCTCGAACTCCGTGGTTTTGCCGTCATCGGCCCTGGCAATGACCTTCACGAATTTTGCCGCCCCGCGATTCAGGCCGACGACTTCAAAGGTTTCCTTGCCGGTGAGCCCGAGGCTCTGCGTGCTCTGGCCTTCCTTGTATTGCAGCGGCAGCACGCCCATGCCGATCAAGTTGGAGCGATGAATGCGCTCGAAGCTCTCGGCGATCACGGCCTTGACTCCCAGCAGCATGGTGCCCTTGGCGGCCCAGTCGCGCGAGCTGCCCGTGCCGTATTCCTTGCCGGCAAGGATCACCAGCGGGGTGCCCGCGGCCTTGTACTTGACGGAAGCATCGAAGATGGACATCTGCTCGCTGCTGGGGATGTGCACGGTGACCCCGCCTTCGGTTCCCGGCAGCAACAGGTTTCGCAGCCGGATGTTGGCGAAGGTGCCGCGCATCATCACTTCGTGATTGCCGCGGCGGGCGCCGTAGGAATTGAAATCCGCGGCCTGCACGCCCTGCGCCAACAGATACTTGGCGGCGGGGCTGGACTTGGAAATATTGCCCGCGGGGGAGATGTGATCGGTGGTGACCGAATCGCCGAGCACGGCGAGAGCGCGCGCGCCCTTGATGTCGGCCACCGGCGCCGGCGTCATGGTCATGCCGTCGAAGTAGGGCGGATTCTTGACGTAGGTGGACTTGCCGTCCCATGAGTAGATCTTGCCCGCCGGCGTGTTGATGGCGTTCCAGTTGGCATCGCCGGTGAATACATTGGCATAGCCTTTCTTGAACATGGCCGAGTCCACGGACGCGGCCACCGTGGCCGCCACGTCCTTGGCGCTGGGCCAGACATCCTTGAGGTACACGGGCTTTCCGTCGCCGCCCGACCCTAAGGGTTCGGTGGTGATGTCGATGTCCAGGCTCCCCGCCAGCGCATAGGCGACGACCAGGGGCGGCGAGGCGAGGAAATTCATTTTGACTTCCGGATGCACGCGGCCTTCGAAATTACGATTGCCGGAGAGCACGGAGCAGGCGACGACGTCGCCCGCCTTGACGGCCTCGGAAATCTCGGGCTTCAAGGGCCCGGAGTTGCCGATGCAGGTGGTGCAGCCATAGCCCACGGTGTAAAAGCCGAGGGCCTCCAGGTCCTTCATCAGGCCGGCCTTCTGCAGGTAGTCGGTGACCACGCGCGAGCCCGGCGCCAGCGAGGTCTTCACCCAGGGCTTGGACTTCAGGCCGCGCGCGGCCGCATTGCGGGCGAGCAATCCCGCGGCCACCAACACGGCCGGATTCGAGGTGTTGGTGCAACTGGTGATGGCGGCGATCAGCACGGCGCCGTCCTTCACCTCGAAGCTCTTGCCGCCGACCGTGGCTGCGGCGGCACCGGTGGCCTTGGGGTTCTTTTGCGCGCGTTCCTCGGCCATTTTCTTGACGCTGCTCTCGTAGACCTTCTTGGCACTGCGCAGCGGCACGCGGTCCTGCGGGCGCTTCGGCCCGGCGAGAGAGGGCTCGACGGTGGACAGGTCCAGTTCGACCACATCGGTGTAGTCGGCGGCCGGCGCGCCGTTGACGCGCCACAAGCCCTGCGCCTTGGCGTAGGCCTCGACCAGCGCGATTTGATCCGGCGCGCGGCCGGTGAGCTCGAGGTAGCGAATCGTCTCCTCATCGATGGGGAAGATCGCGCAGGTCGAGCCGAACTCCGGCGACATGTTGGCGATGGTGGCGCGGTCGGCGAGCGGCAGGCCCGACAGCCCGTCGCCGAAGAATTCCACGAATTTATCCACGACGCCTTTCTTGCGCAGGATCTCGGTGACGGTGAGCACGAGGTCGGTGGCCGTGGTGCCCGCGGGCAGGCTGCCCGTGAGCTTAAAACCGATCACCTGCGGGATCAGCATGGTCACGGGCTGGCCGAGCATGGCGGCTTCGGCCTCGATGCCGCCCACGCCCCAGCCGAGCACGCCCAGGCCGTTGACCATGGTGGTGTGCGAATCAGTGCCGACCAGGGTGTCGGGATAGGCGACCTTCTTGCCCGTGGCGTCGTCGGAGAAAATCACCCGCGCCAGGCGCTCGATGTTGACCTGGTGAACGATGCCGGTGTTGGGCGGCACGACCTTGAAATTGCTGAACGCCGTTTGGCCCCAGCGCAGGAACATGTAGCGTTCGCCGTTGCGGTTGAATTCGATTTGATTGTTGTGCTGCAACGAATCGGCCGCACCGTACTCGTCGACCTGCACCGAGTGATCGATGACCAGCTCGGCCGGGGCCAGCGGGTTGACGCGCTGGGGGTCGCCGCCCAGCCGGACGATGGCTTCGCGCATCGCGGCCAAATCCACGATGCAGGGAACGCCCGTGAAGTCCTGCATGATGACTCGCGCCGGCGTGAAGGCGATCTCATGATTGGGCTGGGCTTTCGGATCCCACTTCAACAGAGCGTCGATATCGCCCTTGGTGACATTGACGCCGTCTTCAAAGCGCAAGAGGTTTTCGAGCAGAATCTTCAGTGAAAAGGGCAGGCGGTCGACATTCTGCGACTTGAGCGCATTGAGACCCAAGATCTCATACTGCTGTGTCCCCACCTTGAGCGTCGTTCTTGCCTTGAAGCTATCCGTCATGACCCCTCCACTGAAAAAAAAGAATTATAGGCGATTCCGCGGGCGGCGGCGCCCAGGCGGGAATTGAATCGTCGTGCGATGACGCCGCCGCCGAGGCAGCGTGCACCGCTGTAGAACACGGCATACTGCCCCGGAGTGACGGCGCGCGCGGGTTTGCTGAGCGTCACCGCGCCGGATTGGTGCACGGTGCAGGGCAGATCGCTCTGCCGATAACGAGTCTTGACGGCGCATTCCATGGCTTGGCCGGCGCCGTCGCGCGGATCCAGCCAGTGCATCTGCTCCACATCGAAGGCGTCGGACAACAGCAGGGGATGGTTTTGGTCCTGCACGACGATGAGGGCATTGCGCAGGATGTCCTTGTCGGCCACGTACCAGGGCGCGGCGGCCGCGCCGGCGCGACCGCCCAATCCCAAGCCGGACCGTTGGCCCAGGGTGTACAGCGCGAGTCCTCGATGTTCGCCTACGACCAAACCGGTGTCGGTTTCGATGGGGCCGGGCGCCGTGCGCAGATAGCGGCTCAGGAACTCTTGGAAGGGCCGCTCGCCGATGAAGCAAATGCCGGTGCTGTCCGGCTTGTCATACACCGGTAAACCTGCCGCATGCGCCAGCCTTCGCACCTCGGCCTTGCGCAGCTCGCCGATGGGAAAGAGCGTCTTCGAGAGCGCCGTGGCGCCGACCGCGTGGAGAAAGTAGCTCTGATCCTTGTCCGTGTCCGCCGCTTTCAGAAGCTGCGTGCCGAAGGGCGTGTGCCTTACCCGGGCATAGTGGCCGGTGGCGATCCACGAAGCACCCAGGCGCTGCATGTAGTCCAGACAGACGCCGAACTTGATTTCACGATTGCAGAGCACGTCGGGATTGGGCGTTCGGCCCGCGGCATATTCGCGCAGAAAATGCGCGAAGACCCGTTCGCGATACTGCGCGGCAAAGCTCACCCGATGCAGGGGCACCCCGAGAGCGTCGCAGACGCGGCGCGCATCCTGAAAATCGGTTGCGGTGGTGCAGTAGGCGTCGTCATCGTCCTCCCAGTTGGACATGAACAGGCCCTGCACCGTAAAGCCCGCATCGCGCAACAGCAGGGCCGCAACGGCCGAATCGACGCCTCCCGACATGCCGACGATGACGGTGCCGGCGAGCTTGGGATCAGGGAGAGGGCCGAGGGAATCGGGGCGGGGGGCCTGCATCCGCCTATTATACGGGCGGCGGCGGCAAGCCGAAGACTTACATGAGCATTTGCCGCATCTGCGACTCTTGCATGCTCGTCTGCCAGACCTCATCGAAAAAGTTCAGGTAACGGCGCACGACGGCCGGATCGTTCATGTCGGAGATTCCGTCCCAGCGATCCGCCTGCAGCCGATACACCAAGGCCTTGTCGTCCGCAATGATGAATGCGCCGGCGCTCGCCGGGTACTCCAGGCTCATGGCACGCAAATCGATGCAGCTGGTCAAACGGCGAGCCAATGCGAGAAATCGGTTGTTATCGACCATGGCCCGCGAGGGATCGGCGAGCAACACCCGCACCTTGGCATAGGAGCGCGCCAATACCAGGCGCTTGACGGCCTCGAGAAAGGGCTCCTCCCCGTAGATCAGGGGTTCGAGGTCCTGAGTGAAAATCGACAGCAGCCGCTGCGCCGACTTGGCCACCCTGAGGCTGGCCTCGCGGACCTCCGGCATCGTGGTCAGAATGCTGCGGGTACCCGATCCCGTCCGCAGGTCTGCGCCTGGCGCAGAAGCCCTGTCGATGACCGGCTTCGTCCCTTCTTCCGTACTACCCGCCATAACGTGCCTCAATTGGAGGTTTACGGGCATTTTGCCCAGCCGCGCTTAGTTTCGAGAATAGTACCGTTTGCCCCGGAAGGGGCCGTGCTAACTGCGTCACGTTTCGGACGCCTTGTGTGCAAAGCGGCAGAGTTAGGGGCCGTGAGGACGCTTCGCCAGCACCGGCGCCAAGCCCACGTAGTCCTTGGGCTCCAGGCGCAGCAGCCGCTCCTTCTCGGCGGGGGGCAGATCCAGCGAGGCGATGAATTCGCGCATGGCCGCACGGTCGATGGGGCGGCCGCGGGTAAAGGCCTTCAATTGGTCATAGGCCCGGGGAATCCCGTGGGCCCGCATCACCGTTTGCACGGCCTCGCCCAGCACCTCCCAGGCCTGATCCAAATCCTCGGCCACGCGCGCGCTGTCGAGGTCGATTTTCCCCAGGCCGGCCAGCAATGACCCATAGCTCAGAACCGAGTGCCCGATCGCCACGCCGACATTGCGCAGCACCGTGGAATCCGTGAGGTCGCGTTGCATCCGCGACAGGGGGAGCTTGTCGGCGAAGTGACCCAGCAATGCATTGGCCACTCCCAGGTTGCCCTCGGCGTTTTCGAAGTCGATGGGATTGACCTTGTGCGGCATGGTGGAGGAGCCGACCTCGCCTTCGACGGCGCGCTGCTTGAAGTAGCCGAGCGAAATGTAGCTCCACATGTCGCGCGCGAAATCGAGAAGCACGGTGTTCGCTCGCATCAGCGCGTGGCAGTACTCCGCGATCCAATCATGCGGCTCGATCTGCGTGGTGTAGGCATTCGACGCAACGCCCAAGGATTCGACGAAGCTTCGGCTGAACTGCGGCCAATCCACCTGCGGCAATGCCGCCACATGTGCATTGAAATTGCCGACGGCGCCGTTCATCTTTCCCAGGATGCCGACACGCTCGAGGGCGGCGCGCTGGGCCCGGAGCCGCGCCGCGACATTGGCGAGCTCCTTGCCCACCGTGGTGGGCGTCGCGGTCTGACCGTGGGTGCGCGCCAGCATGGGTGTGGCGGCGTGACGATGGGCCAGAGAGTCGAGCTGGCCGCCGATGGCGTCGAGCATGGGCAGCAGCAGCGTCGTGCGCGCGTTTTTCAGCATCAGCGCGTAGGCGAGATTGTTGATGTCCTCCGACGTGCAGGCGAAATGCACCCACTCCAGTTCGGCAGCGGCCGCGCCGCGCTCCTCGAGCTCGGTGCGCAGCCAGATTTCGACTGCTTTCACATCGTGATTGGTGCGCGCTTCGATTTGCTTGATGGCCGGCACATCGCTGCCGGCGGGGTCCTTCGACAGCTGGGTCAAAAAGTCCCGCGCCGCGCGCGGCAGTTTGGCCAGAGCGGGCGCGGCCGGACCCGCGGCGAGCGCCAGGAACCAGGCGCACTCCACGCGTACGCGCTCGCGCATCAGGCCTGCCTCGCTGAAGATGGAGCGGACCGCCGCGAGTTTGCCGGCGTACCGGCCATCGAGGGGTGAAAGTGCGTCGGTGCAGGAGGTACTCATCGGAGAATGCGGCCGCTTTAAGTGTAGAATCTGCAATATTACCGTAAACGAATGAATCGACGATGGATCTTCTGTACACGAAGGAGCATATCCGCGAATCCCTCGATCCGCGGCCTTCCGCGCCGGATCAGGACATGCAGTGGCTGGCGGGCGCGTCCCCCGAGGTGATATCGCGGGTGCGCGCCTCGCTCCCCGCTCGGCAGGTGCGGGCGGCCGTGCTCGTGCCCCTGGTGGAGCGCCGGCCGGGAATGACGGTGCTGCTGACGCAGCGCGCCGAAACGCTGAAGGATCACGCCGGCCAGATTAGTTTCCCCGGCGGCCGCATCGAGCCCGAGGACGAGGACGCATGGCACGCGGCGCTGCGCGAGGCCTACGAAGAAATCGGCCTGTCCGCCAACTTGGTGGAGTTCGCCGGATACCTGCCGGATCACCAGGTCATCACCGGGTTTCGGGTCACGCCCGCGGTCGGCTTCGTCAGCCCGGAATATCAGCTGCGCATCGCCAAGGCCGAGGTTCACGATGTGTTCGAAGTGCCGCTCGACTTCATCCTGGACGCCGCCAATCACAGATCGCGGCAACGCAAGCTGGGCGACTTGACCATCGAGGTCCAGGACATCCCCTATGGCGAGCGCAATATCTGGGGAGCCACGGCCGGCATGCTGATGACCCTGCGCCGCATGCTGCAGTCCCGCGGCGCAAAGCCGGCATGATGAGCGGGACGATGCAACCGGCAGGGAAGTCATGACCGGAAATCGCCTGCAAGAATTGCTCGGCATCATGGCGCGCCTGCGGGCCGCCGACGGCTGTCCCTGGGACAGGCAGCAGACGTTCGCGAGCATTGCGCCGTACACCATCGAGGAGGCGTACGAGGTCGCGGATGCCATCGAGCGCGGCGACATGGCCCATCTGAAGGATGAATTGGGCGATCTGCTGTTTCAGGTGGTGTTTCATGCGCAGATGGCGAGCGAAGCACGTCAGTTCGATTTCGAGGACGTGGCCGCGGCCCTATGCGACAAGCTGGTGCGCCGTCACCCGCATGTTTTCGGCACCGGCGGCCCCATGACGCCTGCCGAGCAGAGTGTCGCCTGGGAGGACATCAAGGCGGCCGAGCGCGGCCATGGCACCGAGTCGCGGCCCGGTCATTTGGACGGCGTTCCGCAGGCCTTGCCGGCATTGATGCGCGCCTACAAGCTCAGCAAGCGGGCGGCGCGCGTGGGCTTCGATTTCGAGCATGCGAGCCAGACCGCCGACAAGGTGGCCGAAGAACTCGCCGAGGTGCGCGAGGCGGCCGCGCAAGTCCAGCCTGAGCGGATCCCGGAAAAGGCGTCGCCCGAAATCTTCGAGGAAATCGGCGATCTATTGTTCGCGGCCGCCAATCTGGCGCGCAAGCTCGATGTCGACGCCGAGGCGGCGTTGCGCGCGGCGAATGCCAAATTCGAGAGGCGATTCCGCGGCATGGAATCCTTGGCGGCGCAGCGCGGCGTGGTTTTCGCGGATCTGAATCTCGAGGCCCAGGAGAGGCTCTGGCAAGAAGTCAAGCGTGGCGAGTGAGCGGCGGGTAAACACGGCGGCTGAGCGGAAGGTAAACACGGCTGCGCGCGCCGCGCAGAACCTGGTGTTCAAGCACGACGCCGATTTGCCGATTACGGCGCGGCGTGAAGCCATCCAGGAGGCGCTCGGCCGCAGCCAGGTGCTGATCGTCGCCGGCGACACGGGTTCGGGCAAGAGCACGCAATTGCCGCAGTACTGCCTGGAGCTGGGGCGCGGCATGGACGCCTTGATCGCGCATACCCAGCCGCGCCGCCTGGCGGCCCGGGCGTTGGCCGCGCGCATCGCGGAGGAAGTCGGGCAGCCGGTGGGCCGCAGCGTCGGCTTTCGGGTGCGCTTCGCCGATCAGGTGTCCGACGCCACGCGCCTGGTGTTGATGACCGACGGCCTGTTGCTGGCGGAGCTTGCCTCCGACCCCCAGCTTCGGCGCTACGACACCATCATCGTGGATGAAGCGCATGAGCGGACGCTGAACGTGGATTTGCTGATGGGCGTGCTCAAGCGC
>Ga0326727_10028402_pt1 | contig 10176 bp, 5 predicted proteins | sample MB2enrmetagenome_FD_207643 | JGI IMG/M metagenome (GOLD analysis project Ga0326727, IMG submission 207643) | Lab enriched peat soil microbial communities from McLean, Ithaca, NY, United States - MB29MY | ecosystem: Environmental > Terrestrial > Soil > Wetlands > Peat | place: USA: New York...
CACGGGCACCAGCATACCCAGATACCACAACCAACCCACCAGCAAGTAAGGAAGCTTGCGCCACCCCGCCAGGACGCCGCCGGAAATGATGCCTAATACCAGCGCCGACAAAACAATCTTCCAGACGGACAAATGGCTTCCCTCATGGGGATAAAACACGGCCAATCCCACGGGATAAAGCATCTGGCCCACGTATGCGGCGTAAGCGACGCACGCGTTGCCGGCCCGCGACAAAAAATCAACGTCTTGAACCGACTTGATCAGGTGCTTCCACGCCACCATGGTGATGAGGCACGCGGCGGCGCTCAGGACCAGGAAGGGGATTTTTTCGACTAACAGCCCCGACATCGGATGTCGGGGTGAAGCATTGAAGCGTTGAAGCGTTGAAGCGTTAAAGCGTTGAAGGGGCCAATAGTCCAGCAGCAGCAGGACGAACGGCAGCGTCACCAACATCGTCTTGGCCATCAGCCCCAAGGCAAAAAACACCAGAGCCAGACAGTAGTAGCGTGTAGCGTGAAGCGTGAAGCGTGAACCCCGAAAGCTTTCGCGGTAAAACGTTGAAGCGGAAACAGGTACGGTGGACTCGTGGACGTAGCGCACATAGGCCCAGAGCGTGAGCATGAAGAAGAGCCCGCTGAGGACGTCCTTGCGTTCGGTCACCCAGGCCACCGATTGCACGTGCAAGGGATGGATGGCAAACACCGCCGCCACGAAGGCGCTCCGCCACAGCGCTCCGGTCATCTTCCGCAGGAGCAGAAAGAGCAGGATGGCGTTGGCGGCTTGGAGCAGAACATTGGTCAGATGATGACCGCCCGCGTTCGGGCCGTGGATTTTCCAGTCCACCATGCGCGACAGGGCCGTCACCGGCAACCACTCGTCGGGACCATCGGGATGAGTGAACAGCGAGCCCACGTGATGCCAACTGAACTCCTGGGTGACCGCTGGATTGTCGAAAACGTAAATGCCGTCATCGAAATTGACGAACTCGAAGTGCCGGGTCTGGCCGAAGACGACCCATACGGCGAGCGCCAGCGCGACGCCAATGGCAAAAGTCAGCCAACGATGGTGCGATTGAACTCCCGGCAGGACGGGCTTGCCCGCCGGGCCGGCCGCCGAACCGGAAAGCGCCGGGAACGCGCGGACGGCGGAATGTTTGTGCTTTGACCGGCGGCTCATCGTTTGGACAAATCAAACATACTCTAAGGCACGGCAAGCGGGTCGCCACAGCAAAAAATCGCAACGGCAACCGGTGGATTTACGATTTACGAAGTGATAATACAATTGTCGCAAACGACAATAGACTGCCTCGCGGGCGATGAATTAAGGTAGCCGCCAAAGCAAGAACCAATATGCAGTGTCAACCCAGTTGCTCCGTATACGACATGGGACATTGAAAGCGGGAATTGCCGGGGGCACTTATGTTGGAAATGTGATCTGCGCCAACCCGATTTCAGAAGGTTAGCATTCGGCGCCCTCCACCAGCACGGTAGTTTTGCGGCTACCGATGGTGGAGGGCCTTTCACTACAACACGGTGTTTCCCATGCTTTATGCGAGCCGTCTGGGGATTGCGGACGCTCTCGTAAATCGCCAATCGTAAATCGCCCGGTTCTTGCGCGGTGCGGCTCAGGACGCGGCTGCGCCTTCGAGCGATTGGAAGCGCGGATGGGGGCGCAGCGGGCCGATGAGGAACAAAATACAAAGCAGCGCCAGCACCGGCATGATTCCGTAGCCGATGAACACCGGCGTATATCCATACTTGCCGATCGCCCAGCCGGATAGCGCGATGAAGCAAAAGCCGCCGAAGCCCGAACCCATGCTTGCCAGCCCCCACACCGAGGCCACGGCCTGTTTAGGAAATACGTCCGCCGGAAAGGCCAGCGTGTTCGCCGTGTAACCCGTGTATCCAAATGTCGTCACCGAGATGAGCCCAATCGCCAGCCACGAGTTGCTGGTAAAGATGGCGGGAATGCTGCTGGTCATGAGCAGGGCGAACACGGCCGTGCTGGCCTTGCGCGCCACCGTCGGGGCCATGCCGGAGCGGAGAAACAACGCCGTCAGCAGACCGCCCGCAATGTTTCCGACTGCCGCCGTAAGATATGGAATCCAAGCCTTCCAGCCGATGTCCTTCAGGCTGAAGTGATGCACTTGAGCCAGGAATCTGGGGAACCAGAACACCAGGAAATACCAGACCGGATCCATGAAGACTTTTGAGAGCGTGAAAAACAGGACGAATCGCGTGCCCAACAGTTTCAGGGGAGGCACCCGTGGCGGCGGCGCTTCGCCGCTGGCAGCCCGTGACACAGGCGCCAGGAACCACCAGGCCAGCAGCCACAAACCGCCCAGCACGCCCATGAGAATGAAGGCGCTTCGCCAGCCTTCCCACAGCACCAACCACGCAATGATCGGCGTCGAAATAATGGACCCGACGGACGCGCCGCTGTTGAAAATGCCCGATCCCAGGGCGCGCTCCTTGGGGGGAAACCATTCGCTCACCAGCCGGGCCGCCACCGGCCAGTTGCCCGCCTCGCCCGCGCCGATCAGCACCCGGAAGCCCGCCAGCGAGATCCAACCGCGTGAGAAAATATGCAGAACCCCCGCCACCGACCACCAAATCATGCAGCAGGCGTACCCGATGCGCGTGCCCACCGCGTCAATCAACGGCCCCGAAATCCCGTTGCTGATGGCGTAGGCGAGCATGAACGCCGAGATGGCGTAGCCGTACGTTTTGTCGGTCAGCGGGACGGCCGCCTGGAAATCGGGCGCATTGTTCACCACGGCCATGACCGATCGGTCCAAGTACATGAAGACCGTGGCAAAGAAGGCAAACCCCACCATCACCCACCGCAGGGATGAAACCGCAGGCATCACCGGGCTTGGTCCACTAACCGATGGCGCAGGCGCAGGATTGCTTTGGGGAGAGTTCAAAACAATGGCACGGGGCTACTTCGTCCGGTCATTCGCCGGGTTCTCGTAATAATCGAAGCTCGGCCCCAACTTGTCGAGCACAGGCTGCGTGGCCTGGTTCAATTCCTCCACGATTTCCGGCGCCAGCGGCTCGGAAGCGGCTTTGATGTTCATCTCCAGCTCTTTGACGCTGCGCGAGCCGCACAACGAGCTGGTGATGCCGTTGCCGGCAAACGCCCACTTCAGCGACACTTCCGGCATGGTCATATTGTGTTTGCGGGCGATGGCGCGGATGCTCTGCAGCGCCGCATTGGTCTCCGGCTCGGCGCCCGGCAAGCCATGACGGCACTGCGCCGTGCGGCGGCTGTCAAAGTGCCGCGTGCGCCGCTGCCAAACCGGCACGTCATCCAGCGTGGGAAAAATATCGGCCAGCACACCTTGCATGAGCGCCATATACCCCAGCACGCCCAAACCCTTTTCGCGGCAAAACGGCAGAATCTCCACCTCGATGGCCCGGGTCAGGAGGCTGTAGGGCAGTTCGTTGATGACAATCTGCGCGCCCGTGGCCAGCGCTTCGGTCAGCTTGGCCACGCCAAAATTGCTGACGCCGATAAAGCGAATCTTGCCCTGCTGCCGCAAGCGCTCCAAGGTCGCGAATGCATCCGGCACCGACGGGGTGGGGATGTTGTCCGTGGTAAAGTGCTTGATGGAGTGGGCCGTGATCGGCCAGTGAACCATGTAGAGGTCCACATGATCCGTTTGCAGCCGCTTGAGACTGGCGTCGCAATGCTCGACGAGCGTCTTGGGCTGGACATTGGACGGACTGATCTTGGTGCCAATCAACACCTTCTCCCGCGGAATTCCCTTCAGGGCGATGCCCAGGGAGCTTTCGCTGGCGCCTTTGTTGTAGGCTTCGGCTGTGTCGAAGAAGATGCAGCCCTGGTCCACCGCGTGATGCACGATGGCGTTCACTTCGTCCTGGCTTTGTGCACCCCAGTACTCACCGCCGCCGTAGGCCCAGGTTCCCATGCCGAGCACCGGCAGCTTCAAATTGTATTTACCGCATTGACGTAGTTGCATTGGTTTTTATCGTTTTTTCCCGGAGACGGCCTTTGGTTTTTGTTCGCCTGCCGCCGGTTGTTTCGCGCACCGGCCATCAAAATCATTTCGTCCCTTCTCGGGCGCAAGCGGAAAACGAATGGCCCGGCCATCGCGGGTGGTGCGGTAGATGCCCGTGAAGAGTTCCACCGTCCGCCGGCCCTGTTCGCCGGTGATCAACGGCGGCCGGTTGTCGAGGATGGAATGCAGGAAATCATCAATCTGCAAACGATGATAATACTCGACCGCGTTGATGGAGTTGAAATGCGCCGTGTCTTCCTGCCGCCATTGGGCCAGGAGGTTTTCCTCGCCCGGAACGGTCCACAGGTCGTTCAGCGGGGGTTCGGTGATGTTGGACATGCCGGCAATGAACATGGCGCCGCCGTCGGTTTGCACGCCCACCGACGCGCCGTTGCTGCCGTGGACGGTGACCTTGCCGTAGAGCGCCGGGTTCTGGCTGTTGCTCACGACGATGTTGCCGAGCGCGCCGCTCTTGAAACGAATCACCGTCATCGCCGTGTCTTCCACTTCAATCATCGGATGGTTGAGGTTCGCCCAGTAACCGAACATCTCCTCAATCTCGCCCATATACCATAACAGCAGGTCGAGTTGATGCGGCGCCTGGTTGACCAGCACCCCGCCGCCTTCGCCTTTCCACGTGCCGCGCCACGGATCGCTCTTGTAATAAGCCGCGTCGCGCCAGCCCAGCATGGTCACGGTGCCGAGCACCGGCTTCCCGAGTTTTCCGTCATCAATCGCCTTGCGGATGCGCTGGCAAGGCTCAAAAAACCGGCGTTGGCAAATCATGCCCAGCATGACGCCGCCGGCGCGTGACGCCGCCAGCATGGCATCGCAGTCCTCTAACGATGAGGCGAGCGGTTTTTCGACCAACACGTGCAATCCGCCCCGCAGCGCCTTGATGGCCGCTTCGGCGTGGATCGGGTGCGGCGTGGCGACGGTGACCATATCGGCAACCTTCGCCGCGACCAACTCGTCCACCGATGCGTAGGCCTTGACGCCGTATTTCTCGCCAAAGGCTTTGCCGCGTTCGACGTTCGATTCGCACACGGCAACGAGTTCGGAGGCCGGCAGCGTTTTCAAGGCCGCGGCGTGCAGATGTCCGACTTTGCCGCAGCCGATAATGGCAGTTCTCACTTTGTCACGTTTCATAAATTCGCTCTAATCAATAAACTGTGTTTGGAGATTCAATTACGGTTTGAGGACCACTTTCAAAAGACCCGGTTCCTTGCGATAGAGCCGGTCAAACCACGACGCGCCCTCGGAAAGCGGAGCGGCGGCGCTCATAATCGGCGCCGCGTTGATCAAGCCACGCTCCAGCATGTCGAGACAGGCCGGATACTCGCCGGCGGAGGCGCACGAGCCGTAAACCGTCAGCTCGCGGGTGACCACCGACTGGAGCGGCAATTCGATCTTGGGCGACAAATTTCCGACCAGCGTGATGGAGCCGCCCTTGCGCACACAGCGCACCGCCATGTCCACCGTCGGGGTCATGCCCACGGCTTCAATGGCCAGGTCAGCCCCGTACCCGCCGCTGAGAGCCTGCACGCGGGCCACGGTGTCTTCCTTGCTGGAATCAATGGTGTGCGTGGCGCCCAAATCGCGCGCCATCTTCAGTTTGTCGGGAATCACGTCCACCGCGATGATTTTGCCGCAACCGGCCAGCTTCAAGGCCTGAATGACAAACAGCCCGATCATGCCGGCGCCCACGACCACCGCCGTGTCGTCCAAGACGATGGGCGTGCGCCGGACGGCGTGGAATGCAATCGAAACGGGCTCGACCATGGCGGCGGTTTCAAACGACACGCGCTCGGGCAGCTTGAAGAGCACGCGCTCGGGCACGGCGACGTATTCGGCAAAAGCGCCGTGCTGCCGGTAATCCTCGCACGACACGCCGAGCACGCGCCGGTTGTCGCACAGGTTGATTTCGCCGCGCCGACAGAACTTGCACGTGCCGCAGAAAACCGTTGAGTCAAAAGTGACGCGGTCGCCGCGTTTCCAGCCGTTGGCCTGGCTGCCCACCTCGGTGATGACGCCGGAGGCTTCGTGCCCCATGATGATGGGCGGCCGGCGGCGCCCCGTGGAACCGTCCATGCCGTGGATGTCGCTGCCGCAAATGCCGCACGCCTTCACCTGGATCAGCACGTCGGTGGGCGCGATTTGGGGCATCGGGGCGTCCTCATACGAGAACTTCATGTAATCTTTTAGAACTAATGCTTTCATATTTTATCCTCTGGTTTGATGACGCCGATGGTCAGTAAAAGGTTGGCGAAACGGCGTTCTTCGCCGGTGGCAATCACCAATGCCGTTTCCGGTTGTTTCACCGCGGCGTAAAAATCGAACCGCGCCAGCGTCTGCATCTCGACCCCGGCGGGCAATAATTTGGCAAACTCCTCATGGATGGGGGCCGGTTTGCCGTCGCGCGTGGCCATGACGGTGGCCCGCTCGATGGGGATGATTTCCCGCAGGACCTCCAATACATCCGTCACCCCCAGCAATCCGCGGCGCAGGTTCAGGTACACCTTGGCGGCGGTGGCCGGCGAATGGGTGAGGACCGGATAATTGCCATCGGCAATGAGCACACCGCTGCCGTGACCGGCCCGCGCGAGTACCGACAGAATCTCCGGATGGAGCATTCGGCTGAAAATCATTGGCGCCGTGTTAACAAGGCTTTGCAATATTGTCCAGTATTTTCAGCCAGTCCCCATTCCGCTCCGGACTTTGTGCTCGACGGCTGATTGCGGAATATGTCCAATTCACCAAACCAAATGAATAATACCGCTTCACGTGCCATGAAACGTTCATCTCTCCCTTTCCCACCCGCCCGATGCGCGGCGGAGAAACCGTTACCAAGCCGGCTGGGCCAGTGCCGGGTCGTCTCCGTCCTGGCGTTCCTGGCGCTGCTGCTCGCGGCTTTCCTTCCGGCCAGCGCGAGCGGCAAGGAAGCCGGAGGCTGGGGCGTCAACGCGCTGGCGCTCAAGTCGCCGTGGACCACGGCGCCGTCGCAGGAGGACTTGTTGTACGACAAGGATCACACGGTGGTATTGGACCGGTTTTATCGGGCGGGCGGCGTGGATCGCGCGGCCACGCCCACCGAATGCCGCATCTCCTACGATCACGATGGGTTGCTGGTGGTCTTCCGTTGCGGAGAAAAGGACATGACGTTCCCCGCCTCGGACCAACTGTACCCGTACAGCCGGTCGGCGGGCACCAATAAGCTGGCCAATTGGATGGCCATGTTTGGGGCGCCGGGTGATTGCGGCCTGTGGCCGCCGTTTCCCGATGAGGTGGACTTTTTGATTCAGCCCGACCCGGCGGCGCCCTCGTACTACCAATTCGCGGTGACCCCGGACGGCGCCAAATATGGCCGCGAATACACGTTGAACACGAATTCCACCGCAGTGCCTGACGACCGCGCGATTCGCAGTTCAGCCCATACCAAGATCATTGAAGGCTTTGAAGCGACGGTGACCAAGCGGGCCAACGAATGGGACATTTTCTATCGGATACCGTGGGCCGCCTTGGGCGGGCAGCCCGGCACCCGTTTCAGTCTGTTGCCGGTTCGGACGCGCTGGCGCGACGGCGAGTTCAGCAGCCCGGTGGCGATTGATTTTTACGAAAGCATGCCGGTGGACCTTTTCATTGAAACCAGTTTTGCAGGCGACGCGACGGTCAAGGACGCCCACTCCAGCTTGTGCCAATTGCCGTCCGGCATCTTCCGCTGGCAACGGCCCACGCTGATGTTCCATCCCGACGCCAAAACGCTGGACCAAATCTGGCAGTTGGAATCGTCGCTGGGCACGCCGACCGACATGAATAATCTGGGCCAACGGGTTTATCTGACGGAGTGCTGGATGGACTTGATGACCCGCGAAGGTTTTGAGCCGCTGCCCCGGGCGTGGGGAATTTTGACGAACAACTTGACGCTGGTTCTGTGGCGGCAAAAGGTGAATCTGGCGCTGGAGCAAAATGACACGGCCAAGGCGTGCCGGGTGCTCGACTCTTACTTGAGCCAGCTCGATACCTTCTCGCGCTGGTGGTATGCGGACGGCTCGCCGGGCGACATCCGGAAAGACCAGTGGCAAGCGGTGGCCAGGGTGGACAGCCTGGAAGTGAACAACAACACGCTGGTGATGCATGGCGTGGCCGGTGGTCATCCGGTTGACCTGCACCTGGTCCTCCCGCAAACGGGCGGCGTGCGAATCTTCGCCCAGGACGAAGGCTTTTTCAAACCGGCCGGCCTGCTGCCGCTGAATCTCACCCAATCCTCCGGCTCATGTTCCATTGCCACCAGTGACGGCAAGGTGGTCATTCAGCAGAATCCGTTCTCGGTGACGTTCTTTAACAACGCCGGAGAAAAAGTGACGCAAATCGGCGCGGGGAACGTGGCGTTTCTATTCGATTCAGACGGCCAGGTCACGGGCGTTGATTTCCGGAATCACCTGGATGCCGACGAGGTCATTTACGGGTTCGGCGAGAAATACGACAACTTCAATCAACACGGGCACGTGTTGACGCTGTGGGGCTCGGACGACTGGGTGGGCAACGGATTGGGTTTGCGGAACACCACCTACAAGATCGTCCCGGTCATTCACAGCTCCAAAGGCTACATGATCTTTGACGATTCCTCGTATCGTTTGAGGGCCGACGTTGGCGTGGCGGACGCGCATCAATATCGGATCACCCAGCCGGGCCCGATATTCGACTATTATTTCTGGATTGGAACGCCCAAGCATTCGTTGGAGTCCTACACCGCCCTGACCGGCACGCCGCCGCTGCCGCCCAAATGGGTGTTTGAACCGTGGATGGGCCGGGGCGAGGGGGCTTGGGATGTGGGGCCGTTGCACAATGCGGTTGCGGAGGAAACCAACACGTATTTCCACTTCGCGGCGCTGGACATTCCGCATTCGGCGATTTATGCGGAGGGTTCTTCGGCGAACTCGCCGTTCCTCAATGAGTTCATGGCCGCCCATAACATCAAGGTGCTGGGCTATTTCATGCCCGCGGTGGACAATTCATATCACGGCGGCGGCGGACGGATACAAGACCTGATGCCGGAATTGAAGCCGGACGAACTGCCACTGCTCAACTGCGGCGACCCCACTTTGACCCGTCAACTGGGCTATGTGGATTTCTACAACCCGCACGCCATGGAACTCATCCGGCGCGACCTGAAACACGCCTTGGACTTGGGCAACGCCGGCAGCATGGTGGATTTCGGCGACATGGTGCCGGATTCAGCCACCTTCTATAACGGCAAGCACGGCGCCGAGATGCACAATTTCTACTCCTACGAATATCACAAGACCGTCAGTGAATACTACCGCGAACGGCGCGGGAACGATTTCATCCTGTATGGCCGCGCGGCCACGCCGGGTGACCAACACTGGGTGGGCCAATTTGCCGGCGACCATCCATCCAACTTCGACGGGCTGAAGGCCGTGCTGACCGGCGCACTGAACCTATGCGCCTGTGGTTTCTCGACGTGGGGCAGCGATCTGGGCGGCTATTTCGGCTTGCCGGAGCCGGCGGTGTACATGCGCTGGATCGAATTCGGCTGCTTCAGCCCCATCTGGCGGCCGCACGGCAAGGCCACGCGCGACCCGTGGTTTTTCGGCGACGCGGCCGTGGCCAGCTATAAATACGACGCCTGGGTGCGGGAAAATATTTTGAACTACACCTACAACGCCGCTGCCGTGGCGAACGACCAGGGCATTCCCATCATGCGCTCCATGCCGCTGTCGTTCCCCGGCGAAGCCTCCATGGCGCCCGTCCGCGATGAATATATGTTTGGCGACTACCTGCTCGTAGCGCCGGTGCTCAACGAAGACACCTCCCGCACCGTCCTGTTCCCCGCCGGCACCTGGACGGGCTTGTGGGACGGAAAAACGGTTTCCGGCCCGGCCAAACTCGACGTCAGCGCGCCGCTCGATACCATCCCGGTCTATCTGAAACAAGGGGCCGTGGTCTCGGTGCAATTGGACCACGCCCTCCGTTTCGGCGAGAGCATGACCCCCGGCCGCGTCAATGCCCTCGTGGTCACCCCGCCCAGGAAGACCGAAACCATCTCCATCCTCAATGGCAAGGGTGAACTGGCCAACGTGCCGGTGCAAACCATGGACAACGGCGGCTTCGGGTGGGTGCTCGAAAACCTT
>Ga0326727_10028403_pt1 | contig 10175 bp, 3 predicted proteins | sample MB2enrmetagenome_FD_207643 | JGI IMG/M metagenome (GOLD analysis project Ga0326727, IMG submission 207643) | Lab enriched peat soil microbial communities from McLean, Ithaca, NY, United States - MB29MY | ecosystem: Environmental > Terrestrial > Soil > Wetlands > Peat | place: USA: New York...
CAGCCACTGCCGAACTTGCTGGTGCTGGCTGGAATTCAAAGTCAATGGGGGAAGTTTTCGTGGCATGCCTAAGCATAAACCGAACTCCGCCTATTGTCCATCTATTTGTTGGACACTACACTAGCCACTTGGCTGTTACGGTGAGGTCAGGAAATATGTTGCCTGAATTCGGCAGACGACTTCTGCTGCTGCTTCGTCGCGGGCGATTCGATGCTGATTTAGACGAAGAGATGCGCCTGCACCGTGAGTTGCGCGAACAGGAGCAGATCGAGCGTGGCCTTTCACCAAAAGAAGCTCGCTACGCCGCGCAAAGACGTTTCGGGAATGACCTGGTTCTGAGAGAGGAGAGTCGTGACATGTGGGGATGGAACTGGCTCGAAAACGTTCTGCAAGATGTTCGCTACGGATGGCGGATGTTGATCAAAAATCCCGGCTTCACGGCCGTGGCCGTGCTAACGCTGGCGCTCGGCATTGGGGCAAACACGGCCATCTTCAGTGTGGTGAATGCTGTTTTGTTGAAACCCCTGCCTTATGCCGACTCTGATCGCTTGGCGGTCATCTGGGTGACGGAACCCAGCGGCCCTGGAGATCTGTTTCCCGATACCGGCCCGGACTTTCGGGACTGGCAGGCGATGAACCGCAGTTTTGAGGGTATGTCCGCAATCACCGTCGCCGGGACCACTCTTACGGGTTTCGGCGAGCCACTACAACTGCGCGGCCTGTCGGTTTCGCCCAACACGTTTCAGCTTCTCGGTGCGCAGCCGCAGCTTGGCCGGAGCTTTTCGCCGGACGAGGGGCCGAGCGGCCACAATCACGTGGTCATCTTGAGCCACGGACTGTGGCAGAGCGCCTTCGGAGGACAGAAGAACATCGTGGGAAGCAAAGTCACGATGGATGGCGAGGCCTATGACGTGGTGGGCGTCATGCCCAAGGGTCTGAGGTTCCCGACTGTCTGGGGGCGCCAGCCCCAATTCTGGACGCCCATAACCATGGACGCGCCGAAATGGAAAACCGAACGCTCGAACCATTGGTTCTGGGTGCTGGCACGCATGAAGAAGGGCGTCACGCTCAACCAGGCCGCCGCCGAGATGGTGACGATCTCGGCGCAGCTCACCCAGCAGTATCCGCAGACGAACACCGGCGTGATCGCGCGGGTCAAGAGCCTGCACGAGCAGCTTACCGGCGACGTCAGTGAAGTTCTGTGGGTGCTTTTCGCCGCGGTGGGATTCCTGCTGCTGATTGCCTGCGCGAATGTCGCCAACCTGCTGCTCACCAAATCCGTGGGGCGGCAGCGGGAGATCGCCGTTCGACTCGCTGTCGGCGCAGGCGCCCGGCGCCTGGTGCGCCAACTGCTCACCGAGAGCGTCTTGCTGTTTCTCGTGGGTGGAGTCGCGGGCTTGGCTGTGGGCCTGGCCGCCCTGCGCCTTCTCCTCCGCGCGGCGCCCGTCGGCTACATCCCCGATGTGATTTCCGTACACCTTGATTCCCGCGTTTTTGGTTTCACGTTCCTCGTTGCGTTCGTTACGGGGACTCTCGCCGGGCTCATTCCCGCGCTGCATGCCACACGCGTGAGCTTCAGCGAAATGCTCAAGGAGAGCGGTTCTGCCGTGGCGGCGTCTCACGGGCTCTCGCGCGGCCTGCTCACCGCCGGAGAGATCGCCATTGCGCTCGTCATGCTGGTCGGTGCGGGGCTTGCCACTCGGAGCCTGGTACGCTTGCTGGGCGTCCAGCTCGGTTTTGATCCTCGCCAAGTGGTCGCGGGACGCGTCTCGCTGCCCGATTCGCGCTATCCGAAAGAACCCCAGCAGAACGCCTTTTATAGGAGCCTGCTAGACCGCGTTCGGGCTTTGCCGGGAGTTGTCTCCGCCGGGGCGGCCTCGGAATTGCCGCTCGAAGGGGGCAACAACGGCCCCATCGTCATTGAAGGCCAGCCGGCGCCCAAGGATATATGGTCCAGTCCCCTGGTGGAGTCGTGTACCGTCACGCCCAACTACTTCCGCACCATGCGTATTCTGCTGCTCAGCGGCCGCGACGTGGCCGAGACGGACACGCCTGACACACCACTTGTCGCCGTCATTAATGAAACCATGGCACACCGCTTCTGGCCCAGTCAGGATGCCGTCGGCAGGCGGTTCAAGCACAACGACCCCGACGCCAAGTGGATCACTGTCATTGGTGTGGTGGGCGATGTCCGGGAATTCGGCCTGGCCGAGCCAGCCATTCCCGAGGCCTATTATCCCGAGTCACAACGTGTGTTCTCTGATTTGGTCTTGGTGGCGCGAGCCGCCAACGATCCGCAAGGGCAGGTGCCTGCGATCCGCCACGCCCTGCATGACCTGGATAAAGGCTTGCCGTGGTATGGGGTCCAAACCCTGCCGGAAATGGTTTCGGACTCCTCGCGCGAGAAACGCTTCGTGGCCCTGCTGCTTGGGTTATTCGCAGGCGTGGCGCTGGCGCTCGCTTCGGTCGGCATTTATGGGGTGGTGTCTTACTCTGTCTCCCAGCGCACGCGGGAGATTGGCATTCGGATGGCGTTCGGCGCCGAAGTCCGCAACGTTCTGGGCATGGTGCTGAAGGAAGGATTGCGCCTGGTTATCGCCGGCGTGGCCGTGGGATTGTTGGGGGCCTGGGCCCTTTCCCGTTACCTCACCAGCATTCTCTACGCCGTGCGCGCCACTGATCTCGCGACTTACATTCTGGCGGCGCTCCTGATGGCTGCCGTCGCGCTCGCGGCCTGCCTCGTGCCGGCTCGCCGGGCCACCAAGGTCGATCCCATGGTGGCGCTTAGGTACGAGTAAAGCAGTGGTCAGTGGTTAGTGGCTAGTGGCTAGGGACAAGCAGTGGTCAGTGGCTACTGGCGGTCTCTTTGCGCCGCGTCTAGCCACTAGCCACTAGGCACTAGCCACTTGTCTGTTACCGCCGGAAGTCGTGAAAGCGGGAAACATGTTAAGCGAACTCGGCAGACGGCTCTTGATGCTACTTCGTCGCAGGCGATTCCATGCTGACTTGGACGAAGAGATGCGCCTGCACCGCGAATTGCGCGAGCAGGAACAGATCGAGTGCGGGCTTTCACCGAAGGAAGCCCGCTACGCCGCGCAAAGACGCTTCGGCAACGACCTGGTTTTGAGGGAGGAGAGTCGTGACATGTGGGGATGGCATTGGCTCGAGACGGTGCTTCAGGATATTCGCTACGGTCTGCGCCAACTTCGGCGCAATCCTGGCTTCGCGGCAGCAGCGGTGTTAACACTGGCGATGGGCATTGGAACCACCACCGCCCTCTTCACGGTGGTGCACGCCGTACTGCTCGAGCCGTTGCCCTTTAAGGACTCGGCGCGGCTGGTTCGGCTGTACGAGCACAGTCCGGACGACAAGTTCCCCTATAACAATAATGCCGGCGGGGTGTTCGCTGAATGGAAAAAGCAAAGCCGCAGTTTTTCTGATTTGGCCATCCTTTCGAGTGGTGGTGGGCAGTACAACCTGTCCGGGGCGGGCGGGCAGCTTTCGGAAAAAGTGAGCGCCGCCGAGTGTTCGTGGAATTTGTTTCCCACGCTGGGCGTAGAGCCTGCCCTCGGCCGGAATTTCACCGCTGACGATGATCGGCCATCCGCCACCCCAACCGTCATTCTGAGTTGGGGACTGTGGAAGCGACGTTTTGGAGGCGATCCCTCCATTTTGAACCAGACCATTCATCTGGAAGCGAAGTCTTATAAGGTGCTGGGGGTCATGCCGGCATGGTTTGCCTATCCGGACCACTCCACCCAATTGTGGACGCCGATTTATCACGAGGAGTCTGCGGAAGAGATGCAGGCCCCGGATTCTCATGACTTCCATGCCCTAGGGCGCCTGAAGCCTGGCGTGAGCGAGACGGAGGCAACGGCGGAGCTATCGGTCATCGTGCGTCGCCTGCACGATCAGCGCCTCGATGATCCCTTCATCAGCAAAGCCGCGCACAGCCGGCCGCTGCTCGAGGATATGGTGGGGGATATTAAGACGCCTCTCTACGTGCTGCTGGCTGCCACAGGTTGCCTGCTTTTGATTGCTTGCCTGAACGTCGCGGGCCTCCTCGTAGCCCGCGGAGTCGGCCGGCGAAGAGAGTCCGCCATTCGAGCGGCGCTGGGAGGCGGCCGCTGGCGTCTGCTGGCCGGGCACCTGACCGAAAGCCTGCTGCTCTCTGCCGCAGGGGCCGCTGTGGGTCTCCTCCTGGCGTATGCCCTGATTCAATGGTTCGTCGCGGCGCGGCCGGACATGAGCCGAGTTGAAGCCATATATATGGATGGCATGGTTGTGGCCTTCGTGGTGGGGCTGATTTTGGCCTGCGCACTCTTTGCGGGCGTGGCCTCCTCGATTTCGATCAGGGGCCATCAGATTCTTACTTCCATCCAGGAATCATCGCGCTCGCACAGCGCAGGAGAAGCGCCCGTCAGACTGCGGAAGTGGCTGCTCTCACTGGAAGTGGGCCTCACCGTCGTCTTGCTCATAGGCGCCGGCCTGCTGCTGAAGAGTTACACGCGGCTCCGTTCCGTCAATCCCGGCTGCGCGACAAACGGCGTGCTCACCATGCAATTCAGCCTTCCCGAGGCAAAGTACCCCCAACCCGTGCAGCGTGCGGATTTTTATAGCGCATTGCTCGAGCGCGTGCGGTCACTTCCCGGGGCCCAGCGGGCAGGGCTCGTCAGAGCCATGCCGGGGCAGGGTTACCCCGGAGACAGTGGCTTTGCCATCGCGGAGCATCCCCCGCTACCGTTAGGGAGAAGTCAGTACGCAATCGTTCAGTGGGCCGATCCCGGTTATTTTGCGGCGCTGGGAATTCCTCTGCTGCGGGGACAGACGTTCGATGAGAAGCAGCAGCCGGGGAAACCGCATGAGGTCATTGTTAGCGAGTCCTTTGCCCGTCAGTACTTTCCCGGAGAGGATCCGATCGACAAACATCTGCTCACGATGGGCCATCGGCCCTTCACCATTGTCGGCGTGGTGGGCGATACCCGTTTCGACGTCGCCAGCCCTGCGCAGCCCATCATGTACTTTCCCATTTACGCGGTTCTTTACGGGAGCAATGTTCCCGACTATGCCACGCTTGCCGTGCGCTCAAGCCATGATGTCACCAGCCTAGCCTTGCCCATCCAGCGCGTCTTTCAACAGCTCGACCCCGACTTGGCGGTGTCCCATATCCTCACTATGGACCAGCTTATCGGCAAGTCCACCCTGGATGCCAGTTTTGACACAGCTTTGCTGCTTGCTTTCGCCGGTTTGTCGCTGGCACTAGCCGCTGTGGGTTTGTTTGGAGTCCTTTCCTACATCGTTGTCCAGCGCACGCACGAAATCGCTATCCGCATGGCGCTCGGCGCGCAGAAGAGCGACGTGCTGCGCATGGTGGTACGTCAAGGCATGATTCCTGCCTTGATAGGGATGGGCATGGGAATTGTCGGCGCCCTGGGCGTAACCCGCCTCTTGGCAAGCCTCCTGTATGGCGTGGCGCCCAAGGACCCGCTAACCTTTGTATCCGTGTTGCTACTCTTAGCGGCCGTCGCTTTGGCGGCAACCTATATCCCGGCGCGCCGCGCCACGAAGGTGGACCCCATGGTGGCGCTTAGGTACGAGTAAAGCAGTGGTTAGTGGCTAGAGGGCAGTGGCGTGCTGGGGGTTCATGGAAAGGGCGAGACCTGGAGACATGCCGCGTCTAGCCACTGGCCACTAAGAACTAGCCACTTGGAGGTACTGGCCAGTCGGGGTTCACGGAGGAATGATTTGACCCAAATGGCGAGATCAGGGGCTATCGAGATCTCCTTACGCCGGGTCTAGCCACTAACCACTAGGCACTAGCCACTTGTCTGTTACCGCCGGAAGTCGTGAAAGCGGGAAACATGTTAAGCGAACTCGGCAGACGGCTCTTGATGCTGCTCCGTCGCAGGCGATTCGATGCTGACTTGGACGAAGAGATGCGCCTGCATCGCGAGCTGCGCGAGCAGGAACAGATCGAGCGCGGGCTTTCACCGAAGGAAGCTCGCTATGCCGCGCAAAGACGCTTTGGCAACGACCTGGTTCTGAGAGAGGAGAGTCGCGACATGTGGGGATGGAATTGGCTCGAAAACTTCCTGCAAGATGTTCGCTACGGATTGCGGATGTTGATCAAGAACCCCGGCTTCACGGCGGTGGCCGCGGTGACGCTGGCGCTGGGCATCGGGGCCAACACGGCGATGTTCAGCGTGGTATATGCTGTTCTCTTGCGCCCCTTCCCCTACAAGGACCCCAACCGCCTGGTGATCGTGTGGGAGCAGAACCCTTCACGAGGCTGGACAACCAACATTGTCTCGGCGGCCAACTTCCTTGACTGGCGCAGGCAGAACACGGTCTTCACAGGGCTCGCGGCGGTTGACGCAACTTCGTTCAACCTTGGCGGCAGCGGCGAACCCCTCGAAATCGGAGGGGAGCGAGTCACAGCCAACCTCTTCTCGCTGTTGGGGGCTCAACCCATCCGAGGCCGCGGATTTCAACCCGAAGATGACAGGCCGGGCAGCGCCCCTGTCGCCCTGGTGAGTTACGGCCTGTGGCAGCGCCGCTACGGCGGCAATTCCGGGCTGATTGGGCGGCCGATCAGCCTTGACGGGCGGAGCTATCCGGTGGTGGGCATCATGCCTCCCAACTTCTCTGACGTGTACACGAGCTACTTCAACACCAACGCCCAAGTCTGGATCTCCGGCTTGGACCTTAGCAATCCGGGCCGCGAACATCATGGATATCTCGCGCTGGCACGTCTAAAGCCTGGAGTTACGTTGTCCCAGGCGCAGAGAGAAATGGATGCCATCGCGAGCCGAATCGAGATGCAGTATCCCGAAAGTAAGGGATGGGGCGTGCAAGTGGTCAGTCTGCGCGAGCAGGTGGTGGGATACGTGAGCCCTGCCCTCAAGGTGCTCATGGGCGCGGTAGCGTTTGTCCTGCTCATTGCCTGCGCCAATCTGGCCAATCTTTTGCTGTCACGCAGTGCCGCCCGCGAACGCGAGGTGGCCATTCGTGCTGCCATGGGCGCCAATCGGGCGCGGGTGGTTCGTCAACTTCTCACGGAAAGCCTTCTTCTGGCCGGGGTGGGAGGTGTGCTCGGCTTACTCCTGGCTCGCTGGGGAATGAACTCGCTGCTGGCCTTGGCTCCCGCAGATACGCCGGGAATTGCCAGCGCGGGCCTTAACACCCACGTGTTTGGCTTCACGTTGCTGGTCACCGTGGCCACGGGACTCTTGTTCGGGCTGGTGCCTGCCTTCGCTCTGTCCAAACCTGACTTGAATGCTTCCCTCAAGGAGAGCAGCAGAGGGTCAACGGAGGGCTCGCGGAGCCATCGCCTCCGCGGCTTGCTCGTGGCGACTGAGTTTTCCCTGGCATTCGTCCTGGTGATCGGTGCCACGCTGATGGTGAAGACGCTGATCCGGCTCAGCCATTTCAGCCTTGGCTTCAATCCGGACCACGTTCTAACCATGCATATCCCATTGGGCGGACCTCAATACAAAAGTCACCGAGATGAAGCTGAGTTCTTCCAGCGGCTCCTGGCGCAGGTGGAAGCGCTGCCAGGAGTCCAGGCAGCCAGCGTCGCCAGCGGCCTACCTATCGACAACTGGGCTGGCATGGGCTTTGTGAGGGAGGATGACTCCCATCCAGCCCCCGAGCTGATGCCTGATGCCAATTACCTGGTCATCGCGCCTCAGTATTTTCGCACCATGGGCATCCCGTTACGCGCAGGCCGGACTTTCTCCGACGGGGACACCGAGGAATCGCAACGCGTGGTTATTGTGAACGAGGAACTCGCGCGCAGGAACTGGCCGGGACAGGATCCCATTGGCAAGCGGCTCAGATCGCAGGGCGACAAGATGCCTTGGCTTACGGTGGTGGGAGTGGCGAGGAATGTGAGGACCAACGGGCCTGACGCAGACTTTCAGGCCGAGCTCTACATCCCTTATACCCAATACCCCTGGTTGCTGAGTCCGCGATTTGTGGTCGTTCGCACCAGCGTTGCCCCGTTGGCATTGGCTTCCTCTATTCGCCGGGAAGTACTGACCCTGGATAAGAACCAGCCGATTTCCGATATCCGGACCCTTGATCAGGTTGCGGGTGAGTCGTCGGCGCAGCGGCAATTTCTGATGGTCTTACTGGGAATCTTTGCGGGGCTCGCGCTGATTTTGGCTGGCGTGGGAGTCTATGGAGTACTCGCCTACTCCGTCGCGCGCAGAACCCACGAGATCGGGATCCGCATGGCCCTCGGCGCGGTCAGAGGCGACGTAATGAAGCTCGTGCTGGCGCAAGGATTGAGGTTCGCCCTTTTCGGAGTCCTGGCAGGGCTGGCGGGAGCCCTGTTACTGACCCGTGTCCTCACAAGTCTCCTTTTTGGCGTTTCTCCCACCGATCCGGTCACCTTTGGCCTGGTCACGGTGCTGCTTGCTCTGGTGGCCTTCCTGGCCTGCTACATCCCCGCGCGCCGGGCGACGAAAGTCGATCCCATGGTGGCGTTGCGATACGAGTAAAGCAGTGGCTAGTGGCTAGTGCCTAGTGGTTAGTGGCTAGCGGGTCTGCCCTCTCCCAAGGGGAAAGGGCTATCGATTCAGTCCCACCCCCGCTGTTGATTCCTTCAGCACTTGACAAGGAGTTCCCCGCATCGTTTAATAGCTTCAGCGGACCAGGAATGCACGAGTGTTTCTCGGACGCCGGATTCTTAGTTAACGGTGAACAAGCCAGCCGCACGACATTTTGATTCTCTCAGTAAGCCAGGTGGCAAGACGCCTCATGAACTCTCTCGACGTTCGGTCCGGGGTTGCCCTCTGTCCTATGGGTGGGAAGTTATTGCCGGAAATGGATTAGACCTGCCCCATAATATTTCGGAAGGTTTACGCCGCGAGTTATCGGTTCGCCCACGGTCAAAAGTCGTTGCTTGTTCCTGGAGGACGCATGGAATTGCGAAGGGACCCCATCACGCAAAACTGGGTGATTCAGGAGGATGGCGAGGGCCCCTGGCCCAGATTTGCTGTTTGCCCCCTATGCCCCGGCCAGGAAGCTCTTTCCCCCCAGACGATCTACTCGTATTGGAATGGCAACGGCACGTGGCAAGTCCGTGTAATGCCCCACTTGCGCCCCCTCTACCGAATTGAAGGGGACGCACAACGCCGGGCGGAAGGCATCTACGACAAGATGCGCGGCTTGGGCGCCCACGAGGTCGTTGTGGAATCGCCGAGTCACGATGTTTCGCTTTCGCATCTGCGTGACGAAGACGTTGCTCAGGTCTTGCGAGCCTACGTGTCCAGAATTACGGACCTCAAGAAAGACCGCCGTTTCCGTTACGTTACCGTTTTCCGCAACCAAGGGGCTTTGGCGGGACAGGATCTGGAGCACCCCCACTCACAGATTACGGCAACTCCTTTCATTCCCAGAAGGGTGATCTACGAGCTGCGATCCTACCAAAAGTACTTCGCACTCAAGGAACGATGTATTCTTTGCGACATTTCCACACAGGAGATTTCCCAGCAGGTGCGGACGGTCGAGTGGGATGATCAATTCGTCGCCTTTTGTCCCTTTGCTTCACGGGTTCCCTATGAGACCTGGATTCTGCCCCTTGCCCATCACTGTTCCTTCGAAGAAGACCTCATCGCCTGGGAGCGCCAATTACACTTAGCCCGTTTTCTGAAGTCAATACTGCGGCGGCTGGAGTCGGTGTCACCCGCTTATCACCTGGTCCTTTATACTACGCCCAACGTGGGTGCAAAATTCGATCGGAGAGAGCACTGGATGACTCTGGCGGAGGATTCTCACTGGCACTTTGAGATACTGCCGGCGAGCCAGCCCAAGTCGAAGTCGTATAGTGTGAAAGAGGTTTATTACAATTCTGTCCGGCCGGAATTGGCGGCGGAAGAGTTGCGCAGCGCAGGTGTGGAAATCCGTAACAAAACTTAGCCTTGCAATCGATGGTCTGTCACCCTGAGCGAACTGCGGAGATTCTTCGCTTCGCTCAGAATGACAGCCGAAGGGCTCAGCATGACAGCTTACGCCAGGCGTGTTTCACCTATTTGCGTAACGCGACACTAGTGTAGTGTCCAACAAATAGATGGACAATAGGCGGAGTTCGGTTTATGCTTAGGCATGCCACGAAAACTTCCCCCATTGACTTTGAATTCCAGCCAGCACCAGCAAGTTCGGCAGTGGCT
>Ga0326727_10028404_pt1 | contig 10175 bp, 9 predicted proteins | sample MB2enrmetagenome_FD_207643 | JGI IMG/M metagenome (GOLD analysis project Ga0326727, IMG submission 207643) | Lab enriched peat soil microbial communities from McLean, Ithaca, NY, United States - MB29MY | ecosystem: Environmental > Terrestrial > Soil > Wetlands > Peat | place: USA: New York...
CGCAGGGCACGTTCGTCAGCGGCGCCCTGTTCTTCAAGCCGAAGGTGAATCTTCACCTGCTGGCGGGCGCGGTGCTACAGTGCTCCACGGACCTGGCGAATTTTCCCGTCCAGCGCACCCGGATCGAAGGCCACTTTGAGGAGAAGTTCAATCCGGCGCTGATCAACGTGAAGAACTCCGATGGCTTCCAACTGACCGGCGAGGGGACGCTCGATGGAGCGGGCCTACCCATTTGGGAGTTGTTCTGGAAGATGCGCAACGCGTCGCCGCAGGGCAGAAACTTTCCCAATATTGGTGTCCCCCGCGCTCGCCTGGCAATCATTGAAAGCTCGCGCAACGTAAACGTCGAGGGCATTACGTTCAAGGATTCGCAGTTCTGGAATCTCCATCTCTACAACTGTGATGGAGTGACCGTCAGCAACACGCGCTTCCAGGTACCGGACGACTACAGACAGGCGCCCAGCACCGACGGAATCGACGTGGACAGTTCGCGAAACGTCACCATCGACGGCTGCTATTTCTCGGTTACAGACGATTGCATCGCTTGCAAAGGCTCCAAGGGACCCCACGCCGCCGAGGACAAGGACAGTCCTCCGGTGGAACACATCCGCATCAGCAACTGCGTCTATAAGCGCGGCGGCGGCGTGCTGACCCTGGGCAGCGAGGCCACCATCGTTCGCGATGTGGTGGTGGAGAATTGCAGGATCACCGGCGGTGTCAGGATCGCGACCATCAAGCTGCGGCCAGACACGCCGCAGCACTACGAGGACATCACGTTCCGCAACATCACCTCGGAAGCCATGGCCCCCGAGATCATCGCGATGCAGCCATGGTCGCAGTTTGTGAATCTGCAGGGCGAAGCGCCGCCGCAGTCTGTGGTGCGCAACCTGAACTTCATCGGCATCAAGGGTAATTACACAGCGTTCGGCACCATCAGGCCAAACCCTGGTCAAACGGAGATCAGCGACATTCTCTTCAAGGACCTCGACGTAGTTTTGAAACGAGACAAGCTCGCTGCGACCGGCGTCAACGATCTCAAGTTCGAGAATGTGATTGTGAACGGGCAGCCGCAGATCGCTTGAAGTCTCGCGAGATTCGCTGAATCACGCAGGGGCTTCGGGCAGATGCATAACTGCCTGCAATGTCACCTCCTCGGTAACTTCAATCCTTCCCTTCAAATTGACCCGACCAGGTTACCCGGCGGCCCGCTATCGGGTTACCATCGTGCTTCGCTCCGCACCGCCCGCCGCTGCTAGACTTATCCTTGCTTCTCTCCCTCGGTCACCCATGTCCATCGTCCAGTTGCATCACATTCGCAAGGTCTACGACACCAAGGTCGCGGTGGAGGACCTCTCCTTCACCATCGAGCCGGGGACCATGTTTGGCCTGCTCGGCCCCAACGGCTCGGGCAAGACCAGCTCCATCCGCATGATGATCGGCATCACCGTGCCCGACTCCGGCTCCGTCTCGCTCTTCGACCGGCCCTTCACCCGCTCGGTGCTGGGCCGCGTCGGCTACCTGCCCGAGGAGCGCGGCCTCTATAAGAAGATGAACGTGCTGGACCAACTCACCTTCCTCGGCCAGTTGCACGGGCTCACTGCCGCGGTTGCATCCCGCCGCGCAACCCTATGGTGCGATCGGCTCGACATCGCCGAGGCCATCCCCAAGAAGACCGAAGACCTCTCCAAAGGTATGCAGCAGAAGATTCAGTTCATCGCCGCGCTGCTCCACGACCCCGACCTTATCCTCATGGACGAGCCCTTCAGCGGACTCGACCCGGTCAACGCATTCCTGCTCATGAGCACCCTGGTCGACCTATGCAGCACAGGCAAGGCTGTCATCTTTTCCACCCACCGCATGGACCAGGTGGAGAAGTTCTGCAATAGCATTGCCCTCATCCACCGAGGCCATCTCATCCTCTCCGGCTCCATGCGCGAGATCAAGTCCGGTTATCCGCGCAACCGCGTCCTCATCCACTTCGAGGGCGACGACGCCTTCCTGCAGCATCCCTGCATCGAGGGCCTCACGCGCTACAACGGCCACGCCGAGATCAGGCTCCGCCCATCCCCAACCCTGGCCGATGACGCCCAGTCGCTGCTCACCCAGGCCATCCGCCACGCCCGTGTCACCCGCTTCGAGGTGATGGAACCCACTCTGGAGGAGATCTTCATCGAGAAGGTCCAGCAGACCTTGCCTATAAAAAATGGCAAACTTTCCATGGCCCAGCTCGAAAAAACGGACGGAGGCGATGTCGATGCATAACGTCTGGCTCATCGCGCGCCGCGAATATGTCGAGCGAATTCGCACCCGCGGCTTCCTCATCACCACCGTCATGATCCCCCTCATCATGGGCGGATTGATCTTCGGCAGCGCCTTCATCAGTTCAAAATCGGTCTCCACGGCCCACATCGCAGTCGTCAGCTCCGACACCCAGCTCGCCCTCGACCTGCAGTCTGAGTTACAACCGAAGCAAGGGACGCCCGGCTCCCAGCCGCCTCCGGCCAGGCGGCCTCGGTTCACCGTCGACGCCATGGACATCGATCCCCACGATGCGCAAGCTACACGGGCCCTCCTCAACCAGCAACTCGATTCCGGCGACCTGGACGGTTATCTCTGGATCACTCCCGCTGCCTCGCCCTCCCGGCGTCCCACCTTCACCTTCACTGCACGATCAAGCGAACAGGACTCCCTGCAAAGCACCCTTGCTGCTGCCCTCGGCACAGTCCTCATGCGAGAGCAGCTTACCCATCGCGGCATTGTCGCGACCGACGCCGACGCCATGCTCCAGCCCGTCGACATCCGCTCCGCCAGCCTCCCCGTTCGCCAGGACCACGAGTCAGCCGAAATCGGTGTCTTCATCCTCTTCTTCCTCATGTATATGGTCATCATGCTCTACGGCATGAACGTCGCCCGCTCCATCATCGAGGAGAAATCCTCGCGCATCTTTGAGGTCATGCTTGCCACCATCCGCCCCGAAGAAATGATGGCCGGCAAAATCCTCGGAGTCGGCTCGGTCGGCATCACCCAGGTCTGCATCTGGCTCTCCGCGGCTCTGCTCCTCTCCGCCGGCTCCGGCGCCGCCCATCTCGGAGGCCAGGGCATCCACGTCGCCCTCACCGCCGCACAGATCGTCTTCTTCTTCGTCTACTTCATCCTCGGCTATGCCTTCTACTCCTCCATTGCCGCGGGCCTCGGGGCCATGACCAACTCCGAGCAGGAGCTGCAGCAGCTCAACCTGTTCCTCTTCCTTCCCCTCATCGTCTGCTTCGCCACCCTGATGAACGTCCTCACATACCCCGATAGCACCATGGCGCGCGTCCTCGCCCTCATCCCGCCGTTCACTCCGCTGCTCATGTACCTCCGCGTCTCCCTCGGTCGTCCCACACACTGGGAGATCTTTGCCTCCATCGCGCTCACCTCGGCCTCTATCTACGCCATCGTCTGGGTCACCAGCCGCATATACCGCGTCGGCGTCCTCATGTACGGCAAGCGCCCCAACCTCCCCGAACTCCTCCGCTGGCTCAAATACAGCTAGGGCGCGAAGTTCACTTCATCTCACCACGCAATCGGGTGCCCCATTCATGCGGTTTCATCGCATGAGTGGGAGAAATCGGGTGCCCCAAATCTCGATTTTGGGTGGTGGTTCAGTTTGAAGTCCGCGGTGAATGAAGTTACCGATAACACCGTATATCGTGCAGTCCGCTTTCTCAGTTCACGCAAAGGCCTATTTACAACAGTGGTGTCCCAATTGTGCGCGTGATCACTGCACACCCCCCGATCAGATGTAGAATTATCGGTCAATGTAGTGGCCCCGTTATGGGGAAATGTCAAACTTCCGACACGGAGGCAAATGTGACAACACTATCCAAGAGGATGCTTTTCTGGGCACCTCGTGCTCTGGCGATCGCTTACATTGCTTTTATCAGTATGTTTGCTCTCGATGTCTTCAGCGAGGGACATGGTTTCTGGGAGATTTTGCTTGCCCTTACCATGCATCTCATACCAACATTCGTCCTCATCGTCGTTCTGATTCTGGCATGGCGATGGGAATGGGTCGGCACCACTTTCTATGCTGCAGCGGGACTGCTGTATATCATCTGGGTGCTACAGCATCCACTTTCCGCCGCGATAAAACTGCTCTGGATTCTTACGATAGCAGGGCCAGTTTTTCTGGTCGCTGCTCTGTTTCTTGCTAACTGGTTTAAACACGGAGAGCTTCACACCAAGCACCCGTAGGCGCAACGGACCAATCTACTGCTGCTAAGCATGATGCTTGCGGCGCTGCCGAATAAGTGGTTAGCGTCATAGTCAGTGAGGGGCGTTATGTCTCAGAAAAAGTAGCCCCACAAAAGATCGCTTCAAGGAATATTGTGCCTACAAAACATTCGGAATAAACAAGTACGTACTTCAAAGTGAATCGAGACGTTCTGATAGACAGCAATGGGTCTGCCATCTAGCGTGGCGGGTGTGAATCTATCTTTCTTCACGGTGTCTATTGCAGCTTGATCAAGTGTGAGTGCGGCTGCACGGTACTTCGAATCCACCGTGTCTGCGATGGACTTAGTGACATGTACGTTCTCGGGTTTGCCCTCAACATTTACGATGAAAATCACGGTCGCAACTCCAGTGATCTTCTGCTTTCGCGCAATTTGTGGGTAGAAGGGCTTTGGCTGGGAGAGGATTTTCGGAGGGGTGACACCGCATTCGACGCGATAATTGCCTGATGCATCCGGGTTAGGGCATGGCGGTTTGGCTGATGCGGCTTGGTCTGGACTGGCCGTGGATGGTGTGGTTTGTTGCGTGGGTTGTGTTGCAGGAAATTCGCTTGGCGGCGGTGTGGCAGGGGTGGCTACTTGCGCGGCGAACAGGGCGAACCAGAGAACGAGGAGGTGAGTCATAGTAGGTGGCCTATGTGAGTCAGGGAAATGTTAGCACAGAGAGTGAATGGAGATTACACCGCCCGACTGCTACACGGAACCACGCACGCCCTGCACGGAGAAGGACTGGGTGCAGTGTGCAGAATGCACCTGGTACGTGTGCCTCGTGCATGACGACCCAGTGCTCGTCCGCTAAGCGTGCCATTGCGGCTCGTCCGCGCGGCAGACCTGGTGGTCCTTCCATGAGTGCGCGACGCAGATCCCGTTGTGCCTGCAAAGTCACTTTATCGATAACTTCAATCAAATTAACCCACTCCGCGATTTCGTGATGTGGGCTAACTCTGCGCGCTCCATCATTCTTCTCAGCTAAAATGCGGATGCGGCAATTTCACCCGAAAACGCAAGGGAGAATCCTCCATGAGCATAGTGGCAGGGGTCGACTTCGGCACGTTGAGCGTGCGCATCGCCATCTTCGACAAACTTCGCGGCAAGCTCGGCTCGGCCGTAGCCGAATACCCGCTGCACAGCTCGCCCACCGATCCGCAGCTCAAAACCCAGTCCCACGACGATCAGATGTCCGCCCTCGCCAGCGCCATGCGCGAGGCCATCAAAGTCAGCGGCATCCGCGGCAGCGAAATCAAATCCATTGCGCTCGATACCACCGGCTCCAGCGTCATCCCCGTCGGCCACAACCTCGTCCCTCTCGGCGAATACTACCTCTGGTGCGACCACCGCGCCGCCGGCGAGGCCGCCGAAATCACCCGCGCCGCCCACGCCGCAAACTTCGAGGGAATCGCCTGGTGCGGCGGCGTCTACTCCTCCGAGTGGGGCTGGTCCAAGCTCCTCCACTGGCTGCGCCACAACCCCTCCCTCCGACCCAAATTCGTCACCGCCCTCGAGCACTGCGACATGGTCGCCGCTACGCTCTGCGGCATCACCGACCCCAATGAGGTCCCGCGCAGCATCTGCGCCATGGGCCACAAGTGGATGTGGAACCCGCGCTGGGGAGGACTTCCGCCGGAAGACTTCTTAATATCCATCGATCCGTTGCTGGCAGGCGTTCGCGAGAAGATCACCGGCCACTACAACACCTCCGACAAGATCGCCGGCCATCTCTCCGCAAAATGGGCGGAAGCCCTCGGCCTCGCCCCCGGAATCTCCATCCCCACCGGCGCGTTCGACGCCCACTGGGACGCCATCGGAGCCAACATCCGCTTGGGCGATGTAGTCAACGTTATCGGCACATCCACCTGCATCATCGGCCTCAGCGACCAGCAGACCCTCGTCCCCGGCGTCTGCGGAGTCGTCCCCGGCTCGGTCGATCCCGCGCAGGTCGGCATCGAAGCGGGAATGTCCGCCGTCGGCGATGTCTTTGCCGCTATCGCACGGCGCGCCGGAACCACCGTCGCCGCGCTCTCCAACGACACCGCCAGCTTCAAAGCTGGCCAAACCGGTCTCCTTCGCCTCACCTGGGACAACGGCGACCGCACCGTCCTGGTCAACCCAGCCCTCGGCGGAGTCACTTTCGGCTGGAACCTGCACCACACCGCCGCGGACGAGCTATTCGCCGCCATCGAGGGGTCCGCCCTGCACACACGCATCATCTTCGACCGCATGGCGGAGAACGGCGTGCCCATTCACCGCGTCATCAACGGCGGCGGCATCCCCAAGAAGAATCCCAAGCTGAACCAGATCTACGCCAACGTCCTGCGCAAGCCAGTCCTCGTCCCCGAAGGAGATGTCACCTCGCTTGGCTCCGTCATCATCGCCTTCCTCGCCGCCGGAGACTTCCCCACCATCCAGGCCGCGCAGAACGCCCTCTGCCCGCCCTTCAAAACCATCACGCCTGATCCCGTCGAGGCCGCGCACTACGACCGCCTCTTTCCGCTCTTCCGCGACGCCTACTTGGCGCTCGGCACGCCCGGCGCCTCGCCCGCCGCCCTCGGCCGCATCCTGCCTGAATTGCAATCCATTCGCCGCCAGGCCATCGCCGCCGCGAAATAGACCCGCCCCCTCAAAGCCCCCGCGTCAGCACATAGGGAAAGAACGACAGCGTCCCATCCGACCGCTGAATCTTCATCGTCAGATGCGCCGCTCCGTTGATGGTTGCCTCCACCACCGTCCCTGTCGCGTCGCGCTTCGAGAAGTCCACATGGAACGACTTGACCGGCCCACCCCACTCGCTCTCGGTGGTAAAGTCTTCAGTAAACCGCGGCAGAGGGTAGTCCTTGTACTTATCCGGATGCTGCTGCCAGCTCGGATCGTTGTTGAAGATTCCGAAAGCCTTCGCATAGTCCCCCGCCTGCACCGCCGTCAGAAACACATTCATTCTGTGCTCTGCCGGCAGGTTGGTGAACAGCCATCCGTGCCCCAGCAGAAATCCACCTACCGTCAGCACCACCATCAGCGCGATAAAAATCCCCGACCCCACCAGAATGTTGCGTCTGCGGTTTTCCTTCTGTTCGTCATACTTTGGTGCATTCAGCAGCGTCATCGGCCCTATCCTCCGTCCCCAATCCCTGATCCAGGATTCCATCCTATTAGACACCCCGGGCGCTCCCAAAGTGTCCAGAGCCAGGCGTGGTGGGTCAGTTTGAACTCCTGAGCAATCGAACTTGGAGAAAACACTGTTTTTAGTGCAGTTCGCCTGAAAGGGGGCAACACCGCCGCCATGGGGGGTGCTATTGCAGGAAACAGGTTCCGCTGCTGCTAGTGGTTCGGGTGTATATTTTCTGCTAAAGGCCAGGAGACGAACATGTCTCGTATTGAAATCCGCTGCGGGTTGCTGTTGGGGGCCGGGATTCTGATTGCAATGGTCTTGCCGGGGCAAGCGCAGAGCGTGCCTCCCTGTACACCTTTACCAGTGCTTTTGACTGGGCTTATGGTCCCGGTGACGGCGGACATGAAGAATGCTCCCTTCAGCGCAACAGGCAAGCAGACCTTCGAACAGAAGCTACCGGGCGGCAACGCCATCCATGGTGTGGGCCTCAGCCGTATTGCGCGGGACTCGTCGGGGCGCACTCGGGTCGAGACGTTGAGGCGATGTTGGCACGGACAGGATGGGAACATCCACGCCTCATGGAATGTTGTCATCAACGACAGCGTGGCCGGTAAGAGTCTGACGTGGATTATCGACGATATGGCATCGAAGGTAGTTCGGGTGAGCGCTAACCCGCAGCCTCCGACTCCGGAACAGTTGGCGCGGTCGAAGAGAGAAACAGCGCTTTTTCAACCACCCCAAAGCGAGCTGCAAATAGAGGATCTGCGGACAAAAAATATCAACGGCGTCTCCGCCGAAGGCAAGCGGACGACCCGAAAGATTCCTGTGGGGGAGGAGGGAAACGACCTGTCAATGACGACGGTAAATGAGGTCTGGACTTCGAAACAATTGAGACAGGATGTGATGACCATCGACGACAATCCAAGACGTGGTCGTTTTGTATTTGAAATGGAAGATGTGAAGCTTCAGGAGCCGGATGCATCCTTATTTGCGGCCCCAACAGGGTATACGGTTGAGGAGATCAAACCGGTCAACCAGGGAAGGTAATGCCGCGCAGGAGGACGTATGTCGTGGACGCGAGGTTGGTTCGTTGCGCTCTCGATTGCCGGTGCTCTGACAACGAGTGCATGGGCGCAGAATGAGCCTCCGTGTAAGCTCGGCTTTCGTCCCTTTAGAAATACCAGTGATGAACTCAGTGCGGAGGGTGTGCCATCTAGGACAGGTGCTCCACTTTTAGCAACAGTGAAGTGGACGTTCGACCAGCAACTAGCGGACGGGAACGCTATTCACGCCGAGAAGTGGACACGGCTGGCGCGAGACTCGGCAGGAAGGACGAGGTTCGAGAATCCGATGGGTTGCGACCGTGGGACGGATGGCCAACTCCATGCACGAACCGATGTCACCCTATACGATCCGACAACCAAGACGACGACTGTTTGGACAGTAGGCTTCACAAGTGAGAAGGTGGCCAGCGTGACGCATCAGTCGGCCCCGGTCGCGCGGCCTGCTCCAACCGCCGAAGAGCAGGCCGAGGTGGCAGAGCGTCAGAGAGAAGCAGTGGAACTGCAGAAGTTGGCAGCGGCGGAGATTCCACTAGACCGCGTGCTGCAAATGATCCATTTGGGAACCATGACGATAGGTGGTATATCCGCTGATGGCACCAGGTATGTCGAAACGATTCCTGCAGGCTCAGAGGGCAACAAACAGACGATCGAGTTTGTACGTGAGTACTGGATGTCGAAGGACCGGTTGAGAACAGTAAAGATGGTCATGGATAACCCAATGTCTGGGCGCTCCGCATTCGAATTGCAGAACATCAGTCTTCAGGAGCCGGATGCATCGTTGTTTCAGGTTCCCGAGGGCTATACGGTCAAGGATCAGAGCCCCACACAGGCTTCTCGATAGATTTCGTCACATGCCCGTGTAGTTAGTGAGTTAGCTGAGGCAGTCGTCACAAATAACTTCGCGTAATCCGCGCAGACATTGGCCCGGTATCCGTGATCGAATTGCCTGCAATATCACCATTTCGCCAACTTCAGTCATTCACTTCAAATTGACCTACTACCAGAGGCAGGCGATGCTGTTACTGCCATCCAAAAGCGCCCGGGAAGACCTCAACCTCGCTGCCCCCGTCGAGCGAATACACCGAGACCACGTCGAAGCGCACGGGAATCGTCCCCCTTTCGCTCTCGGGAAATGTCCGCAAATAGGCCCTTGCTAGGGCGCGCACCATCGCGCGCTTATCCTCATCCACGGCGCTCTCGGCAGGGGTATTGTCTCGCTCCGTGCGCGTCTTCACCTCTACAAAACAGAGCCAGTCCCCATCCCACCCGATCAGGTCCGCGTCGCCGCGCATCCGTGCGGTAGTCCAGCGCCGCGCCACCACCCGGTATCCGCGTCGTTTCAGCTCGAAATACGCTGCTCGCTCGCCGTCCAGGCCCGTCACCAGATGGGGGGCCGTCGCTGGGTCGCGTCCTATCCGCGCCCACAGGCCATGCATCCGCCCCAGCGACCACTCCTGCGCGTCCATCCACCGCCGCTCAAGCTTCCCCGCTGCCGCCATGCACGCGATCATACTCCCTGACGCCGCATCTGGACCAACATCGCATCGCCCTCGAGCCTCGAGCCTCGAACCTTGAACCTCGAACTTCCCATTGCCCCCGCCCCGGATTCCTGCAATACTTAAACGTGCCCCACACGCGCGGCCAATCAAAAAAACAAAATAGGCGGAGGCGGAGATGTCAGCGAAGTACATCTTTGTAACTGGCGGAGTCGTGTCTTCGCTCGGCAAGGGTCTT
>Ga0326727_10028405_pt1 | contig 10175 bp, 8 predicted proteins | sample MB2enrmetagenome_FD_207643 | JGI IMG/M metagenome (GOLD analysis project Ga0326727, IMG submission 207643) | Lab enriched peat soil microbial communities from McLean, Ithaca, NY, United States - MB29MY | ecosystem: Environmental > Terrestrial > Soil > Wetlands > Peat | place: USA: New York...
CTTGAGCAGCCATCCCGCGGGCCGCTTCTTCAGATCCGCGAGGAGAGTTTTCGCCTTGCCTGTGCCCAGGTGAACGTTGGCCGTTTCCCAGCCCATGGCGTGCAAAAGCCGCATTTCATCGCGCTCTTTGGGGAGGGCCGAGAGTTCGATGCGCGAGCAATCGGGCGCCAGGCGGCGAACGATCCAGCGCTTCTGCAGGCGGACGAACGGATCGCGGCAGCGGACGGCTTCGTCGAGCATCTCCTGGTAGAGAATGGGCGCCGTGCCCTTGCCTTTTTCGGCCCACAGGCAGGCCGAGGGCGCGAGCGCTTTCGCTTCACGCGCCACCGAACCCCCGCGCCATTCGGCCAGCGCCACGAAGCGCTGCCGCCCCAGGCTGCCCAGGCCGGCCACGCGATGCGCCGCGCGCCAGCGCATGCCGCGCTCGGGCATCATGTGATCGAAGGCCTTATTGGCGGCCGCGGGACCCGGTTCGGCAGATTCCTGCAGCGCATGGAGCTTGGCCCAATACGCCTCGGGGTCGTGCAGGCGCGCCGTCGCCATCTGGCGCAACGCCGTATGGTGCTCCGCCAGGACGATCGGCCGTCCACCGGCTTCCAGCGACTCACGGTAGCCGTTGAGAATGGCGGCGATACCGGCCTTCTGGTCGCAGGTCATTTCGGCCATAAGGGCGCTGGTTGCGAGGCGAATCAAATCGATGGTATATGGCAGGCGCCAGACTTCATCGAAATCGTTGATACCCCAGATGAGGCGGCCCTCGATGTCGCGCCAGGTGCCGAAGTTCTCCACGTGGAGATCGCCCACGGCCAGCACTCGGGGAGCGCGAGCGGCATCGCCGCAGACATCCGCCCAGATCTGCGCCCAGCGGTAGAACGTGGCGCGCAGAAATGGGAAGGGAGCGGTGCGCATCTGCTCGTGTTTGAAATCCAGATCGGGTTGGATAATCCGCAGGTGCCTGCCGAGCCAGGCTTCGTACTTTTCGGTGGCTTTCCGGATGTTCATAAGATCAACTTGTAGCGGGCGTCAGCATCCATTTGAGCACACCTTTCGGCTGCGGCCCGATGCGTTCGCAATCCACGCGCACGAGAGCGGCTTTTTTCATGTCCACGGCGAGCGCCGGGCTGGCGAGCAGAAAGGCGGCGAGCGAGCTCATCAAGGGCTCATGGCTGGCCAGCAGGATGGCGGATTCGTCGGGGTGTTTGCGGATCTGCTCCCAGGTATCGTAAGGCGAGGCCTCGGGCAGGAGTTCGCGGATCTTCACCACTTTGCCGCCACAATTCAAGACTTCGGCGGCGATTTCGGCCGTCTCGACGGCGCGGCGGTAGGGGCTGGAGAGGATGAGGGTGGGAGCGACGTCGGCGTCGCGGGCGCGCGCCAGTACGCGGCGGAGTTTGTCGCGGCCTTCGGAGGTCAGTGCGCGCTCGGGATCGGGCGTGCTGTTCTCGGCGATGCCGTGGCGGAGCAAATAAATCTGCACTAGCCATTTTACAACGGCGGGCGGAAGGGATTACCGTGCCGTGGGCGCGGGGTAGTGTCCTAATTTGGCTTTCGCATCGGCCATGTCCCCTATTGCGCCTCCATCGCCGATGTGATCGTTCCACGAATTAGGACACTACCGGGCGCGGGACCGTTCTTAGGTGTTCCTCCGAAGCTGGGCTGGCGACGCCACGTATCACAAAGCGCGGGCTACGGGATTACGACCAGCCGGCGGCCATGCACGTCGCGTTCCCACGCGCCCTCAACGTCGTTGAGCGCGACCCGCTCGCTGTCAACCCTCAGCAGGCCCTGCGCGGCATGGTTCATCACCTGTTGAAGGGCATCGGTCAGCACCTCCCGAGGGGGGATGCCAGCCGTCCCCAGGATGGTCAGCGCCGCGCTCCGCAGCACCGCCGCGGGAAGCGTGATGGTTGGTCCCGCACTCTCGCCAACTTCAACCAGACGGGTCTCCGATCCGGCAACCGCAAATTCCGCCCGCGCGACGGCCGCGAGCAGGGCTTCCGTCGGTGCACCCCACAGGTAGTCGACAATCACATCGAAACCCTTCTCGCCGGCCGCGCGGCGGAAGGCTTCGATCAAGTCCTGGTCCGGCTGGTTGAGGCGTATGGTTTCATCCGCGCCAAGCTGGTGCAGCGTATGCAACACTTCTTGGTTTCGTCCGGCGGCCACGACGCGTGCAGCGCCCAGGATTTTGGCTATCTGCACGGCCAACTTACCGGTAACCCCCGTCGCGCCAAGAACCAGGACGGTTTCGCCCGGAGCCAGTCTGGCGCGGTGCTGGAGCGAAAGCCAGGCGGACGCGCCGGGGTTGGGAATCGCCGCGGCGATCTCGTCATCCAGGCCGTCGGGGACGGGAAAGCACTGCGCTCGCCGCACGACGGTGTGCTCCGCCATTGCGCCATACGGCCGCCGTGGCCCGCCGAAGAACACCCGCGTGCCATCGTCCAAGCGTCCTACGCCGTCCGCGCCGCACACCACCGGCAGTTGGCGCGGGCTGGCGTAGTGCGAGCCGCCGGCCAACTGCTTGTCCACAGGCTTCAGCGCCGCGGCGCAGACATGGACGATCACCTCACCCTCGCCCGGATCGGGATCAGGGAACGGTTCGAACCGAGGTGGCTTCCCGATAGTATGCAGAACAGCGGCATTCATCATTTTTTTCTCCCCTCTCATCCGATTCACTCCGGGATCGCAGCTCGCCACGCGCGTTTTGCCCGGAGGCTTGACTCTCTCTGTTTTCTACGGTAGTCGCCGGGAAGTCGTCCCTGCTAACGGAGAAGTGGCGGTTTCTATCGCAAAAGGGTCAAAAGGTAATAAACTTGGCTGGAATGAACACCCAAGAGCTGCGGCGACTGGCGGAGAGCGATGCTCCAGTCCTGGCTTTTGGGTTCTCCAGGTTGGAAGACAAAGACTGGGCGCCGCAGCACAGCCATGCGCGCGGGCAGCTCTTTGCGCTCACCCAAGGGTTGCTCATTGTGGAAGCTGCCGGGGGACGGTGGATGTTTCCTTCCCAGCACTGTGCCTGGATCCCGCCGGGATGCTTACACAAGGCGCGCTCAGTGGGAAGGGCGGCCGGCTCGATGCTCTACTTCTCCGCGGAGCTAAGCCAAGGATTACCGTTAGAACCGCGTGTCCTTGGCTCGTCAGAATTGCTGTTCGGGATTGTGAATCGGATTCTCGATTGGGGCCGCCCGCAGTCAGTTGGCCAGCCGGAGCGTCGTCTACTGGCGGTCCTACAGGATGAGATTCGGCGTCCGGAAGAACAGCTCCTGCGCCTGCCACTTCCGAGGCAGGCAAAGCTGGCCAAAGTGGCCCGAGCTGTTCTACAAAATGTTGCGGACGACCGCACCTTGGATGAATGGGCTAAGGAGGCGGGGATGGCCCGGCGCACGTTCATGCGCGCCTTTTCCCGTGAAATGTGCATGCCGTTTGGCCGTTGGCGGCAACACGCACGACTGTTCGCCTCGCTCGAAATGCTCGCCCAAGGAATGTCTATAACCGATGTGGCAATCGCCGTCGGCTATAGCAGCGTGAGCGCTTTCAATGAAGTATTCCGTGCCGCATTCGGAACAACCCCCCAGGCGTATTTCGGGCGCGGCAAAGGGAGGAGCCCCGGACAAAATGAAGATGCCCCGAAAGGACATTGGGAATGGCGCGAAGACGACAGCTCCCCTGAATAGTCGCGCCGCGTTTACCAATTCCGGCCGGATGACGAGTAATCGGCTGGCAGCGGGTCGCCTAAGTCGGTCGTTTCAGAAATACGCCTACGTATTCCCGCCAGACCGCTCCCTGGCGGTTGCGGCTCGGAACGAGGCTGCTTACAGAGCCGCGACCGCAAGGGAGCGGTACGTGACACGCCCGCAGAATACGTCACCGTAATTCCGAAACGGTGTACTAAGCTTAAGTTAGCGGGCCCCACCAACCGCCTACCGCACCAGTTTGAGAATCATCCCGGTATCGGTGGCCAGCCACAGATGATCGTCATCCGAGGCCGCCAGAATGGTGGCCGTTGCTTCCGCGTGGTAGTCGACCGGGATCGGCGTCCAGGTCTCGAAGTCTTTGCTGGTCAGCACCTGCACCTTATCGGGAATCACGCCGCGTATTTTTCCGCGCACGGCGGTACCCGAAAGGTATGCCGTACCGTCAGAAGCCAGCCAGATGTCCGTGACGTCGAGTTTGGCGTCGCGGAAGACCGTGTGCGTCTTGCCGCCGGGCCACTCGATACCGTAGACTTCGCTGGGATACCGGAACGTCTCGCTATAGTGCATCAGCTCCAGGCCCTTGCCATCCGGCGCGAAGCGGACACGGGCGATGATTCCGAATAACGAGGCCGACGCGGCCGTCCAGTTGCCGCCGGCATCCGAAGTGGTCAGGGTGAAGGAGAGATGCGGCGTTTCGCGCTGCCGCAGGGCCGAGTCGGGGTCCATCCAATTGGGCAGGGCCGGCTCGAACCGGCGGGGCGGGATGTTCCACCCGGTGATCAATCCATTGCGAGGGGTGGCAAAGGCGATCCACGTGTAGGAGCTGTAGTTGATATCTTCGCTATCTTCCGGCACGGCCGCGCCCAGAGCGAGCCAGGTCTGGCCTCCGTCGAGCGTCTCGAGGGCGGTCTTTTTCGGCCCGATGGCCCAACCGTGCTTCTCATCGAGGAAGTAGACGCGGAAGATCTCGCTGGGCAGTTTCGGAAGCTTGGTCCAACTCCTGCCGGCTTCCACAGTCTGCCAGAGTCCCTTGGCGGTGACCAGCCATCCCAGGTTCTCGTTTAAGAAAAACAGGGAAACGGGAGGTTCTCTTAGGGCAATCGTCTGCCAGTTGAGGCCGCCATCGGCCGTTACCACCGAGCTCGGCTCCTCCCGTTTTCCATCGCGGATGACGCCAACCGCCACCCCGCGGCGGGCCGACGGAAACTGCATGTCGCAGATGATAAAGCTGGATTTCGGGTGGTCGTAAAAATACTGGACTTGCCACTGTTGCGCGGCCAGCGGCGCTGCGCCGGCCGCCAGCAGACACAGCCGGAGAATCGGCCGAGCCGAGAGTGAATTCACTTTCCTATTGTTTCATTGAAACCGGGCCGGAGGAAAGCACCAGTTCGACGTGATTGGCGGTCTCCACCGCCGTGGGCGCCATGCGCGCCAGCACCAGCACGCAGCCGATCTGCTCACCCACGGTAGTCAGCACTTCCATTTCGCCGCCGGTATGCTGATGCGGCAAGCGATGCTGGACGTTCATCACCCCCACCACGCGATTGCGGGCAATCAGCGGGGCGGAAAGGAAAGCTTCGAAAGTGTCTTCTTCCAGTTCGCCGAATTTCTTGAAACGGGGATCTTTGTAGGCATCGCGCGAGATGGCCAGCAGGCGGCGTTCGCGCGCCACCCATCCCGTCAGGCCCTCGTTGGAACGCATGCGCACCTTGCCGATGGTGGAGGGATGCGGAGTGTTGGAGGCGCAGAGCACCAGGTCCTCGCCGTCCAGGAGATAGACCAGGCAGGAATCGCACTGCGTAAACTCCACCACTAGCGAAACCACGCCCTGGAGCACTTCCTGCAGGCTCAACTCGCGAACCATGAAGCGGCTGATCTTTTGAAACAGGCGCAGCTGCTGCTCGGTCCGTTGCAGGCGCACTTCAAGATCCTTGGATTTCGGCACGCTCCTATTATATCTATGGCCTCAGGCGCGTCCGCTCGCTCAGGTAAAATGTTCCACGGAATGACGAACTCGGTGCTCGAGTGGCTACTGGATGGCGATCCGGCCATCCGGTGGCAGGCGATGCGCGACCTGAAGGGCTCGGCGGACCGGACGGTGCGGCGGGAACAGCGCCGGGTGGCGCTGGAAGGCTGGGGAACGCGTCTGCTGAAGCTGCAGGATGCGGATGGCCGATGGGCCGGAGGAGTCTACACTCCCAAGTGGACGTCCACCACATACACGTTGCTCTTGTTGCGTTGCATGGGCCTGCCGGCACGGCATCCGCAAGCGCTGCGGGCGTGCCGGGTGCTGCTCGATGCAGGCTTCTGGACGGACGGCGGCATCAATTTCTATGCGCGCCGGATGGACCGCAGCGAGACGTGTATTTCGAGCATGGTGCTGGCGCTGCTTGGCTGGTTTCAACTGGAAGACGAACGCGTCGACCGCTTGGCGGACCACGTCCTTGGCCGGCAGATGGCGGATGGCGGGTGGAATTGCCGTTTCACCGGGGGCTACGAAAGCGCCACTCACGGATCGTTTCACACCACCATTTTGGCGCTGGAGGCATTGCTGGAGTATGAGCGATTGCGCCCCGATCGCGCGCCGGCCGCGCGCGAGGCCCAGGCTCGCGGACGGGAATTTCTGCTGGTGCACCGGCTGTTTAGGTCCCACCGCACCGCGGAAGTGGTGAAGACGGCGATGACGCGGCTGGCTTTCCCTCCGCAATGGCACTTCGACATTCTGCGAGGGCTCGACTATTTTCGCTTGAGCGGTGCGCCATGGGACGAACGCCTGTCGGACGCGCTGGAGCTGATCGGGAAGAAGCGGACGGCGGAGGGCTTGTGGCGGCTGGAAAGCGTCTACCCGGGCAAGACGTTCTTTGCGATGGAGACCAAAGGGCGCGAGAGCCGCTGGAATACGCTGCGGGCGCTGCGGGTGCTCAAGTGGGCAAAACATTATTGGCCGCCGATGAACGCCGATGAACACGGATAAGATAGGGCTGGGGGTTATCGGTGTTCATCGGTGTTTATCGGCGGCTAAATTTGTTTTTTTGCGAAACGTCACTCCGCCCGTAACGCGTCCACCGGATCGACTCGGGTAGCGCGGAGCGCGGGCAGGAAACTGGCCATAGCGGCGGAAGAGATGAGGGCGCCGGCGACTCCGATATAGGTGAGCGGATCGAGCGGGCTCACGTGGAACAGCAGCGAGGACATCAGTCTGGTGGACGCTGCCGCGGCGGCCAACCCGCACGCGACGCCGATGGCGGAGAGCCGCAATCCGTCCCACAGGAACAGCCGCGTGACATCGGACTGCGGCGAGCCGAGCGCCATGCGGATACCGATTTCGCGCCTCCGCTGCGAGACCGAATAGGAAATCACGCCATAGATGCCCACCAGCCCGAGCAGCAGCGCCATCGCCCCGGCGAGCGCCAGCATGACGAGGGCAAACGACGTGCGCGCCAGCGATTTGTCGTAGACTTCGCGCATGGTGCGCACATAGGCCAGCGGCAGATCGGGATTGATCGACCAGACAGCCCTGCCAATGTCCTCGACAAAGCCGCGCGACCCGGTGCGGCTGCTGCGGATCATGATTGTGCCGCCGCGCTGCACGAAAGGCTTGTTGGCGGAGAATTCGTCCATCATCAGCGGCCAATAGGCGACTTTGGGCGCTTCCTGATTCACGCCATTGTCGCGCTCGTCGCTCACCACGCCGACGATTTCGCGGAACTTTCCCTTGCCGTTCTCGTGGATCCGCTTGCCGATGGCGACGGCCGGGTCGTGCCACAATTCGCGCGCCAGGTTCTCGGAAACCATCGCCACCGGCCGCATATCGTAGATGTCGGTCCAGGTGAAGTCGCGGCCGGCAACCAGGGTGTTGCCCATGGTCTTCAGGAGGCCGGGCGAAACCATGCGGAAGCGGCGTAACGGAGGGATTTTCTGGTCGGAATAGACGTGGTCTTCGGCGTAGATGGGATCCTGCCAGCTGGAGCCACCCATTGGCAGGTAGCTGCTGAGCGCCACCGATTGCACCCCCGGCACGGCGGCGATTTTATCGAGAATGTTCTGCTCCATATGGACGGCCTGTACCGCATCCTTCACCCGGTTATCGGGGATGTAGACGGCCATCGTCAGAATCTGCTCCGGAGCGGTGAACCCAGGCTGTACGTTGCGCAAAGACCGGAAGGTTCGGATCATCAGTCCGGAACCGATCATCAACAGCATCGCCAATCCGACCTGGACCACCACCAGCGTGCTGCGCGCGCGATGCCGTTCCTTACTGTGACTCAAGCTGCGGCCTCCGGCGCGCAGCGTGACGGCCACCCGCGGACCGGCATATTTCAGCACGGGGATGGCGCCGAATAACAGCCCTGCCAATAGCGATGCGGCCAGTGCGAAGAGCAGCACGGGCGCATCGATGGCGATTTCAGACAATCTGGGAAGATTGGCCGGCGCCAGTGCGATCAGCCACCGGATGGCGCCGTACGCCAGCCCCACCCCGAGCACTCCGCCGGCTAGTCCGAGCATCAGGCTTTCGGCGAACAGTTCGCGCGCGATCCGTCCCCACCCAGCGCCCAGCGCGGCGCGAATGGCCAATTCCTGCTGGCGGCCTTCGGTGCGGACGAGCAGGAGGTTGGCGACATTGGCGCAGGCGATCACCAGCACGATCCCGATGGTGGCCATCAAAATCCAAAGCACGCTGCCGACATCGCCCACAATGCTGTCTTTCAGCGGCACGAAGTTGGGGGCGAGCCCAGCCTGTTTCAACATCTCGGAGCTATACCCGGGGAAGGGTGGGAAGCTGTCGATGGCGACGGGGATTAATCGGGCGGCGTCGGCGCTGGCTTGCGCCAGGGTGACTCCAGGCTTCAGCCGCGCCAGCGCCTGGAAGCTGAAATTACCGAGGTTGACCTTGGCGCGGTCCTGCTGCATGGGGAAGAACAGCGCCGGATGCAGGTCGAGAAAGCGGAATCCCTCCGGCAGCACGCCGATAATTTGCCGCGCTTCGCTGTCGGCGATTATCGTCCGTCCGATTGCCGACCGGTCGCCGCCGAAGTGGGATCGCCAATAGCCATAACTCAGCATCGCGGTCTGGGGAGCGCCGGCGGAATCGTCGGCTTGGGAGAACAAACGGCCGAGGTGCGCCTGCGCGCCGAGAATGGGCAGAACGCCCTGCGTAATGGAAACTACGTCCACCCGCTGCGGCTCGGCGGAGCCGGTAATGGTGACCGAATAATCGGTCCACATGCCGACATCCTGCAGGGTCCGATTCTGCTCGCGTTCGATGAAATAGAGGAACGGCGCTTCCCCGGCGTGCTCGATGTTGACGCCGGGCGCCCGATGATCGATGGCGATCAATTGTTCGGCGTGGGGGTAGGGGAGCGGCTTTAACAACACACCATCGAGCACGCTGAAGATGGCGGTGTTGGCTCCGATGCCGATGGCCAGCGTGAGCAGCGTTACCACTGCGAACATGGGCGACCGCCGGAGGCGGCGCCAGAGATGAGTCAGCCCCATGCCGGTATTACGCCGCGGGGCGGGCCAGAGTTCGCAGATTTTTCTCTCACTGTTACGGCGCCTGGTGCGGTTGGCCCGCGGATCAGGGCCGAATCGGGGATAACATTTCTTCTTCAATGCCAGTCCACGGCTGGTTTAGATCGAGAGTGCGCAGGCTGACCCGGTGACCGTGCATTTGGTACGACTGATCAATCGAGTGCCCCGCGACCGGATAGAGCAGGATTCCTTCTGCCACCGAATCTGCCTCGCCGTTGACTCAATGTTGCGAAGATAGGTGCACAGTTGATACAAGTGCGACGATCTCAGTTTTCCGCAAGGAAGCGACTCTGGAGACCCGGTGTAGGTGTTCCAGATCGCACAGCACAACTGCTGCTCGAGGCTGGGCCGAAGGGTCAGCCCGGTACTCGCGTTTTGAAATTCGAATCTAACCGGGCGGGTCAGGAATCGACCGCCGGCGGCAGATCTTTCTCGCCAGCAAATTGGCAATCTCGGTGTGCCCCGGAACAGCCTCGGTGTGCCCTGTTTGCGGATTCTCCCAAAGTGCGTGCTCCTTGCCTTTGCGGCAGCCTTACCGGCGGAGGTGCCGAAGGAGTCCCTCGCGTTTCATCCAACGATCACTGGTTCCTGGCTGGCGCCGGGCGGCAGGGCACGCAGAGATTCCTCTCGCCTGTACTCAAGAACCAGGGCAATGGCCTCGCGGAGGTTCGCCAGGCATTCCTCACGCGTCTTGCCCTGACCATTGGCGCCCGGGACCTCGGCGCAGTATCCCACAAACCAGGGACCGTCCGGCTCGACGATCGCGGTGAACTCATTGCGCATGATCACATTTTACCGTGATGAGGTGAGATCGAAACGACCAAGGCGAACGGCGCTTCATTCCCTCGGAAGAGACCGCCCGCCCGGCGCCAGAGTTCGCAGTTTCTTGAGAATCTCTTCCGCTGCCTCGCCGGCGCGCTTGAGATCGTGCCCCGAGCGCTCAATCTT
>Ga0326727_10028406_pt1 | contig 10175 bp, 8 predicted proteins | sample MB2enrmetagenome_FD_207643 | JGI IMG/M metagenome (GOLD analysis project Ga0326727, IMG submission 207643) | Lab enriched peat soil microbial communities from McLean, Ithaca, NY, United States - MB29MY | ecosystem: Environmental > Terrestrial > Soil > Wetlands > Peat | place: USA: New York...
AAATACGGGGGGGGGGCTTTTTCCCTCCATTACGTGGCGTAATAACCAATTCGATATTCCATTTCATTTTATCATGATGTTTATCTCTCTACTTATCAAATATTTTAAAACGCAAAGTGAATTGAATGTGGATTTAGAAATGAATGGTTGTAGAGGCTTATTTTTCTAAAATATATTGATAAGGTAATTGGCGCGAGAATTTATATGATAGATCAGATAAATGATGTTTCAATATTATATTTAATTAATTATATTGGTAATTCAAAAAATGGCATATATTATAAATAAAATACAGTGTAAATTTTGGCATAAGTTAGTGCAATATAGCAAAGATACCAAATTGTATATATATATATATTGTTCTTATTGGCATTACTTACTGTACAAGCAGCAGGGAAGAATTAATAATACTTGTTATTATACTGCTATTCCCAATCCGGGAGCGGGTGTCGGTCATCAATTGGCCAACTGGATTGCAGGTTATTGGTTTGCCAAACAATTTGGATTAAAATTTGCACATATACCTTTTTCGACACTAAAATGGGAAGATTTTTTAGGGTTTGGAGAAGATGAGGTTACGGTTAAAGCCTTAATGAAACAACAAGGTTATAAAAAAGTAATGCTTCCTCTTTTTAATGAATCGAACACAGATGAAGTAATACGGATAAAAAAAATCATTGATTCTTATTCAAACAAAAAAGTGATATTTATAGCCGAACAAGATCAATTTTATCGGGATCAATATGGTGTGATGGAGGATATTAAGCGGAAGTTCTATCAAGCAAAAGCACGATGCAATGATAAATTAATCTATTCATCCGATTCTTTCAATATTGCTATTCATATTCGACGAGGCGATATTGTAATCGGACAAGCAAATAAAAATTCCAATTTGCAGATGCGTTGGCAGAATAATGACTATTTCGAAAATGTACTCTCTAACGTATTGCAGAATATTTCAGGAGTGAAACCAACAGCGATTTATATTTTCTCTCAAGGTAAACGTGAAAATTTTACTGAATTTGAACAATTTGCGAATGTCCATTATTGTCTGGATATGAATCCTCAAGATTCTTTTCTTCATATGGTATATGCTGATTTATTGATTACCAGCAAGAGTTCTTTTTCGTATAAACCGGCTCTGTTAAATAATGGAATTAAGATTTGCCCTCGTAATTTTTGGCATGGTTATCCGACAACAAATGACTGGATATTGGCAGAAGAGAATGGAAGCTTTGCTACAACACAGCTTAATATTGTATGACAACACTAACCATCTACACCTTAAAAGCCCTTCGCAAGTTTTATACTAATTTTTTTGGAATAAACGGAGGAAGGTTCGAATACGAGGAAGATCCGGATAAAGCCTCTCAACTTATTTACGAGGCTTTGATCGGAGATGAGCCTTGTATGATAGCCCGATTTGGAAGTACCGAGATGGCTTGTCTGCAAAATTTTCTGGGTGTACAAAGCACAGAAGAAAATTGGATGCATTATATTAAAGGCATTTCTCAACCATGGTGGTGGGAGCAATCAATTATTAATCAAATGCAACGATGGAGTGGCTTTTTTCCTCCGACGATTGAAAATATTGAACATTTTTGCGAGTTAATGCTGCAGGATATTCCTCAAGTTGATATTCTGGGGTCTTGGTTAGCAGGAGAAAAATATTTTGAAGAAGAATTAATCAATACAAAAAAGATCAGATTGATGTACTTGGAACCATTTTGGTCTACAATCCCATGGGTTAAAGCATTAAAAGATAAAACCGTTTTGGTAGTCCATCCATTTTCTCAAACGATTGAACAGCAGTATAAAAGAAGAGACCTGTTATTTTCAAATAACCTTTTACCATCTTTTGATCTTAAAACTATTAAAGCAGTACAAAGTATAGCCGGAGAACAAACTGAGTTCAAAAATTGGTTTGATGCATTAGCGTACATGAAATCTGAAATAGACAAGGTTGAGTATGATATTTGTTTAATTGGATGTGGTGCTTATGGTTTTCCTTTAGCTGCTCATGTAAAACGTATGGGAAAAAAGGGATTTCATCTTGGTGGAGCCTTACAGCTAATGTTTGGGATACGTGGAAAAAGATGGGAAGATCCAAATTATGGAGTGTCAGCATGGGGAGTGCCTTATGGATGTTATTACTCACTAATGAATGAGTATTGGACTCGTCCAGGGGAAATTGAAAAACCGAAAGATGTAGAAAAAGTCGAGGGTGCGTGCTATTGGTAAAATAATTAAGTATATTAAGATGATGATAAAATGTATGTTCATAAATGTAGTTGAAATAATCAATAGATTATATTTAAATATTACAACCCCTTCTGTAAGTATGAAAGGAACGCGTTTTTATAGAGGAAGTATACATTCATCACATTCAAACGCGATTTGCATTGAAAATTCACACTTAAAAAATTCGCGGATTGTTATTGATGGCAGGAAAAATTATGTGAACATTGATAATGCAGAAGTAAGTGAGACGTTAATCACCATAAAAGGGATTAATAATAAAATTATCGTAGGTAAAGGAGTTAAATTGTGTAAAACAACTTTGGTGATAAGAGGTACTCATTGTACAGTATCTATAGGAACTGGAACTACTTTTGGAGAAATTCGTATCGTTAATGTTGGTAAAGATAATGCGATTGCTATTGGAGAAAATTGTTTATTTGCTGATAATATTGAGTTATGGGCTAGTGATACTCATTCAATATATGACGAGAATGGTATTTTTTTGAATCCAGAACGCCCGATTGTGATTGGCAATAATGTTTGGATTGGTAGTTATGTAAAAATATTAAAAGGAGTTACTATTAGTGATGGAGCTATTATTGGGATGAATACTTTAGTCACTAAAGATGTAGCTTCAAGAACTTTAAATGTAGGAAATCCAATGAGATGTTTGAAAGAGAATGTTTCATGGGCACTTAACTATGAAAATGAATAATATGAAAATACTTCATATCTTACATGAATTAAAATTTTCGGGAGCCGAAATTATGTATGTAGATGCAGCTCCTCTTTTTCAAGCAAAAGGATGTGAATTGAGTGTTGTGGCAACTGCTTTAAATGTAGGTGAATATGCCTCTAATTTTGAACGAGCAGGATACTCGGTGTACCACAAGCCCTATCCACCGCTAAAAAGCTATATTAAGCGAATGGTCTATTATTTTTTGTTTGTTAGATTCTTAAGGCTGAACAAATATGATGTGGTTCATATTCATGCAAGTGCTACGATGTGGGGCATGTCTCTTTGTGCCCGATTGGCAGGTATCCGATCTGTTTATACATTTCATAGTGTGTTCCCTACCCATTTTTATTCATATCCTTACCACTGTCTGCTCCGTTGGTCTGCAAAACATATTTTTAGGTGTCGGTTTCAAACCATCAGCGATTCGGTATATGAACATGAACTAAAATTATACCATAACAAGACGATTAAAATCTATAATTGGTATGGAGGTAACCGGTTCTATCCCGCTACGACAGGAGAAAAAAGTACTATTCGCAAAGAATTAAATATTCCGCAAGATACCTTGGTGCTAATTTCAGTAGGTGGGTGCAGTTCAATTAAACGCCATGTTGAAATTATCAAAGCATTAGCTCTGATTATTAAAGAAATACCAAATTGTCTTTATCTCCATTTAGGGAAAGGGGAATCGGAAGTCGAAGAAATCGCTCTTGCCAGACAATTAGGTGTTTATGAACACATCCGATTTTGCGGGAACCAACAGAATGTGCGACGCTACTTGATTGCATCCGATATTTACCTGATGACAAGCTGCTTTGAGGGTATTTCTCTTACAACCATTGAAGCTATGGCTTGCTTAATTCCAACCATACTTTATAATGTTCCAGGGTTACGTGATTTTAATAAAAATGCAACTAATAGTATGTTAATTCCTGAGGATTATCACTGTCTTGCTGAAAAAGTAATTTACTTGTATTCGTATTCTCAAGTAGCAGAAGAGTTTTCTATTCGAGCCAAGTCGTTGGTCGAAGAAACTTTCTCAATGCAGATCAATGCAGAACAAATTTTCAAGTTATATAACTAACCGTTATTTTGATGCATGTGAGTTTTTATACACATTGAAGAGATTTAATGCAACAAGAAAAAAAACAATATATCGCAGTACTCATCACCTGCCACAACCGCAGAGAGAAAACGCTTAGATGCTTAGATGCATTATACGGATGCTTTTTACAGGAAGACTATTCGTTTGATGTTTATTTAATGGATGATGGCTGCACCGATGGAACAGGAGAGGCTGTTCGTCAGCAATTTCCATTGGTCAAAATTATTCAAGGCGGTGGAAATCTCTATTGGAATCGAGGAATGCGTTTAGGATGGGAAACTGCAGCTGAGCAATTTGATTATGATTTTTATTTATGGTTGAATGATGATACCTATATTTTATCGGATACATTAAAAAACATGATCAATGCAGCTATTGCAACAAACGAACAGGCGATAATTGCAGGTTCAACCTGTTCTTTTAAAACCAGAGAATTGACGTATGGAGGTTTTGGGAAAAACGGACAGTTGCTTCAACCTAATGGGCTACTTCAACTATGTGCTTCCTTTAATGGTAATTGTGTTTTGATCCCATCCTATGTTTTTGCTCGTGTTGGCAACCTGGATCCTGTATTTCATCATTCTATCGGGGATATCGATTATGGCATACGTGCACGGAAACGAGGGATCAACCTATATACAACCTGTACATTTGTAGGATACTGCGAGTCTCATCCGGCATTACCCGAATGGTGTTCACCACGTATAGGATTCTTTACCCGGATGAAAAGGTTATATTCGCCAATGGGGTGTAATCCTTTTGAATTATTTATTTTAGATAAGCGACGTGCCGGTTTGGTTATTGCTATTTTCCATTTTGTAACGGTTCATTGTCGTGCATTGTTTCCCCTCTTGTGGTTGAAGAAACGATCGAAATAATAAGAAGAATGAATGAGATAAATCATCCTACCTTAGCCCCCATTTGCCTGTTTGCTTACTCTCGCTTGAATGAGACAAGGTTAACCATAGAGGCTTTACAGCAAAATTTTCTTGCTGCTGATAGTGTGTTGTTTATCTTTTCAGATATGGCGAAAGAAGAACAAGATAAAGACAGAGTTAAATGGGTGCGGGATGATATTCATACCATTACCGGTTTTGCTCAAGTTACCATTATTGAAAGGACAGAGCATACAGGGCTTGCTAATTCCATAATTTCGGGAGTAACCCGGATTCTCGAAGAATATGGAAAGGTAATCGTACTGGAAGATGACCTGATTACATCACGAAATTTTCTGGATTATATGAATCAGGCTTTGGATTTTTATGCGGAAGAAAAAAAAATCTTGAGCATATCCGGGTATTCGTTCCCTTTTGAATATCCGGATAATCATCAGGAAGACGTTTCCTTTTCTTTACGTGCTTCTTCTTGGGGATGGGGTACCTGGCAAGATCGTTGGGCGGATATAGATTGGGAAGTGCAAGATTATGATTCATTCAAATGGAATATTTTCAAGCACCTGAAGTTTAACCGAGGAGGAAGCGATCTTTCTCATATGTTACGTCGTCAAGTAACCGGTAGAATTGATTCTTGGGCGATCCGATTCAGTTACCATCAGTATAAACATAATCTGCTGGATGTTTTTCCGAAAACATCAAAAGTGTTGAACGATGGATTCGGTCCAAGGGCGACACATACGAAAAAGATAAAAAGAAGATTAGCGACTGTTATCGATACAAGTGAGCAACGTACGTTTACTTTCTCGAACAATATATGCTTGGATATTGACATTGCTTTGCAATTTTACCAACGTCATTCTTTGAAGAGTAGGATTAAAGATAAATTCTACAACACCGTATTTATTCCGTTGAAATTTTTAACGGTGAAGCTGATGAAAAAACTTAGAAAATCCGATTCTATTGTCCATCCTGCAAAAACGGTGGTTTTTCATCCCTCGTTAGCTCCTTACCGGGTGGATTTCTTTAATCAATTCTCAGCGCGTTTTCATGCCAAATTTTACTTCAGTTTTGATAATGTAGTTGAACAAAAGTTTGATCAAAAAGAATTGAGGAGTAAGCTACTATTTCCATTCAATCTCTTGCATGGTTTTGAAATTAATAATAAACCTATCAGATTTGGCATCCTCCACATCTTGTTACAAGAGAAGCCCTCCATTGTTTTATGCAGTGAGTATAGCCAGATTACGATTGTAGTATTGGTTTTTAAAATGCTTATAGACAGAAAAATAAAAGTATATACGATCAGTGATGATAGTGTTGAGTTGTCGATAAAACGGGAAGGGGTCCGGAAATGGGTACGAGATAAGGCTTCTTATTTTTTAGATGGCGTAATTTTCCCGAGTCAAGCAGTCGGGGAATGGTATCACCAAAATGTCAATTCTAAGACGAAAACTCTGGAGTTACCCATTGTTCATTCGAACGACATCTTTAGAGAAAAATTATCCGATGCCCTTTCGCTTTCAACAGAGCTGATATATTCTTATCAATTGATTGGTAAAAAAGTTTTTTTATTTGTCGGGAGATTGGTAAAGATTAAGAACGTACACTCCATTGTTGAAGCTTTTTATAAGGCTAAGAAGAATAATGAGATACTGGTAATTATAGGTAGTGGTGAAGAGTATAATGTTTTAAGATCGCTTGTGGAAGATTTCAATCTGAATGAAATTGTATTTTTTGTCGGTAAATTAGAGGGAAATGAGTTGATGGCATGGTATAATATTGCACAATGTTTTATTTTGGCCAGCACAGTTGAACCATATGGAGCAGTTGTAAACGAAGCCTTATTATCCGGATGTAAAATGATTTGTTCTGAATATGCTGGAGCTGCTTCCCTTGTAAATGAAATAAATGGATATTTGTATAATCCAAATAAAATCAATGATTTAGTTCAACTAATAGAAAAAGTATCTTCTGAAATTAACGCCATACAATTACCTCTATCCGTAAAAAGCGATTTAATGCCTTTTGATCTTGGCGATAAATTAGACACATTAATAAAAGAGTTGATAACGCAATAGAAATAATTGATTAAGTTCCATTATGATGAAAGAAAATTATTATGACGACGAATATTTCGCTTGGCAAAAGAAAATGGGAATATTTGGAGGAAAGAAAAACGCATCAAAATTTAGAAAATATCTACACAAAGAATCCGAAGTGCTGGATTTTGGATGTGGTGGTGGTTACTTGCTTGCGAACATTGACGTCAAGATGAAAATTGGTGTTGAGATTAATGATGTCGCAAGAAATCAAGCAATCAAAAATGGTGTTGAAGCTTTTAAATATTGTGCTGAAGTACCAGATAATTATTGTGATGTTATTATTTCCAACCATGCCTTAGAGCATGTATTTAATCCTTTTGAAGAGTTGAAGTCGTTAAAACGGATACTAAAGCCTATGGGTAAGATTGTTTTTGTAGTTCCCAATGAAAAAAGCAAAAAATTCGACAAAAATGATATTAATAAACATTTATATACATGGACGGCAATGAACCTTGGAAATCTTTTTGAAGCTGTAGGGTTTGACGTTATTCAGGTGTCAGAATTGCACCATAGATGGCCTCCTTTCTATTTATCGATAGATAGATTTTTCGGTTCATATATTTTTGAATTGGCATGCATCCTTTATAGTTATTTGCGACCAAATCTCAGTCAAATTAGAATTGTTGCTATAAAGAATGAAGAATAAACAGAACATATTATTTCTTATTCACTTTCCCCCGCCTGTCCATGGTTCTTCAGTTGTAGGGAGCATTGTAAAGAATAGTACAGTCATCAACGATACTTTTGGGTGTCGATATATTAATCTGCTTGTATCTCGTAAAATAGGTGAAACAGGGAAAATAGACTTACAGAAAACAGCTCGCTTCATTGGAATCTGGTTCAAGCTTTTGATAGAAATCTTACATAAGAAACCAAGCAGATGTTATCTGGCCTTAACGACAACAGGATCGGCATTTTATAAAGATGTATTGTTGGTCGCTTTATTGCGTTTCTTTCGGGTTAAACGGATCTACCATTTGCACAATAAAGGGGTGAGTAACTATCAAACAAAAGGAATCAACAAGTTGCTCTATCGTTTTGTCTTTTCCGGAGCGGATGTTATTTTGCTATCGCAGCGCTTATATCAGGATATCGAGGCTTTTGTGCCGATTTCAAAAGTACATATTTGTCCGAATGGAGTAGCGGATGTTTCGAACAATCAATTTTGTAATCAATCCAAAGAAAATGCGGTTAAGATGCTTTTTTTATCCAATCTGATTGAGGCTAAAGGTGTTCTTATCCTCTTGGAAGCCTGTTCTATTTTACAGCAAAGAGGACTTTTTTTTGAATGTAATTTTATCGGAGGGGAGGGAGATATAACGGTTTCACAACTAAATAAAAAAATACAGACAAAAGGATTAGCCGCTAAGGTCCATTATAATGGACCGCAATTTGGAAGTGATAAACAATCCTCATTTGCAGAATCGACCATTTTTGTTCTCCCAAGTTTAAAAGAATGTTTTCCATTAGTAATATTAGAAGCTATGCAATATTCTTTACCCGTTATTTCTACTTTTGAAGGAGGTATACCAGATGTAGTGGAGGATGGTGTTACCGGGTTTCTTGTTCCGCAAAAGGATGCAGCGGCGTTGGCAGAAAAACTGGCAATATTGATTGAAAATCCGGAACTGCGTCAACAAATGGGAAAAGCAGGGAGGACAAAATATGAAAATGAGTTTACATTAGCGATTTTTGAACACCGGTTGGTGGAGATATTACAACAAATCATAGAAAAATAAGAAGAAATAGCAGGTATTGAAAAAGTAGTAATCCCTGTAAAAATTATCAATTATGGACCGACACAGACACGAAAAGAAAAGCAATCGTAATCAAAAGATTACCATAGATCATTTTTTTTCCTCCCGGATTTTCATTATTTTCGGAGCAATCTTTGTCGCTGTCGGATTGTATTATTCAATGTCCTCTTCAGGAGGTATAGATACGCTCTATAACTGGTGGCAAAGCCTGTTTAGCCCGTCGGATACGGTACAGCAGAATACTATAACCAGTAATGCCGCCGGGTTTGCAATTGCATTAGGTTGTTTTTTACCTGCTGTGGTGGTTTTAGCCGTCTCTTTATTTTTCTCCCGAAAATATACTTCTTTCGCGTATTCGCTGTCATTGATTATTGCCGTTTACATGCTTGTCGTACAGGTCAAGTTATTCAGTAATTTTGCAGTGGCAGGCTATTTGTATTACTTTCCCTCTTTTTTTATAGCCACCGTTTTTTTATTTGTCACCACTTTCTTGCTGCTCTTTGCGGTCTTTATCTATCGTAAATTCACGTTGGTATTGCTAAGTGGTCTCTATTTCTATATCACGATCGTACTCTATGCCTCATCCTATCATATCGTGTATGATATTCTGTTTGTTTTCGTTGTTCTCTTTAGCGGCAGCATGGTATGGCTGGAACGTAAAATAAAGCGTCCCGAAATCAACCTCTTCAATTTCTTTTTTGCCCTTGCCTTTTTCTCGTTGTTTATTGTGCGAAAATTTTTCGTTAATTCGAATCCTGAATTCCTGATCGTCTTCTTTATTTTCAGTTGGTTATTTTACCTGCTGTTTTACTTCATAGCCGTTGTGTCTGCCAATCGGGAAGAGAAACCCCTTCCTAAGTTGCTGCAACTGCTATTTGTCTGGGGAAATCTGTTGTTTTTTCTGGGGGCCACCGCGTTTATCCTGTTGAAGTATTACATGTATGTGCACCTTTGCCTTTTTGTTCCGGCATTGCTGCTGGTCAACCTGGCGGGGTTGTTTCTCGTCCGGAGACATGCTCCTGCAGTATGGTTATTGCCCTATGCTTACATCGTGTTGTTGTTAGCGGCATTGCTTTTACCGCTATGGGTGGGGCAAAGCAGGCTATTCCTTTGTGCAGCGGGATTTTCCATTGTCATGTTAGTCTATTCCATGGGTGTGAAAGAGAAAACCGCCATGTGGTTATCGGTAGTGTCATTAGTGGTAGCTATCGGATGTTATCTTTACGGTTGGTTGAGCGGCTACCTGCCTTTTCTCCTTTTTCCGGCACAAACAATGCTACATCCGTCGCTGGTGTGGGAGGGTGCTATAGGTAGCGTGGTGATAGTAGCCCTGTT
>Ga0326727_10028408_pt1 | contig 10174 bp, 9 predicted proteins | sample MB2enrmetagenome_FD_207643 | JGI IMG/M metagenome (GOLD analysis project Ga0326727, IMG submission 207643) | Lab enriched peat soil microbial communities from McLean, Ithaca, NY, United States - MB29MY | ecosystem: Environmental > Terrestrial > Soil > Wetlands > Peat | place: USA: New York...
GATTGCTCCAAACCTCCGAGGTTAGCGCCCTGCAATTTCGGCACTAAACTCCAGCGGCTAACGCCGATTTCGGTTTTCCGGCGATCGGGTCTGCAGTCGCGCTGGGGATTTTTCCGCCCGCTTCGCGGGCTTGCGGTAGGCTTAATCTTCCACCCCGGGCTCACGCCCGGGGCTACGATCTTCCGCCCGCTTGGCGGGCTCTGTCAGACTGCGCCAAAAAGCATACCGCAGACCTAAGTACTAGACCAAAGCCACCTTACCCGAACCCCAGACGCCGTGACATTGAAGCGAGGAAACCAGCGCAGCGAACTATTGTTTGGCCTGCCACCTTCACTTAACGGAAACGGTATTGGTTTAAAAGGTGAAGCCGCCGGAGGCCTGCTCGTAGGCATGCGCCAGGCGAAGCAGAGTTGACTCATCGAAGTGCCGTCCCTGGATTTGCAGACCGACAGGCAGGCCTTCGCTGGTTTTCCCGCAAGGGATAGAAATGCCTGGCACTCCTGCCAGATCGGCCGTAACCGTGTAAATATCGGCCAGATACATGGATAGCGGGTCGTCGACTTTTTCCCCCAGCCGGAAGGCGGTGGTCGGGGCGGTGGGGGTAACGATGGCGTCGACCCGGACAAAGGCCTGTTCGAAATCGCGGGCCAGCAGGGTGCGTACTTTCTGGGCTTTCAAATAGTAAGCGTCGTAATATCCGGCGCTCAGGACGTAGGTGCCGAGCATGATCCGGCGCTTCACTTCGGTGCCGAACGCCTCGTCGCGGCTGCGGCGATACATCTCCGACAAAGTATGCGCATCCTGGGCGCGAAAGCCATAGCGGACGCCGTCGTAGCGGGCCAGATTGGAGGAAGCCTCGGCCGTAGCGATGATGTAATAGCACGGGACGGCGTAGGGGGTATGGGGCAGGGATATGGGCACGATCTCGCATCCCAACCCCGCCAGGGTCTGGATTGCGGCTTCCACCCGGCTGCGCACCTCGGCGTCCAATCCTTCGGCGAAGTATTCTTTCGGAACCCCCAGGCGCAGGCCTTTCACCGGCTTGCCGATCTCCTCCACGTAATCGGGTACCGGCACGTCAGCGGAGGTGGAATCCATGGGATCGCGGCCGGCGATCTGCCGCAGCACCAGAGCCACGTCTTTGACGGTCCTGGCCAGCGGTCCAATGTGATCGAGGGAGGAGGCAAAGGCGATGAGCCCATAGCGGGAAACCCGTCCATAGGTGGGCAACAGGCCTACCACCCCGCAGAAGGAAGCCGGTTGACGAATGGAACCGCCGGTATCGGAACCCAGCGTGGCGACGGCCATCCCCGCAGCCACCGCGGCGGCGGAACCGCCGGAAGAGCCACCGGGGACGCGGGTCAGGTCACGCGGGTTGTGCACCGGCTTATAGGCGGAATTCTCGTTGGAGGAGCCCATGGCAAATTCGTCGCAGTTCAATTTGCCCAAAACGACCGCTCCGGCCGCCTCCAGGCGCGCTACCGCCGTGCAGTCGTAGGGCGCGACGAAGTTCTGCAGGATCTTGGATCCGGCAGTCGTACGCAGGCCGCGGGTGAGCATGACGTCCTTGATGCCCACCGGCACCCCGGCCAGAGGGGGCAGCGGATCGCCATGATCGGCCAGGGCGTCGATTTCGGCGGCCTTGGCCAGCGCACGCTCCCGGGAGATAAGCAGGAAGGCGCCAATCTTTTCGTCTTCGGCTTCGATCTTCTTCAAAAAAGCTTCGGCCAGCGCGGTGGCGGTAATCTGCCGTTCCTGGATAGCGGTGCGGACCCCGTCGATAGTAAGAAGATTCAGGTCCATCTATTCCCAACCACCTCTTTTCAGCCCAAGCAGATAGCCCAATCGAGCAGTCTTACAGGTCCCTCGCTACGCTCAGGGTCACGCCTGCAAAACGGCTCAAGTTCAGATCCATCTCAGCACACTAATCCACCCTTAGCGTCAGAGGTGGGAGAATTGAGCTCAGCGTTAAAGTGTTGGCGGAGCTTGGCCAGGGTTTCGTCCGCAGGCACACCCTGAGTTTTCTGCAAGGCATCGGCCACGTGGCGCGCCACATCCGACAGGAGAATGGCGAAGACGATGGCGGCGTCCTCATCGGCCGGTCCAACATTCAACTGACAGTGCAGATTGCCGTCAATCACCCACGCGCGCAGCAGTTCCACGGCGTTTTCCGGCAATTCGCCCTGAATCGGTTCCTGGGGATCAAGAGTCATACATCACCGCTCAATCACTTTGGGCACCTGAAAGAAGGCGCCGTCGGTCTGGGGCGCATTGCGCAGAGCCTCCTCATGGGGCAGCGAGGAACGCAGGCCGTGGACGGCATCGTCGCGCAGCGCATAGGCGAAGCGTGCCGTGCCGGTCTGGCCCGGGTCCAAGCCATAACGATCGGAAGTCTGGGCCATCGGTTCGACCTCAGTGGTGTCGAGTTCGTTGAGATGGTCCATATAGTCGAGGATGGAATTCAGATCAATGAGCATGCGTTGGCGCTCGGCCTCGGTCAGTTCCAGATTGCCGAGATCGGCGACGTATAAGACATCCTGTTCGGTAACTTTCATATGCATGCCTGAAAGCGGATTTGTAATTCGTAATTTGCAAAGTAAAACAACTTACGCGGCTTGCTTCGCACTTTGCAAATTACAAATTGCAAATTACAAATTTCGCAGTAGCGGCGCCACTATGCGGCTACGACGAAGTCCACTTTACGAACTTTGCCTTTTCCCAGCCACAGCTCGAATCCTCGTAAATATTGGGGTTCCAACTGGGCCAGTTGGAGACGCCAGCCGTTATCGGGGACCTGGACGCGCAAGACTCCGCCCGTAAATTGCAGCGCCCGGGTGCGCCCGGCCACGGCTGCCCCGCAGATTGCCGGCCAAGCCAGCAAAGGCGCCTCCCCCGCCGGAGCCACGCGCAGCAGTTCCTCCATGATACGCGCCAGCCCTTGCCCGGCTTGCTCCATTGCTTTGCCCAAGATTCCTGATTCTATCACCAGCCAATTTGGTAATTTGGTAATTGAAAAAAAACAGACTGCTTTCCGATTACAAGATTTAGGTTGGTTCCGCAATTACGAAATTACCAAATTACTCAATTACCAAATTTCCATTGCTCAGGATCAACTGGCGGACAAACTCGAGTGCGTCTTCCTTGCTCTCCAATTTTCCTTCCAGTTGCTCGTCTTCGACGGCGGACAGAATGTCGCGGAACGATGGTCCGGGCTGCAACCCCAGCGCCAGTAAATCGTTGCCGTTAAGCAAAGGTGCGGGGCGAATCTGCTCCTGCGGGGTCTGGGTAAATTTTTCGTGGACGTAGTCGTAAATCGTCAGATCGCCATGACTGGCCAGACAATCCAGCCGGTGCAGCGCCAGATGTTCCTGGAAACGCGGCAGGCGCAAGAAGCGCTTCAGCGTGGATTGCTTCATTCGCAGCGCGTCGGCGAAACGCATGTGATTACCGATCAAGGCCACGATCTGGCCGGTGTCGTCGTTCGACATGCGCAATCGCGCGCAAATTTCCTTGCCGATGGCCTCCCCGATTTCCACGTGCCCGTCGAAGCGGATCCGGTCGGGGGCCATGCGGAAGGTAGGCGGCTTGCCGACATCATGCAACAGGGCGCCCCAGGCCAAGGTTCGGGAACACGGTGCCGGCAAATGTTCCAGCAACAGCAGCGTGTGGACCCACACGTCGCCTTCGGGATGGAACGGGGGCGACTGGGCAACACCCTTCATACGCTCCACCTCGGGGAGAACCTGGGCCAGCAGCCCGGTCTCGTCGAGCAGCTCGAAGGCGCGGCGCGCATGTCCTTCGGTGAGCATCTTCGACAGCTCGTCGCGCGTGCGCTCCCGGCTTACCAGGCCGATTTGCGGCGCCAGCGCGCGTATGGCAGCCAGGCTTTCCGCTTCAATCCGGTAGTGGAAGCGCGCGGCAAAACGGACGGCGCGCAGCAGACGCAGCCGGTCTTCACAAAAACGCTGCCGGGGGTCGCCGATGGTGCGAATGATTTCATGGCGCAGATCAGCGAGCCCGCCCACGTAATCCAACACGCGATCTTTCTCCAAAGGATCCAGCAGGAGGCCATTGATGGTGAAATCGCGGCGCCGGACATCCTCTTCCGGACTCTTGCTGAATTGCACCTGATCCGGGTGGCGGCCGTCGGTATACCGGCCATCGCAGCGAAACGTAGCGACTTCGACTACCCGGTTGGGAGCTGCTTCGTTCTCCAGAGCCGATTCCGGAGAGTCGTGGTCAACCGGGACGAGCACGACTCCGAACTGTGCTCCCACCGCCCAGGTTCGGGGGAATAGTTTCATGACCTGGTAGGGAGTAGCGTCGGTGGTGACGTCAAAATCGGCGGGCTCACGCCCCAGCAGGAGATCGCGCACACAGCCTCCCACCAGGAAGGCCTGATACCCATGCTCGCGCAAACGGCGCACGATCTGAACGGATTGTTCGCGAAGGGTCAAGCAACACCAGCAATCAGCACTCAGCAATCAGCCCACGGTTTGCTGAGTTTTGAGTGGGCCCTAAGAGATTGTACGATGGCATCAGGCGGATCGAGGCGGAACCCGGGGTGACAGATCCCAAAAACAATTCTGCGCCCCGGGCCTTGGCTGTGCGGAAGTAGCACAATACATAGATCCTTCACTCCGCACCCGCCCCGACCCGCAAAAGAAGCGGGTCGGAAGAAGGAGGCGGGTGCTCCGTTCAGGATGACAACCAGGGGTGGTGAATAATCCAGGCGGAGGGGCGGTATGAAATTGTACCGAATACTGAGTGCCAGTGATGCCCGACGTTTACATTCTTGGAATTGAGAGTTCGTGTGACGAAACCGCGGCGGCGGTGGTGCGTTCCGGCGAACAGGTAATTTCGAACGCGGTATTTTCGCAGATTGCCACGCACCAGCCGTATGGTGGGGTAGTGCCGGAGCTGGCCTCGCGCGAGCATCTGCGGGCCATTGTGCCCGTGGTGCGGAAAGCGCTGGCCGATGCCGCCCAGAGCTACCAATCGATCGACGCGCTGGCGGTGACCCAAGGTCCCGGACTGGCAGGGGCGCTGCTGGTCGGAGTCAGTTATGCCAAAGCGCTGGCCTTTGCGCTGGAAAAGCCGCTGATCGCGGTCAATCATCTGGAAGGCCACATCCATGCCGTCTTGCTTGAGGAACGGCAGAAGGGCCACCATGAGGTCGAATTTCCCCTCATGACGCTGGTAGTGTCCGGGGGGCATACTCACCTGTACCTGGTACAGCAGAACGGAGCAAACCCGCTCTGGACCTATCGCAACATCGGACATACGCGCGACGATGCCGCCGGCGAGGCGTTCGACAAAGTGGCCAAGCTGCTGGCGCTGGGATATCCCGGCGGCCCGATCATCGATAATCTGGCTACGCATGGCCGCCCGGATGCAGTGCGATTCGGGCCGGCGCAAATCAAGCATCGCCAGCGCGGCGACCGGAGTCCCGCACCCGAGCGCCCGCATTTTGATTTTTCCTTCAGCGGACTGAAGACTGCCGTGCTGCGCTATGTTGAGACGCAGAGCCTGGAACCGGCCATCGAGCAGCGGCGCGCCGCGCTCAGCCGGATCGCCAAGCCGCGGGCGGAGGACGTGCTCGCGCTCTGTGACCGTACGACCCTGGATCTGGCCGCCAGTTTCCAGCGGGCCGTGGTGGAGGATCTGGTGCAGAAGACGCTGGCCGCCGCCCGCGAATACGAAGTCAATACCCTGTTCGTAAGCGGGGGAGTGGCCGCCAATAGCGAACTGCGGCAATCCTTTGAGCAACAGGCCGCACAGCAGGGCGTGCCCGTTTATTTCCCCTCCCGGCCGCTTTCCACCGACAATGCGGCGATGATTGCCGCGGCCGCATACCCTAAATTCCTGACGGGTGAGTTCGCGGCACCCGATTTCTCCGCCGAAGCGTCGTGGCCGTTGTAGAGCAGTAGTCACTCCGGTCTTTCACCACAAAGGACACAAAGGACACGAAGAAGTAAACAAGCATCTTTTCACCGCAAAGGACACAGAGCTCGCGGAAAACATTTTTTGAGTATTTCCCGCCGTTTCTATTCCTCCTTCGTGTACTTTGTGTCCTTTGTGGTAAAAAGTCGGGGCCGCTCAGGTGCCTGAAAAACTATTCCTTTGCGCCTGATTTCGGGTTACAACCAGAGTCATGCGCGATTTGGCGACGGACAACGACAAGCACGGACGGCTGGTCTGCCAGGCAGTGGACTGGTTGCGGCGCCACTATCGTTGTGGCGTCATCCTTTCCGAGCAGTGCTGTGCAACCGGCGAGATTCCCGACGCTATCGGCTGGAAAGGGTTTTGCCATTCGGTGGTGATCGAGTGCAAAACGTCGCGCAGCGATTTCCTGGCAGACGCAGCTAAGCCCTTCCGCACCGATCCGGGGAAGGGCCTGGGGTGTGAGCGCTTCTATCTGGCGCCGTCCGGCATGATTGCTCCCAGTGAACTGCCTGCCGGCTGGGGCTTGCTGGAAATCAAAGGCAGGAAGGTACAAGTCAGGGCCAAACCATCCAAGCGTAATCTGCGCAGCGCCGATGGGTTGATGAAAGAGATGAATCTGCTGCTGGCCAGCCTGCGCCGGGTGGAAATCCGCATCGAACCGCAGACCATCACCGAGTTCCTGAAGTGGAAGAACCGCATGGCCAAATACAACGGCGGATTTCTGCCCGCCGGCCTGGCCGCGGCGGAAGAGGAACCGAACTCATTTAGTTCGCAGTTCTCGGTTCTCAGTTCTCAGTGAGAAAAGCAGGAGACAGAAGACAGAAGGTGCTTGTCTTCTTACTTCTGACTTCTCAAGAGGAAGAGAGTTCCCGCGAGGGGCGGAATGCTCCCCAGGTGCTGAGGGTAAACTTGCGCCAGCGAGCTCCGTGCTTGCAGACCAGCGCTACACCTATGGCGGCTGCTCCGACCAGCAGAAGGGTTCGTCCCTGGCCGCGCAGGAACGCGGGCATCAGGCCGACTACCTGAGGTCCGAAGCGTTCGGTGAGAAGCGCAAGGATCGAGAAGCGGACCATACGGCCGGCAAACACCGTGGCGAGAAACCGCGAATATCTCAGTCCCGCCACTCCGGCGGAAAACTCGAATAGCTTAAAAGGCGTCGGTGGCGGCAGAATCGCCGGGATGAAAAGCGCCAGCGCGCCAAACCTCTCCGTGAGCCCGTAAACCCGGCGGAAGCGATTTTCGCCGATGCGCTTCACCAGGAATTTTTCTCCTCCTTTGCGCCCCAGCAGGTAGGGAAAGGTAGCTCCGCACGCCGAGCCGAGCGAAACCAGCAGGACATATAGAAAGGCGCGTCCGGGATCGCGATATACGTAACAGGCGACTACCGGGTCCAGGGGAATGCCAAACGCCGAAGCGTCGATGAGGCCTACCAGCAGAACCGCCCACGGACCAAGCAAGGGCGTCAAGAGGTAACCTAAAAATCTCCGGTAGACGCTGAGAATCATTTGCAGTGGATTCATTTTTCGGCCCTGTCCTCCACCCTTTCGTCTCTAGTGTGCCCTAGAAATTGTGCAGACGAGTGTGAAGGTTTGATGAAACCTGGATGCAGAGTTTGGTCCGGGAGGGCGGAACCCATTCACCACGAAGGACACGAAGGACACAAAGGAAAATCAGAAAGAATCCGGTTCTTCTTTGTGTCCTTCGTGGTGAATGAACCTGGGATACGTAAGGCGGGATTTGCGTTTATTTCCGCGGCGGTTTTTGCTAACCTTTGTCTCCACTTAATAACCAATCAGGGCAGGTGCGGTTTATCTGCACCGGGGTGGAGATTTGCGTTTCGTAATCCATCGTTCGGCAGAGGCCGAGACTGCCCGCATCCGGCAGAAGAACGGTTCATTAGTTCGGACCGGGCAGCAATCCGGAGAAGGGAAGAGGCTAGGAAGATGGCAACCGCACAACCCGCACACAGCACGCTGGCGGGGCCCAACCGTTTGGACGAAATTCGCCACAAGACTGGAGTGCCGCTGGCGGCCATCCTGGCCACGGCGATCTGGTTTATGCCCACTCCGGCGGGACTCTCCGCTCAGGGGCAAAGGGCCTTGGCTTTGTTTGCCGCTATATTCGTTCTTTATTTGACCGAAGCCATGCCTTTGGCGATCAGCAGCCTTCTGGTTGTGCCCGCAGCGGTGTTCATGAAAGTAGCCAACGTCCGGGATGCGTTGTCCGGTTTCTCTTCGCCTTCGACGTATCTGATCCTGGGGGCGTTTGTATTGGCTACCGGGATGGTAAGGACGAAGCTGGCGGAAAGAATCACTTATGTGATTCTTTCCAGGACGGGATGTTCGGCCACCCGAATTACTCTGGGGGTCATGCTCGCCAATATGGTGCTGGCCTTTCTGGTGCCCTCCACGACGGCGCGTACCGCCATCCTGCTGCCCATGTGCGTGAGCATCATCGGCCTGTTCGGGTCAGAAGGACGTTCGAAATTTGCCACTAGCCTGCTGCTCATCCTGGCCTTTACCAACAGCACCATTAGCGCCGGGATTCTGACCGCGACCGTGCCCAATCCCGTCACCATCGAGTTCCTGGCCAAGAGCGGACGAATCATCACCTACTTCGACTGGCTGCTGTACGGTTTTCCTCCGGCGGTCATAATGACCTTCTTTACCTGGTGGTTTGTGACCCGGGTGTATAAGCCGGAAGGCGAGGCCAAGCCGGGCGCAGTCGAGCGCGTCGTCCAGGAAAGACTGGCGGCCATGGGCAAGATGACTTCCGCCGAGTGGCGCGCGTTGTCGATCTTCCTTTCGATTACCTTCTTATGGGCCACCCAGAACCTGACCGGCCTGGATACTACCGTGGTCTGCCTGCTGGGCGATTGCCTGCTCTTTCTGCCCAAGTTCGGAGTGATCGACTGGAAAGACGCCAATCAAGGGGTCTCGTGGCAGGTGGTTTTGATTGCCGGAGGCGGTATTTCCCTGGGCGAGATCTTGATGAAGACGGGCGCCGCCAAGTGGCTGGCGGTATCGATCTTCAAGTTGCTGGGATTACAGGGGGCATCCACGCTGGTCATCCTGATTGTGGTCATGCTCATCGTGCAATACATGCACCTGATGTTTTCCACCACGGTTGCGATGGCGACGGCGCTGATGCCGATCGTCCTGGCCTTGGCCGACACGGCCCACATCAACCCGCTGGTGCTGGCGCTGCCGGTGGGCATGTTGATTGGCGGCTATCCGCTGCTCATGTTCTATAACACCTTGCCTAACATCGTGGTGTACGGCACCGGCAAGCTTCGGGTCGAGGACTTTCCCCGCGTAGGCGTGGTTTTGTGTACCGTCGCTTGTATTCTCTACACCTTGTGTGCGGCTACTTATTGGCGCTGGCTGAAGTTGCTGTAGCGGTGTTCAGAGAGGAGCGATACATGGCAGGGCTCGTTCTGGCAGCGGTAGTGACGGCTTGGCTTATCTACATGATCGCGCGGCGATACAAGCCCCAGGCAATTCTGCTGATTGCCGGCTTGTCGCTGATGCTGGGCGCCGCGATACTGAAAACGGGACCTATCCTGGGCGCCAAAGAAACTACGGGCCTGATCTGGTTTGATCCTTTCGAAGTAGTCAAGAACCTGATGAGCACCCGCACGGCCGGGTTGGGCATGATGCTCATGGCCGTGGGCGGTTTTGCGCGCTACATGGAGCACGTGGGCGCCAGCAAAGCGCTGTTTGCGCTGGTGGCCAGTCCGCTCCGCTGGATTCGCTCGCCCTATGTCCTGCTGGTGATCGCCTTTTTCATTACGCAGATCCTGGTGCTGTTTATCCCCAGCCATGCCGGACTAGGCCTGCTGCTCATGGTGACCATGTATCCCATCCTGATTCGCAAAGGCGTCAGCCGGCTCTCCGCCTTGTCGGTAATCGGGTGCTGCCAGTTTATTGACCACGGACCGGGATCGGGCAACGAGATTCTGGCGGCGGCCACCGCCAAACTTCATCCGGCAACCTACTTTGTCAAGTACCAGCTGCCGATCACGATTCCCATCATCGTGGCCGTGGCCGCAACCCATTTTGTGGTGCAGCGCTGGTGGGACAAGCGCGAGAACCAAGCGGCAGAAGATCTGCAAGCCGGCCCGGTCAAGGAGGAGACGGACCGCCCTCCATTGATTTATGCGATTCTGCCGGTGGTGCCGCTGCTGTTGATTCTGGGCTTCAGCCCGCTGTTTAAGAGCCGGATCACC
>Ga0326727_10028410_pt1 | contig 10173 bp, 9 predicted proteins | sample MB2enrmetagenome_FD_207643 | JGI IMG/M metagenome (GOLD analysis project Ga0326727, IMG submission 207643) | Lab enriched peat soil microbial communities from McLean, Ithaca, NY, United States - MB29MY | ecosystem: Environmental > Terrestrial > Soil > Wetlands > Peat | place: USA: New York...
AAGACATTCCCAACGATTATGCAGCTAGAAATGGGTCGTTCTGTGCCTTGTCCTGCCCAAGGAGCCTCTAACTTACTTGGTTACGCGACTACGTTCCTTGGAAGCCACTGCTTTTTGAAAGAGCCTCTAGTTATTATATAATATATTGCGATTACACATGTTCGAACACTGCTAGGGGACTATCGCCGATAGCTTCGATCAGCCTTTTATGATGATCCAATCGATCACTAAGCCAATCTCGTTCATAGACCGGCTCGCGAACCTCCAAAGACGGCGCATGATCCGTCTCTGGAGGTAATGGCATGTGAGCAAAATGGGCGATTTCTTCTCCACGTCCCGAACGCGGTCTACAAGTACCACACCGCGGTGACCGTGAAGTAAGATAATTACACATAAGGAATAGACTCGGAATGTTATCGCCATGCGGCTCGGCTCCATGTTTCCCCTACTTTTCCAATGACTCCGCCGCCTCGAGGTTTATGATTATTTTGCGAAGGCTCGCCTCAAAGGCGTCGATCTCCTTCGAGTTCATGCCCGCGTAGAAGATGTCGATCATCTCCGCCGAGGTCGCATCGTAGGCGTTCTGCATCCGCTTCGTAGCGGCGGAGCAAAAAACAGCGCGCTGGCGGGCGTCTCCCTCAACGTGCGCGCGTCGTATCTTGCCCTCGGCTTCCATGCGGTCTAGGGCCAGGGTCAGGCTCGATTTATCGAGCTTAGTCCTGCGCACGAGTTCGCCCTGCAGGATGCCATCCTCCTTCCAGAGTTCGTAGAGGATGCGCCCTTGGGCAGGGTTGAGCTCCTGAACGCCGTGCTCGCGCAGGAGGCGCGCGAAAACTCTAGCCCCGAGGCGGTGGGCCTGGGAGACAAGGCTCCCACCCTCACGCATCGAAGGAGAGTACCTTGAGGCCATGGTAATAACGTACTTTCTCTGGCTCGAACTTGAAAAGTGAGAAGTCACCGCCATCGACACCGCCAGGGTAGTAAATGTCCCAAGTCTTCGCGTAGACCGCATTCCTCACGGCGGCGATGGTCACTTCGACGAGGTGACCGCGTACGGAGCAGCCCTCGAAGCGCGCATTGTCGGAGTAGTAGAGACAGACGCGGTCATCATTCCTGACTTGCGCTACCTTGCGACTCGAGGTGTTCGTGCCCAAGTAGTTCTCGAAGTCCTCGCCGAGGGCACCAGGCCCCGAGGAGAGGGGTTTCCTCCGCGTTTTCCTTAAATTGAAAAGGACTCGTGTCTCCGGAGCTCCGCTCTCGTCAAGGTTTGATAGATAAACGAATTTCACGCGCTGGGTCAGCGCGAAGGCTTCGTCCCAGCCTTCCGGTTTCTTCGCCATGGTCATCTCCTTTAAGTTTTGCATAAAACACTTCGTTATGCCGGACCTTCCGAGAAAACCGCTGCGACTGATTGCCTTACGAATACCTTCGATAGTAGGGCGACATGCTCCGCATGGCGCGAAATGAACGCCCCCGGAGCAAGCTCCGGGGTATCGTTCGTTCTGCAAGGTATTGGATTATATGCGGGTCCATACCCTTGCGCGGGAAAAGAGAACTACGCAGTAAACTGCGGGGTATGGACCCGCCTGCGAATCAAGGAAGGTTTCGTGTAAAGGCCTAGGCATGCGACGTTTTCGCTTCCTGCCGTGGCTTTCCCTCCTCCTCCGACTTGCCCACGGCAGCGAGTATAAATGTCGAGTGGCAGTAATACGTTGGAATATCAGCGCTGAGTATTTCTACCAAAAGTAACTTGACTATTTATTTCGCGACGTGCTAGTCTCGGAAGCGAAGGTCATGGCAGCAATGAAAGCGCGAATCGAATTCGCTAACGGCTCGGGAATCTCTTCCTTTGCCGCGGGAAAACTTTTCTACAGCCGTCCTTCCCTCCGCACCTCATCCTTCCTCTACTCATACTTTTACTTCTTTTTTTATTCCTACTGACGCTCCTTCGGCGACCGGCCGGGCGAAGAGAGCGCGGAAAGCCCACCAAGGCCGGAACGCCAGTCGAGACTGGCGGCGCCAGCTTGACTGGCGAGGCCGGCGTTGTCGGCCTAAACCATCCACAGTGAGTGCTTTCAAAGGAATATCGCGGTGAGCGATAGAGCTATACGTAGGATTAGCCCATTATCTGAGCTTAGCGAAGGCTTCTCCCATCCGATCGAAGGCGGCGGCCAACCGCTCGTCGGAGGATGCGAAGGAGAGGCGAAGGCAATGGTCGTCGCCGAAGGCCGAGCCTGGGACAATCGCGACTCGCGCCTCCTCGAGGAGGAACTCGGCGAGGTCGTCGGAGGAAGCAATGGCCTTCCCTCCTGCACTCTTCCCGTAATAGGACGAGACGTCGGGAAAGATGTAGAAAGCGCCCTCTGGCTCCACGAGACCGAGGCCGGGGAGCTCCCTGGCGCGCTCGAGTACGAGGCTCCGCCTGCGGAGGAACGCGGCCTGCATGCCGCCTATGAGCGTGACGCCCGACTCCAGGGCGGCGAAAGCGGCGCGTTGCGCGATCGAAGAGGCGTTCGTCGTCATCTGGCCCTGGAGGTCGATGCACGCCTTGACCAAGGGTGCGGGGCCGGCGAGGTAGCCGATGCGCCAGCCCGTCATCGCGTAGGCTTTGGATACGCCGTTCACCACGATCGTCCTCTCGGCGAGGATCGGGATCTGCGCCGGGCTCGCGTGAGGGAGACCGGTGTAGTCGATATGCTCGTAGATCTCGTCGCTCAGGGCCCAAACGCGCGGACGCTCCGCGAGGACGGAAGCGAGGAGCTCGAGCTCGGGACGCGAATACACTGCGCCCGAGGGGTTCGAGGGCGAGCAGAGTATGATCGCCTTGGTTCGGTCGCTCATCGCGGCAGCGAGGGACTCGGGCCTGAGCTTATATCCTTCGGAGGCGAGCGTGGGCACGGAGACGGGGATACCGCCCGCGATCTTCACGAGCTCGCAGTAGCTCACCCAATGTGGAGCCGGGATGACTACCTCGTCGCCGGGATCGACGAGGGCGAGGAGGCTGTTCGTGATGCAGTGCTTCGCTCCCGCGGAGACCATCACCGAAGAAGGCCGATAGGAAAGGCCGTTCTCCCTCTCGAGCTTGCGAGAGACCGCCTCCCGCAGGTCGTTGTAGCCGGCGACGGGCGTGTAGAAATTGTTGCCCTCGTCGATCGCCCTCTTGGCAGCCTCCCGTACCGGCTCCGGCGTGGGGAAGTCGGGCTCGCCTACCGTGAGATCGATCACATCGACGCCGCTGTCGCGCAAGGCCCGCGCCCTCTGGTTCATAGCGATGGTGCGGGAAGGCGAAAGGCTGCGCACGCGCAAGGAGAGCTGATCCACGATAATAGCCTCCAACTTGACCCGGCGTATGATAGCCGGTACATTTCCGTATCTTATACGCATAATTTCGAAGTTAGCGCAATATGGGGCGCCTCGTCGTCCTGTATTAATGGAGAAGAATCAACATGAACAACCTAAAACTAACCGGAAGGAAACCAGGAGAGAACCGAAGCGTCATTGAAGTGGGTGGCATTCGCGTCGGCGAGGAGTTCGTCGTGATCGCTGGCCCCTGCTCGGTCGAGACCGAGGACCAAACGGTGCGTACCGCTATAGCCGTGAAGGCGGCGGGTGCGAAGATGCTCCGAGGCGGGGCATTCAAGCCCCGCACCTCGCCTTATGCGTTTCAGGGCCTCGGCCTCAAGGGCCTCAAGATACTCGACAAGGCCAAGCGAGAGACGGGCCTGCCTATCGTCACCGAAGTAGTCGACACACGCGACGTCTCCTGGGTCGGCGAGTACGCCGACATACTCCAGATCGGCGCGCGCAACATGCAGAACTTCTCCCTCCTCCGCGAGGCGGGCAAGTCGGGCAAGCCCATACTCCTCAAGCGCGGCATGTACTCCACCCTCGAGGAGTGGCTCAACTGCGCGGAGTACATCCTCGCGGAAGGCAACGACCAAGTCATCCTCTGCGAGCGCGGCATCCGCACTTTCGAGACTTACACCCGCAATACCCTCGACCTGTCCATGATCCCAGCGGTCAAGGCCGAAAGCCACCTGCCGATCATGGTCGATCCTTCGCACGGCACAGGGATCAAGTTCATGATAGAGCCTATGAGCCTCGCCGCAATAGCCGCCGGGGCCGACGGCCTCGAGATCGAGGTCCACATAGATCCCCCCTCGGCCCTCTCCGACAAGGACCAGCAGCTTCGGCCGGAGGAGTTCGCGGCCATGATGAAGCGCATCTTCGAGTTGCGCGAGTTCATTGCAGAGAAGAACGATGAGGCCGCAGAGGCAACCAAGCGCGGAGAGCTCGATAAGGGCAAAGGCCCGTCGGGCTCTCGGGACGTCTTCGCGGACGCGACGGACTAAGTGGCCATGGGAGAATCGAGCATCACGATCCAAGGAGTGGGCGGCAGGCCTTCGCGCGTCTCCTTCGGCCCACTCTCGGACCTGGGCGAGGAGATCGAGAGCGCGAAGACGGTCATCGTCACCGACCCAGAGATACAGAGGCTCCACGGGGAGGAGCTTCCGTCCTGCCCCATCGCCCTCGTCGAGAGAGGCGAGGCGGCAAAATCCCTCGCCTCCCTCGAAAAACTCTACGCTCGCTTCCTCGAGCTCGAACTCGGCCGCGACGGTACCGTGCTCGCGGTGGGCGGCGGCACTGTCTCCGACCTCGCGGGCTTCGCGGCCTCGACCTGGCTTCGCGGCGTCGACTTCGGCTTTGCGCCGTCGACCCTCCTCGCGATGGTCGACGCCTCGGTGGGCGGCAAGAACGGTGTCGATTATCGCGGCGTCAAAAACCTAATCGGCAGTTTTTCGCAGCCACGATTCGTGCGCATCGACGTCTCGCTCCTGGGCAGCCTCCCGGACAGGGAGTTCGCCTCGGGCATGGGCGAGGTGGTCAAGCACGCGGTCATCTCGGGAGGAAGCTACTTCGAGCTTGTCGAGGCCGCGGCGAGCGAGCGCAACGTGCGACCTGAAGCCGCGCGGCCCCAGGCCGCAAAACTCGAGCGCATCGTGCACGGTTCCGTCGAGATCAAGGCGGCGGTCGTCTCGGAGGATGAGCGCGAGGCCGGGCGCAGGCGGGTGCTCAACCTCGGACACAGTGCAGGGCACGGGATCGAGGTAGCGACGGAAATCCCCCACGGACACGCGATCGCCGCAGGGCTTGGCACCGCCTGTCGGTTGGCGGTGAGCCTCGGCAGGCTCGGACGGGACGACTGTGATCGCATAACGCGCCTCATCGAGGCGTGGGGTCTGCCCCACACGATAGCGGCGGCGGCAGGGACGGGGAGCGTTCCCGACTCGCCCGAGCTGCGATCGGCTATCGCGAAGGCGATCGCCTCTGACAAAAAGCGTCAGGGAGGCGACATACTCATGGCGCTGCCTGAGGCTATAGGCAAGGTACTCATTGTGGCTGTACCTCTTTCAGATCTCCAAGCTTTCGTTATGGAGGCGCCATGAACAGCTTTGGACGGATCTTTCGCGTCGAGATCTTCGGCGAGTCCCACGGGCCGGCGGTCGGCGTCATAGTCGACGGCTGCCCGCCGGGCATCGCCCTGTCGCCCGAGGACCTCGAGCGAGACCTCGAGCGCCGACGTTCGGGCGCCGCCGGAACTACCGAGCGGCATGAGGCCGATCTGCCGGACATTCTCTCGGGCATCTACGAGGCTCGCACTACGGGCTCTCCCATCTGCATCGCCTTCCGCAATGGGGACACGCGTTCCTCCGATTACGAGGACTTCAAGCGAGTCCCGAGGCCGGGCCACGCGGACTTCACCTCTCGCTACAAATACGGCGGTTTCTCCGACCCCCGCGGTTCGGGCCACTTTTCCGGCCGCGTCACCGCGGGCCTTGTGGCCGCGGGAGCGATCGCGAAGAAAGTGCTCGCGGCCGACGCGACGAGCGACATCGTCTTCGAGACGCGCATCCTCGAGGCGGGAGGCAGCGCGAATATCGAGGCAGCCGCCGCCGCGGCCAAGGAAGCGGGCGACTCTATCGGCGGCCTCGTCGAGATCCGCGTCCAAGGCCTGCCGGCCGGCCTCGGCGAGCCCTTCTTCGACGCGGCCGAGTCCGTCATCGCGCACGCCCTCTTCGCCGTGCCTGCGGTGCGCGGCGTCGAATTCGGCGACGGCTTCGCCGCTTCCCGAATGCGCGGCACCGAGCACAACGACCCCTTTGTCGACGCGTCGGGCAGGACCGCGAAGAACGGCTCAGGCGGAGTCAATGGCGGCATCACGAATGGCAACGAACTCGTGCTCCGCGTGGCGGTGAAGCCCGCCTCCACGGTATCCGCACCGCAAAAGACCCTGGACTTCGAATCCGGCGAAGAGACTACGCTCGCCCCCGGCGGACGGCACGACGCATGCATAGCATTGCGCGCGGCAGTCGTCCTCGAGGCCGCCTGCGCCGTCGCCCTCGCCGATCTATCGCTCGTTTCCCGCGCGTCGAACGCGCGTTTGGAGGATTGATGACACTCAAGGAAATCAGGGACGACATCGACCGCATCGACGCGAAGATGCTCGCGCTACTCGATGAGCGCATGGAGAAGGCCCTCCTGGCGCGCTCCTTCAAGGCCAACGTGACCGACTCCAAGCGCGAGGAGGAGGTCTTGGGCCGCGTCGCACGCTCGTCCCGCTGCCTCGCGGAGAGCGAGTTCACGACCGATCTCTGGAAGCGCATCATAGCCGAATCCCGTGCGATCCAGGAAAGCAAGCCCAAGACCGTCGGTTTCCAGGGCGAGCACGGCGCCAACAGCGAAGTGGCGCTCAGGGCCTGGGACCCAAAGGCCGCGGCCATGCCCTGCGTCGAGTTCTCCGACGTCTTCGATGCGGTGCGCGACGGTCTGTTCGACTACGGCATCGTGCCCGTCGAGAACACTTTGGGCGGCCTCGTAGGGCCGGTCAACTCGATCCTCATCAACACCGACCTCAAGATCGTCGCGGCCATCGACGCGCCCATCTCGCACTGCCTCCTCGCCGTGCCCGGCGCGGACCACCGAGAGATCCGCTCCGCCTATTCACACAGCCAGGCCCTCGCCCAGTGCCGCAACTTCCTCGCGCGGAACAAGCTGGAGGCGAGGCCGTATTACGACACCGCCGGAGCCGCGCGAATGATCGCCCAGGAGCGCCGCAAGGATACGGCCGCGATAGCCAATCGCTTCGCCGCCGAGATCTATGACCTCGAGATCATCAAGGACGAGATCCAGGACGCGCCCAATAATCGGACGCGCTTCTATGTCATCGCGAAGGAGACTTCGGGTCAGGTGGGCAACAAATGCTCGGCCGTCTTCTCGACCGACGACAAAGCCGGGGCTCTCTTCAAGACCCTCGAGGTCTTCGCGAAGGCCGGGATCAACCTCACGCGCATAGAATCCGTGCCCGACACTCCGGGCAACTACGCCATCTTCATCGACTTCGACGGTTCCGACGCCGACCCCGAGGTCGCCAAGGCCATAGCCGCGGCAAGCTCGGCTGCGCACGGCTTCCGGGTCCTCGGCTGCTACAATGAAAGGAAGCTATAGGGATGCGCATCCTCATCATAGGCACCGGCCGCATGGGAGCTTGGCTTACCGAGGAGCTTTGCCTCGACCACGAAGTCGCGGTGCACGACGCCGACCTCGCGAAGATGAAATATTTCATCAAGGTGAAACGCTTCATAGAGCTCTCGGAGGCGGAGGACTTCGACCCTGAGCTCGTCATTAACTGCGTCTCTCTCGGCTACACCGTCGACGTCTTCAAGGCTGTCCTGCCCTACCTTTCCAAGGGTTGCATGCTCTCGGACATCGCCTCGGTCAAGACGGGACTGGCCGATTTTTACAAGGAGTCCGGCCACCCCTTCGTCTCGAGCCACCCGATGTTCGGCCCCACCTTCGGCAACATCCGAGAGCTCCAGAACGAGAGCGCCGCGATCATCGCGGAGTCCGATCCCAAGGGCAAGGCCTTCTTTCATGCCATCTACTCGGGCCTCGGCATCCACATCTTCGAATACGACTTCGAGGGCCACGACAAGATGATCGCCTACTCCCTCGCCACGCCCTTCGCCTCGACGATGGTCTTCGCCTCCTGCATGAAGAAGGTCGAGACGCCAGGCACGAACTTCAAGCGACACATGATCATCGCGAAGGGGCTCCTCTCGGAGGACGACAGGCTCCTCACAGAGATCATGTTCAATCCCTATACGGTCCGGCAACTCGAGCTCATCAACTCGCAGCTCTCCTACCTGACGCACATCATCCGGGCGCGCGACTCGGAGGAGATGACGAAGTTCCTGGACGGGCTTAGGGCGAACATAGCGGACTAGGAAGAATTGGAGTAGTATCGAGTTATGCGTATTTCGATGCTACTTGCGGTCCTGTCCGCATTCCTTTTCGGCTCTGCCACGCCGATCAGCAAGCTTCTCCTGGATTCCATCAATCCCTTCCAGCTTGCAGGATTGCTCTATCTCGGGGCAGGACTGGCTTTGGTCCCTATAGTCGCGCGGAGAGGCTTCCCAGCAAAGCTGCATTTTCTAGACAGGAAGAATAGACTCTATGTGATAGGTTCAATCACTTGTGGGGGAATTGGCGGCCCCGTTTTCCTCCTCTTTGGCCTGCAGGCTGCAAAGTCAGCGTCAGTTTCCCTTTGGCTCAACCTGGAACTCGTTGCAACGCTGTGCTTCGGGCATCTGTTCTTCAAAGATCGAATGACGCGTTCCAGCGCGTTGACCGCGCTCGGCATCGCGTGCGCGTCAGTCCTTTTATCATTCGATGGAGGAGTCGCCAGTGTTGCCGGCGGCCTGTTCGTTGCGGCCGCCTGCCTTGCATGGGGTATAGATAACAACCTTACGTCGCTGATCGACGGCCTCAAGCCGCAGGAAAGCACCTTCGTTAAAGGGACCATCTCAGGAGCGACCAACTTGATAGTAGGTCTGCTCGTATTCCCTACAATGCATCTTGCAATCCCGTCGGTAGGCGCTGCGCTGCTAGTTGGCGCTCTATCGTACGGCTTGAGCATTGTTTTATTCATCTCAACGGCTCAAGGTCTTGGGGCTTCACGCGCGCAATTATTCTTTGCCTCTTCGCCGCTCTTCGGCCTATTCCTGGCTATACTAATCCTTGGGGAATCTATTTCGACTCTCCAGTTGATCGCAATCGCTCTCATGGCCGTTTCATATCCGCTGCTCCCGACGGAACGCCATGCGCATGCTCATTCCCATCCAGCGATCATTCATACGCATTGGCATAAGCACAATGATATGCATCATATGCACGAGCACGTTAGGCTATCACTATGGGAAATTATTTTCGGGCATAGCCATGAGCACTCACACGAGCCGTTGGCACACGACCATGTCCATGTTCCTGACATCCATCACCGGCACACTCACGGCTCAGCGGCTTAGTTTCTCATCAGATTTAGCCGATCTCCATACCTCGCGATACCAGTCATGGAAATCAATAACTGTCGTATATATGAATATAAAAGCAGCAAATAAAAAAACGATCAGATTCAGAACAATGACAATACTTGCTATAACATCGAATACTGTCATAGGCAGCCCCTTATGATCGAAGCGCTCTCGCTCAGAGAAACGCTAACAAGAAAGCCTATATCCAACTCCTGTTTCCGTGATGATGTACACAGGCTGCGATGGGTCCTTCTCTATTTTCCCCCTGAGCAAAAAGACATGGAAGCGCAGGCTTTCCTTTCTATCGGCCGCGAGCGGACCCCATAGCTCCGTAAGCAGGGCGGCCTTAGTGACTATTTTCCCGCAGTTCCGGGCGAGGTACGCTAGGATCGCATACTCGGTGGGAGTTAGTATGATTTCGCGTCCTCCGACGGATACGTAGCGCGTGTCGAGATTCACCTTAAGCTCTCCGCAAACCACTACTGGATCGCGGGACGCAGGCAAAGTTCGGCGGAACGTAGCATTCATCCGCGCGAGAAGCTCCCTCACGTTAAAGGGTATCGCTACGTAGTCATCCGCTCCGGCGCCGAGAAGGGCGACTATGTCGCTTCTAGGACCGCGGACCGAGAGGGCGATGACAGGGATAGACGACCAAGACCTGATGTCGGCGATGCTCTTGGAGCCTTCGGGGTCTGGGGGCTTGAGCTCAAAAAGAACGATATCTGGCCTGACCGCTCGTATAGAGCGCAATCCATCGCAAGCCAATGTCGTGGTGTAGACATCATAGCCGTTTCTTCCAAGG
>Ga0326727_10028412_pt1 | contig 10173 bp, 6 predicted proteins | sample MB2enrmetagenome_FD_207643 | JGI IMG/M metagenome (GOLD analysis project Ga0326727, IMG submission 207643) | Lab enriched peat soil microbial communities from McLean, Ithaca, NY, United States - MB29MY | ecosystem: Environmental > Terrestrial > Soil > Wetlands > Peat | place: USA: New York...
CCCGCAGGGAACCCGGCAGCATGAGGCACAGCAAGCCCAGCCAACTCATCGAGAGGAGAAACTTTGCCCTTGGATTCATAAGGCCTCGGCATTCAAGCACGAGCCCGACCGGATGGCCTCCGCTGCCCATAGCTTGGACGTTCCCGCCTGATAACATTTTCATGGATTTCTCCCCTGATTCCGTATCCCATTAGTCGGAATTAGTTTCTTGGCCCTGCCGCGTCCCGCCATGCCTGGTGAGGGGGCCGGTCCCCATGCGAGCGAGGTTATGGGAAAGCCATGGGCGGTTCAATGGTTAGGAGATACTTTTCTTGTACTCGAAGTATGCGTGGCTGACGCCCGAAAGGCTTCGCTTGGGCATCCCCTTGGTAGTGTCTCAGTTTGATGATGTAGCGGCGAGTTTACCTCGCCAAATGGCGGCGTAAAGCCGCATCTACATCAAACCGAGACACTACCATCCCCTTTGCAAGTTGTTGAAAAAGGTCGGCCGGGTATATAATGGCGCCCATAACAGCAAACCCCAAAGGAATTGGCAGCGTGAGTGATGACGCTCCGTCGGTAGTCCGGTTTGGCGATTTCGAGTTTGACCTCGGACAACTGGAACTGCGCCTACACGGGGCGCCGGTTCGGCTGCCGCCCCAGCCTTTGCAGATCCTCGCGTTGCTTTTAAGCCACGCCGGGCGGATCGTGACCCGAGAGGAGATTCAGCGCCAAGTCTGGGGCAGCGAGATTTATGTCGACTTTGAGCACGGGCTGAACCGGTGTATCCGTCAAATCCGGGCAGCTCTGGGCGATAACCCGGAACAGCCGCGTTTCATTGAAACCATTCCCAGGCGTGGCTACCGCTTTGTCGCTCCGGTGGAGAAACCTGACAGCGGCAGCTCAAACGGAATGGGCGCCAGCGTGCCGCCGGCCGTGGCAGCCGCTCCGCGTCCTCAGCCCATTCTAAGTGGTTGGCCGCTGGCGCTGATGGCGCTGGTCGGCGCACTGGCGATCCTCGGCGTGGTGGCCATCCTGAGGTTCACGGTCGAAAAGCCTTCTCCCAAGCTTCTGCGCGTTGTTCGCCTCACCCACTTCGGGCGAGCGGAACTGGCCGATTCTCTGGCCGCTGACGATACATCCATCTACTTCGGGGAGAGGCAGGGAGGTACTTGGGGAATTGCCCGCGTTTCAAAAGACGGGGGCGAACCGATGGTGATCGAGGTACCTTTTCCCCAACCGTTCCTTTGCGACTTCTCTCCCCAGCGGTCTGAGCTGCTGGTGATAAGCGATGCTGATCTGGTCGGTATGGGAAAATTGTGGATCGTGCCGGTGGGTGGAGGCTCGCCCCGACGCGTTGGTGACATCGTTGCGACCAGTGCCTCCTGGTCCCCGGACGGCAGCGCGATTGCTTATTCCAACCTGTGGAGCCCGGCAACCCGGTACAGCGTGCTGGAAGTGAATCCCGACGGAAGCGGCCGCCGAAAGCTTCTCACCTTCCCGAGCGGATTCCCGCAGGAGGTTCGGTGGGAGCCGGGTTTACAAGGAGGAAGCCTTACTGTGGTTCGGCGGGACCCGCAGACTGCGTCCTACTCGCTTTGGGAGGCCTCGGCGGGCGGCGAAAATCTTCATTCCGTCCTCGAGGGGTGGCGCCCGCCGCCCGCTTCCCAAGGTGAAGGGGAATACTGCGGCCGCTGGACGCCGGATGGGAAGTATTTGATCTTTTGTTCATTTCGCAACGGCGCCAGCAGCATTTGGGCCGTGCCGGGCGCCAACCATCGATTCACCCAGTCCGGGATCAAGCCCGTCCAGTTGTACTCCACCTCCATGCTCCTTTCGCGAGTCCAGCCGAGCGCCGACGGGCGCAGAATCTTCTTTGTCGCCAACCAGCCGGCTCGTGAACTGGAGCGCTACGATTCCGGGCGGCATGCCTTTGTCCCCTATCTCTCCGGAGTCCCCGCCCGTTGGGTCAGCTTTTCCGCGGACGGCCAGTGGGCGGCCTACTGTGACCTTTCTGACGCCTTCCACGGAACGGTTTGGCGCAGCCGCCTGGACGGCAGCCAAACGCTCCAGCTTACCTTCGCGTCCATGAATGCCTTGCGGCCACGTTGGTCCCCGGACGGCGCCCAGATCGCCTTCAGCGCTGAAACCCCAGGCAAGGGAATGGCGATCTACCTGGTGGCATCGAGTGGGGGTGAGCCGGAGCACCTCGTACCTCCCAACCTGTTGCAGGTCTCGCGGGATGGCGTCGAACATGACGGTTCTCCCAGTTGGTCGCCGCAGGGTGACGAGCTGCTGTTTTACCGCATGTCGTCCAACCCGCATGCCCTTTACACGCTGAATTTGAAAACGCGGCGGTGCTCGCTGGTTCCGAATTCCGAGAGCCTCGGAGATGATTATGCGCTTTCCCCCGACGGACGCTACGTAGCTGCCGACGCGGATGGCTCCACCCTCTTGCTCCTCGACCTCAAAACTCATCGGCGTTCGGTATTGATGGAAGGCCGCGGGCTGAGTTCCCCCTACTGGTCCCCGGATGCGAGGTACGTCTACATTCAGGAAATGGTGGGAAATTCTCAACAGCCCATTCGACGTGTGCGAGTCAGCGACCGCAAGCTGGAAACCGTGGCCACGGCGGAGAACTTCCTGCGTTCGGACATCGCCGGATACTCGCTCACGGGAATCGCGCCGGATGGCTCGCCGCTGGTTTCGTTGGTCCGCGCCACGGGGGATCTTTACGCGCTCGAAGTTAGCCTGCCCTGAGGCGCTCGGAAAGTGGAGGTCTGCGCCACGCTTCGGTTTCCGTGGCTTGCACGGCAAGACGTGCGCCATCGCGCGGACAGAACTCAACGTCATCGGAGTAGGTCTGCTGGCAAGTGTGGCAAATCTTCATGGGCGCCAGTGAAACTCTCCTGTGGCGCGGATTCTACCAGAAATATTCTTGCAAAAGCGAGTGTGGTGCGGACGTTCGTAGCGCGGACTCCCGATTTTGGGGTCCGCGGTTCTTACTGCGCAAGAACCGCAAATCTCAAAGACGGACGCCTGCCTTCGAGTTCGGTAGCGCGAGCAAGAACCGCAGACAAAGGCGGAGGCGCTACGCTCTTGTGCACAAAGATGTGCGAAGCACCTTGGACTGCGGCGGCTCGACGCCGCTTTGAAATGGTGCCGAGGACGAGGGCAAATTTGAAATCGTGCTGAGGACGATGCCAAAAGCGCCGTCGAGCCGCCGCAGTCCAAGGTGCTTCGCACGGTTTCATCTTGCGCCGTGGGATACCACCTTTCCCTGGCCAATTGACGGGCTACGGTGATAGGCAAGCAGACTAAAAAAAGTTCTTGACATAAGATTACGAATTGGCTATTATCAGTGTGAGCGTCGGCATCCTGCCGGCGCTCGGTGCCTCTCGGATTCTCCCTACCCCGAGAGGACAAAATACCGAGAGGAAGGAAAGGCAGTCGCCGGAGGTCTGTTGTCAGTGGCCAGTTGTCAGTTGTCGGAAAGGCCTCGAATGTGCGCGGTAATGCCGGGGGCAACTGATTACTGACGGCTGAGTCCAGACCAACCTTGCGTTCGCGTTTGTCGAATGCCTTAGAAGGCCAGAATATTTATGAAACTAAACGGGATAGACGCGCACAAAGAAGGCCTCCCAAATGTGTGCCCTATTTTGTGCGCACGTAAGTTATTGCAGCGACAGGAGTTGGAATGGCTCTCGGCAACCGACATTCCGGCGTTACTAAAGAGTTAAATAAGGCCAGAATGTATCAGAAACAAAAGGAGATCGTCGCGGGAAGATGAAATTTCAAAAAAACTATGTATTTGAAACTAATAGGGTTAATTCATGGCAAGGTGGATTGGTTTGAAAAAAAAGGGGATAAAATAAACTGGCATTTTTTGATTTTCTCTGAAAACAAACGAGATAAAAGCTTGATATTCGTCAAATTTCCGACTAGGCCAGAATGTTTATGATAAATAAGCTACTTATCCGCCTGAGGCCAGAATGTCATAGAAAAGAAAGAGAGATAGTCGATTCACAGAGATTTTTGATTACTGAAGTTGAATCATTAAGTATCATAATGGTTCACTTACTTGGAAATGAGGTCGAGAGACTTGAGGGAGCGAGTGCCAAGGGACCCATGGCAAGTAATCGAGAATGGCCGAAAGCGAAAATGCAGGTAGCTCTGCACGCATGCAACAATCCCGGCCGCTCACTCCCCCGCATCGGTTATCGACAGTTTCAGGTGAGTAAATGAATTTATTTGCTGAGATCGGAAATTACCAATCGCGAACTTCAGATCAGCAGATAAATCGATTTGCTGACTTTGAAAAATGCAGAAGCGATGACGAGTGGCAAGTAACGAGTGACATGCAGGATTACGGATTTCGGATTTCGGAGTATCCCAATCGAAAATCCAAAATCGCAAATCCAAAATGGCGCGATGGCCCGATGACCCGATGACCCGATGAGCCGATGATTCATGGCCCGATCCCCTGTTTGCTTGTGCTTGCGCCCGATGTTATAATCGGCTTCAAGATTAGGCCCGCGTTGGCTGATCCTTTCGCGGAGTGATGGCGCCAGCAAGACTCCTGGAGAGGGTGCAGCCGAGGGGCGCGGCAAGTGGCGCTCCGGGCTTGGGTGAATGGGAGGGGAAGAGTTCGAGTGGGCGCCGCGCGTGCGGTGTCGGGATTCTCATGGGTAACTGTCTCCATTCATGCCGGGTCATCCTGCTAGGTGGGCTTCTGCTTTATTCCTTCCTTCCAACCGCCGCAAAAGCCGACCAGATTGTGGTGTTGGTGGACGAGCATGGGCACAAGATTTACGTGAACACGGGTGAAGCTACCAACCGCGTGGATTGGATGACGCGCAGCTTTCGCCCCAGCGCCCCCCTCATGTCCGTGCGCGCCCCTGCGAACATCAACCAACTGGTGGAACAAACCGCGAGCCGGTTTCAAGTGGATCCCGATTTGGTCCATGCCATCGTGCAAGTGGAGTCGGGTTACGATCCCAAAGCTGTTTCGAGCAAGGGCGCCATGGGCCTGATGCAATTGGTTCCGGCCACGGCGCAGCGATTCGGCGTGGCAAACCCGTTCGATCCCAAGCAGAACCTCGAGGGCGGAGTCAATTACCTCAGGCACCTGCTGGATATGTTCGGGGGCGACTTGAATCTTTCACTGGCTGCTTACAACGCCGGTGAGCACTCCGTGCAGCGCTCGGGAGGCATCCCGGCGTTCCCCGAAACGCAGAACTACGTGCGCAAAGTCACCAGCATTTATCAGACGGGAGACGCACCGGCGACGGCGAAGACCACTCCCAAGGAGCCCCCCAAGGCTCCCATCACCCGCTATGTGGATGAGTACGGAGTGGTGCATTACACCAATGATTAGCAAGTTGTGGGCTATGGGTTCACCCAAGCGATTTCGGTGGGAGCTGTTCCTGGCCGGGCTGACGGTGTTCGCGGCGGCCGCTTTCGCCACCGTAACTCCCGCCCGCCGCCAGCGCGCCATTGCGGCCTATGATAAAGCCCAGCAAATGCACGCCACCCTGGAAGCTCATCCGGAAAGCAGACGCAGCAAGGACGAATACAAAAAGGTTATCGACGCTTACATGGACGTCTATAACCTGAACCCCGCTTACAGCAAGTCCCCCTTCGCCCTTACGGCCGTGGCGGAACTGTATCGGGAGATGGGGCGCGGATTCTCCTCGGACTCGTACTTTCTGGAAGCAATCAAGACCTACCGCTACATCATGAAGGCGTACCCGCAGAATCACATTACGCGCGAGGCGATGTTTACGATCGGCGAGGTTTATCGCCAGGACCTCGAGGATCCCGGCGAAGCCCGCAGGGCTTTCCAGGAATTCATTGCGACGTATCCCAAAGCTGACAAAGTGGGTGAGGCGCAGGAAATTCTGAAGCAGCTTGACCGGCAAGCCGCGGAAAGGGCCAAGGCGCGCTCCGCTCCTCCTCCCGTGGAAGTGGAGGAGATCTCGCAGCCAGCGCCCGGGGGGCTGCGCCAAGTAACGGCGGTGCGCCGCTGGGTGGGGCCGAATTACCTGCGCATAGTGATTGGAGTCGACGGCGAAGCGAAGTTCGATTCGGTGCGACTCGCGAACCCTGACCGCATCGTGGTGGACCTCCAGAACGCGCACCTCAGCACGGACCTGATCGGCAAGACGTTCCCGGTGGAGAATGGCTTCCTGCGGCAGATTCGTGTGGCGCAGTTCTCCCCCGACGTGGCGCGCGTGGTGTTGGACGTAGAGAAGATTGAAGCCTATTCGATATTCTCTCTCCCCAATCCGTTCCGCTTGGTGATCGACGTCCAGGGTGCGGCGCCCACCGAGATGGCCAAGACCATCAAGCCTGCGCCGCCGGCAAATCCCGAGGGTGGAAAGCCCGAAAAATCTCGCTCCACTGCCACTGCCAACCCTGCACCTACGGAGCGGGTTCAGACCGCGGCAAAAACTCCGCCAGCGGTCCCGGCTCAGGCAAGAACCGAACCTTCCACGCTGCCGGAGGATCAAGAGAAAGAATCTGCATCCATCAGCACGCCCCCGGCGCCTGCATCTGGCAAGAAATCCACGGAAAAGACTGAAGCCACCACGAATGTTACTCCGGCCATCCAACCTGCTGCTCCCACCGAGTCCGGCTCGCGTACTTTGACGCGCGCGCTGGGGCTGAAGATCGGCCGGATCGTCATTGATCCCGGGCACGGCGGCCACGACACGGGAACCATCGGCCCCACCGGATTGGAAGAGAAAGACGTTGTCCTGGATGTGGGGCTGAAGCTGAAAAAGCTTTTGGAACGAAATACCGGCTGCGAGGTCGTCATGACCCGCAGCGATGACACGTTCGTCCCCCTGGAAGAACGCACGGCCATCGCCAATGAAAAGGCCGCGGATTTGTTCATCTCCATTCATGCCAACGCCAGCCCGGACAAGAGCGCGCGCGGCATTGAGACCTACTACCTCAATTTCACCTCGAATCCCGACGCGTTGGAGGTGGCGGCGCGCGAAAACGCCACTTCCCAGGAAGCGGTGCACCAACTCCAGGACTTGATCAAGAAGATCGCCATGACGGAAAAGATCGAGGAATCGCAGGACTTTGCCCGAGTGGTCCAACGGGAAGTCTATACGCGCGTTACCAAGGTCAGTGGGGGGCAGCAAGATCGCGGCACCAAGAAAGCTCCCTTTGTGGTGCTGATCGGCGCCAACATGCCCTCCGTCCTGGCGGAAATTTCCTTTTTGACGAACCCCCGCGATGAGCGCCTCTTGAAACGGTCCGATTATCGCGAGAAAATCGCTGCGGCGCTCTACGAGGGGATTCTGGGATACGTGAAAAACCTCGGCGAAGTGAGGACTGTGCAGCGGGTGGCAGTGGATCAAACTTCCACCGCCGCCCGGGGAGAATTCTGATATTCTGAAAACGATGGCACGGATATTCGCGAAGCATGCCTGGCTGGTGGCCGTGCTGACGGCCTTCCCCCTCTACTGCTCTGCCCAGACCAAACCCCTGGTCATCCCCGTGGTGCCCGCCGCCGATTGGCGCCAGGTGGACTCCCAACCCCTGCCCCTCCGGGCGGTCAGCAAATACAACGGCGACCTGGCAATTGAGCAGGACTATGGGGTGAAGGCGTTGGAATTGCGCACCTACCAATTGGGCAAAACGCGAGCGCAGGTGGTGGTGGAACCTGCGCCGGATGCCATCTCCGCTTACGGGCTGCTGACCTTTTACCAGTCCCCCGAGATGACGCCGGAAAAAGGTTTTGAATTGGCCGTCCGCGACGCAAACCAAACCTTGATGGCGCGGGGGAATAATTTCATCCGCTTCTTGCGCGGGAAGGAGATGCCCTCCGAAAGTGATTACCAGGCGCTGCTGGTGTTCGTGGGAGGAAGCAAACCGTCAAAAAGCGCCATCAGGAGTTTGCCCTCCTCAATGCCGCCGAAGGGATTAGTGCCGGGGAGCGAGAAATATATCCTGGGACTCGAGGCGGCCAAACACGTGCTGCCTTCCTTCCGCACCGACCTCATCGGATTTGAGCAGGGCGCGCAAGTGCAATTGGGACAGTACCAAACCGGCAAAGGTACATCCACATTCCTGTCGATCAGCTATCCCACCCCGCAAATGGCGCGCGTGCGCTTCGGTGCACTGTCAAATTTCCTGGGACTGAATCGGGACCACGGGGAAGATTCAGTTTATGGAAGACGTTACCGCTCGTACGTCTTCGTGGTGTTGAACGCGGGGAATGCGGGAGCCGCCTCCGAACTGATGGATCAATTCCAAATAACTGAGACCGTGAGTTGGGACCAACCAGCTTCTCCTGAAAGATCTTTCACCCTGAATTTGGTTCACATGATCCTCGCAATTTTGCTTCTTACTGCATTCCTGATTTGCGCGTGCGTCGTTGGGGGAGTCCTTTTCTTTCTCTCCCGGCGATTTGCGGCAAAGTTCTTTCCGGACTCGCAATGGGGACATCCGGATGATGAGCAGCTCATCCGCCTTAATTTGAAAACATAGTAACACAATTAGAATCAGTCAGTTGCGGATAGGGCTGGATGCCGGGGTACGATTTATTGGGCATTTCTGACAAATTGCTTTTCAGGTCCCGGACGTTCCTGTAAATTACAGAAAATAAATGGCTTAACTCATAAAAAAATTCCCGAAAATTCCCTTGACATGGCCGGAGGGTTTTTCTAGACTCGCTAAGAGCTTAGATGGCGGAGCGCGTCCGTCATTCTATTCTCCTCTGAAAATGCTCACCCGCTCGAATGGCGGAAACGCTGGACTTGCCGGGTGAGCATTTTTTATCGTTCGGCCGACGTAGCTCAGTTGGTAGAGCATCGGTTTCGTAAACCGAGGGTCACCAGTTCAAGTCTGGTCGTCGGCTCCAGCTTAACCCCCGAATTTGCTTCTACATGCCGCATAACGCTATTGGATGACCGGCTGATTTGGTGCATGTTCGGTGCATATTCGCTCAAACGATTGCATCGCTGCTACCGTGTCAGCGGAAACCGTCTTCACATAACTGTTCATCGTGGTGGAAAGATCAGCGTGCCTCAGAATCGCCTGAATAGTTTTGTCAGCGACTCCGAGCCGGTTAAGATTCGTGGCCAACCCACGCCGGAAGGAATGCCAGCCGTGCCATTTCAGCCCAGCCTTGACTAAGGCAGGCTTAACGACGCGATTGGCAAGATTGGCGAAATTGAGTGAGGTTCCAGTGCTTGACGGGAAAACATATCCGCTTGCCGGATTACCAAGTGTGAACCGATGAGCGTCCAGTTTTTTCGCAAGCGGCGCTATGACAGGAATCGGGGCCTTACTCTTTCGAGTCTTCGGCTCTGTGACGATACTCTCCCAAACCGATTGCGTAACCCAGATTTCCGTCCCGTTGTAGTTCTCCCAAAGCAATCCCCTCAACTCTCCCTTCCGCATTCCCGTAAAGGCTGCCGTAGCAATTACCGTTGAGGCTGGCGCAGGAAGAACCGCAAGCATCTGCGTTACTTCTTCCAATGAGTAGGCGTAGGTTTCTTCGCCTTCCTCACCCTTGGGAATGGAAACGTCTTGCATCGGGTTTGTACCATTGAGAACCCCGATTCGTTTTGCATGTTTGAACACCCCACTTAACAAGCTTTTGATGTGTTTCAGGGTGTTGCGGCTGAGCCTCCGTTGACGCGCAATATCCGCGAGGAGTTTTTCCCCATTACAGGTCCGAAACTCCCGAAGGCGAAGATCACGGCAACGAGCGTTTAGGTAATCTTCCCACATCGCTTTGTAACCCCTGTAAGTGGACGGACGTTTTTGAGCGACTGCATGAGGTAAGTAGGTTTGTTCCACAAACTGCCCTAGCGTCATCGTGCTTTCAGGGGTAAATGTTCCGTTGTTCAGTGGAAGCAGAAACTCTTCCGCAAGAGGAATGACTGCTCTTTTGGAACGGTATTGCTCGCAGACAGGTGCTACCCTTCGCGCAACCTGCACACGCTCGATAGACCCATTAGCCTGAACAACGCTGTCATAGAATCGCACGTACCACCAACTTCCCCTTCTATAGATGTATCCCTTTTGGTGACGAGTCATTTTTATCCTCCAATTTTGACTCGCCCCCTATCCCTATTTGGCGGAGAACGAATGAGCGCAGAATTTGGGCCATCGTGCTTCCTTGCCGTTTGGCGTACTGTTGAAAGCAACGGTGTTCTGCCTTAGTCAGGC
>Ga0326727_10028413_pt1 | contig 10173 bp, 8 predicted proteins | sample MB2enrmetagenome_FD_207643 | JGI IMG/M metagenome (GOLD analysis project Ga0326727, IMG submission 207643) | Lab enriched peat soil microbial communities from McLean, Ithaca, NY, United States - MB29MY | ecosystem: Environmental > Terrestrial > Soil > Wetlands > Peat | place: USA: New York...
CTGGAAGTCTCCCTACCTCGTTGATGGACGGCCGCTATGGTGCATATCGGCTACCCACGATATCGGCATTGAGCGCGACCAGCGTAATAACGGAGTGACCCACAAGATCGATCCGGCCATCGATGGTGAACGCGAGTACGTGAACGGTACGCTTTCGCAGTCGGGGCTCGTGGTTCAGCGCGACCACGTCACACCAGCCGATCCATTGACCACGGCCAAGACGGCGACGGGAGGGGAGTTTCATTCCGACGGACGCATCGTCGTGCTCGTGCTCAAGAACGGACAATAAAAAGCCGCCCGGTGGGAGGGCGGCCTTTCCTTTCGCGGCGGCGCATCGCACCGCAACGGCAAGCTCGTTAAACTAGCGCTGCGGATTCGCAGCCGCTGGCGGCTGTTGCTGTGGCATCTGTCCGCTGGCGTTCTGCGCCGCAGTGTTGTTGCTCATCAGCCGCACATCGACCCGGCGATTTTCCGCCCGTCCCTGTGACGTGCGATTCGTCTCCACCGGTTGGTCCTTGCCCAGTCCGATGACGAAGATTTTGTACGCGGGCACGTTGTACTTCGATGCTAGGTACTGCGTCACCGCCGCCGCCCGGCGCTGGCTCAGCTCGTAGTTGTACTCCGGGCTGCCCACCGAATCCGTCCGGCCCTCAAGCTGTACAATGTAGCCCTTGACGTTTGGAATCTGCTGTCCGATCTGGTCGAGCTGCTCCCTGTCTTTCTTCGTCAGATCAGCCTTGTTGAAGCCAAAGTATACGGCGGCCTCGGTGACCGGATGATAGTTGTCCAGGTTGACCACGCGATTGCTCAGGGCGTTGACGCCGTTGCTGGTGTTGGAAGCAAGTAGCTGCGCCTGGTCGGCCTGCTGCTGGGCAGCCGCGGCCTTCTGATCGGCGCTGGTTGCCTTGGCATCAACTCCCTGGATGCCCTGCTGCGTCCGCTGATCGAGGTCCCGGATGCCGCGCGTCGTCTGTGCCGTACGATCATCCAGCTCATCCACTTTGTTGATAAGCGGCGTGACCTGCGCGTTTACCTCTTTCTTGGTGGCGCAGCCTGCGCTCAGGGCCATAGCGCCTGCGACCAGAGCGGGAAGTATGAATCGATTCATTGAAAGCTCCTTGTGGCCCGCATTGCTACAATCGGGTAAGGTATTGCCTGCATAAGTCGATGAACTAGGGAGCAATCGCGATGCCACCGCATTTTCGTCGTAAATTCATCGACTTACGCCGGGCCGTGCAGGGCAGGACAGAGAAGATTCCAGCGCGAAGATGTAAAACTTACCCGGTACATATCTCGCTCCGGCACCCCATACCTGCCCTCTTCTGTAGACAGGTGGCTCAGAGTTGGCGCCTTTCCAACTCTGGGGACGGACAGATGGCTGCACCTGCCCCCTCTTGGCAGATGTGCGATAGGCTAGATGCCGCCGGCTTACGCTGACGTGAGCAGTACATGGACCTCTACCAGAAGATCAAAACGATTCCCACCAACCCCGGCGTTTATCTCTACAAGAACGCCGAGGGTGAGGTCATCTACGTCGGCAAGGCCAAGAACCTGCGCGCCCGTGTCCGCTCCTATTTCGTCGAGGGCGCGCGCGAGGACGCCAAGACCGGCAGCCTGCTCGCCGAGGCCGTCGACATCGAGTACATCATCGTCGGCAACGAGCGCGAGGCGCTGGCGCTTGAGAACAATCTCATCAAGCAGAAGCAGCCGCGCTACAACGTCCTGCTCCGCGACAGCAAAAGCTATCCTTACATCAAGCTCACCGGCGAGCGCTTTCCGCGCGTCTATGTCACCCGCCGCCTGCTCAAGGATGGCTCCAGCTACTTTGGCCCGTACTTTCCTTCCAGCCTCGCCTATCGCATCGTCGAACTAATTCACCGCAGCTTTCTGATTCCATCCTGCAAGATCGACCTCACCCGCGAGCATCTGCGCCCCTGCCTGCAGTACCACATCAAGCGCTGCCTCGGCCCCTGCGTCGCCGGACTGGTGACCCCCGAGCGTTACGCCGAAGCCATTCGCGACGTTCGCCTGCTGCTGGACGGCAAGCCCGGCGAGCTCTCCCATTCACTGCGCGCGCGCATGGACGCCGCCGCCGGTGAGATGAACTTCGAGCTCGCGGCCAAGTATCGCGACCTCATCACCACTGTCGAACAGATCGGCGAAAAGCAGCGCATGGACGCCGCCGAGGGAGACGATCAGGACGTCATCAGCTATCACTACGAAAGTCACCTGCTCGCCGTGAATCTCTTCCACATGCGTGCCGGCAAGGTTCTCGACCGCCGCGAGTTCTTCTGGGAAGATCTCGGCGAGATGGAAAGCGCCGAGGGCTTCCAGGTCGGAGAGTTCTTCAGCGCCCTGCTCAAGCAGCTTTACCTCGATTCGCCCTACATCCCGCGATTCATTTACGTTCCGGTCGAATTCGAAGACTGCGACTCGCTCGAAGAGCTGCTCAGCGAGCGTCGTGGCACCCGCGTGCACATCGAGGCTCCGCAGCGTGGAGACAAACGCTCGCTCATCGACCTTGTCGGCAACAACGCCAGGCAATCCTACGAACAGCGCTTCCGCGTGATGAAGCCGCGCACCGACGTCCTCAAGGCCGTGCTTCAGGAGATCTTCCAACTCCCCGATCTTCCCAAGCGCATCGAATGCTTCGATATCTCGCACATCCAGGGCGCCGAAACTGTCGCCTCCATGGTCGTCTGGGAAGAGGGCAAGATGCGCAACTCGGAGTACCGCAAGTTCATCATCCGCACCGTCGAAGGCGTGGACGATTTCAAGTCGATGCACGAGGTCGTCACGCGCCGCTACAAGCGCCTCTCCGAAGAGCAGAAACCGCTGCCCTCACTCGTGCTCATCGATGGCGGCCTCGGCCAGGTGCACGCCGCCGCCCGCGCGCTGGAAGAGCTCGGCCTCGCCGCGCAGCCCGTCGCCTCCATCGCCAAGCGCGAAGAGATCCTCTACCTTCTCGGGCAGGAAAACGAGCCTATCGTCCTCGACCGCCACTCGCCCGTACTGCTGCTCATCCAGCAAGTCCGCGACGAAGCTCACCGCTTCGCCATCACCTTCCACCGCAAGCGCCGCCAGATGCGCGACCGCGCCACCGGACTGCGTGAGATCGACGGCATCGGCGAGCAGACCGAGCGCCGCCTGCTCCAGCACTTCGGCTCGCTCCGCGCCGTCCAGCAGGCCGACCACGCCGCCCTGGTCTCCGTCGTCACCTCCAGGCAGGCAGAGGCGATATTGGAGTACTTCCGCAAAGAGAATTACACTACCTCGCAGGGTTGAGCACCCTTCACAAGGAGATTCCCATGTCCAAGCAAGAAGAAGCCGGCCTGATTCTCAAGCTCTACGAACTTCGCCGCGAAGACGTCATGCGCAAAGGGCGTGACTGGTTCTTCAGCGACTTTAATCCGCGATCGGTCGAAGACTTCATGGCCGTCATGTTCAGCGAGCACAGCGGACACCTGCGCATGGTGCTCTCCTACTGGGAGATGGCCGCCTCGCTCGTCCTCAACGGCGCCATCGACATGAAGATGTTCAACGATTGCAACGGCGAGCAGATCGGCGTCTTCGCCAAGCTCGAACCGTTGCTGAAGGAGCTTCGCGCGGCGTTCGCGCCCACCTTCCTCATCAATCTTGAGAAGCTCATCGATGCCACTCCCGACGGGCGCAAGATGGTCGCCGCCAACCGCGAGCGCATGAAGGCCATTCAGGAAAAAATGGCCGCCGCCAAGAAGTAAGCTCCAGATGGCCCAGAGTTGGCAATTTCCCAACTCTGGGAGCAGTCAGATTAGAGCCGAGCGGACAGGTTGCTTTCGTTGAGTGGGGCTATCGGAAAGGTGTAAGCTCGCCCGGTGCCCCACATCTGCCGGGGTTGGCAGATGTGGTTTCACCGCACCAAGAGATACCGATGAACATCGACCGGATGCACAAGCAAGTAGTCTGTCTGTTGGGCTGCGCTTTGATCGTTGCGATGTCGGTTGAGTTCTTCCCGGAAGTTTGGGGCTTCGGATGGCACACCTTTCACGGAATCCGAACCACTCTGAAGTCGCCATTCGGGAAGAAGTACTCTATTCGAACCCCGCTAATGATACCAGCGTGGCTGGACGATAGCGGATGGGAGCTGAGGGTACTCAGCCGGCCAGGCATATTGCGCTCTCGCCTTGGAGATCGAAGCTTCGCAATGATGGGCTTCTCGCTAAGTCCTATGCAGATTACGGCAGAAGAGATGGCTAGGACGGCTCCCGTTTTCGAGCGCAAGTTTGGAATCCAAACGTCCAAGGTTGCCGTGATTCCGGCGGCGGGCGAGGAGCTTCAGTGCTTCAACAGGTCAGACCCGGCCCTTCCCCTGGGAGAGATAGCCGACATTACCTGTGTTCCGTCGTCGGATAAACACGGATTCTCTGCATCGTTCCTCGGCAGCAGCGACCTTCTGCCTAAGTTTTACGAGATACTCCGGACGGTTCGGAGAGAAAACTGACTCATTCACTTCACCCCAATCATCAGATTCGCCGGCCCCGGCAGCCGCACCCGCGTGCTCTCGCGGAAGCCCGCCTCGCGCAGCCATTCCGCGTACTCGTCCTCGCTGTAGCTCGCTCCGCCCTCGGTGTTCACCAGCATATTCAGCGAGAATATCGCGCCCACCGCCGGACGCGTCTTGTCCGGGTCAAGGATGAAATCCTGCAGCACCAGCTTGCCGCCCGGAGCCAGCGCCTTGTAAATCCGCCGCAGCAACTCGCGATTTTCCTGCGGAGAGAACATATGCGCAATCGCCGAGATCAGCACCAGGTCGAAGCCCTCGCCGTATTCGGCCGTGCGCATGTCTCCCGCGCGCACCGCGATGCGATCCGTCATCCCCGCGCCCTCGATGTACTCCCGCGTGATCGGCAGCACCGTCTCGCGATCGATGATCTCCGCCCGCAGCTCCGGATTCACCCGCGCAAAGGCAATCGAGTACGCCGCCGAGCCACCGCCCAGATCCAGCATCCGCCGGAATCCCTTGCCCGCAACCCCGCCTTTCACCGTCGACGCCACCTGCGCCGCCCGCTCTTTGGCGTTGCGATCCATCGCCGCGATGAACGCCCGCGTCTCTTGCTCGTTCAGAGCTCCTCCCGAGTTTCCCGCGCGCGCTGGTTCACCCGTCCGCACGCAATCCGTCAGCTCTGACCATCTCGTCCACAGATGCACCTGGTGCATCATCCCAAGCCGCTGATCGTCGGGCGAGCCCGCGCAGAAGAATCGCGCCGTCGCCGGAGTATTGCGGAAGATGCCATCCTGCTTCGTCAGCAGTTCCAGGCTCGCCAGCACATTCAGCAGCATCTCAGTCGCCCGCAGATCGCTGGCCAGCTTCGCCGCAACCTGCGCGGCATCGGAGCCCTCGCCCACGGCGCTGAAGATATCCAGCTCCAGCGCGGTCAGCAGCGCGCGAGCCGGCATAAAGCCGCGAATCGGCTCGTTGATATCCTCCGGCAGAATTCCCATCGCATCGCGAGCCGCCATCTGCGCCGCATACTGCCGGCGATGCTCCAGAATCTCCTTCCGCAGCGCCTCCCGGTCCTTGATCGCCAGCCGCTCCACCGGCCGCCCGCCCGCCAGGTGCGAGCTGACAATCTCCGCCACATCGGCCGGCTGCACCGAGCCGTACCAGATTGCCTCGGGATAGACGATCATCACCGGCCCGTACTCGCACGCTCCCAGGCAGCCCGTCGTGCTGACGAGCACCTCGTCGGTCAGCCGCTGCCGTCCCAGCTGCGCCCGCAGCTCCTCCAGCACCGCGGCCGCGCCTCCAGCGGCGCAACACGGAACGTTCTCCGGCTTCTGCTGCGTGCACACCATCACGTGATATCGGAAGGGCTGCATCGAAGTACCTCCAAGAGCTATCTCGCCGGAAAAGATGGTAAGCCCGCGCTCAATCGCTTGTATAGAGGAGGGTGCCTCCGCGCTTATCCGCCGCATTTGCGGATACCAAGACTGATTGGCGCCCCATATCTGCCCGCTTCTGGCAGACGTGGGAATCAGCTCACCTGAGCCGGAGCCGTTTCCATCGCCTTGCGGGCGTCGCGGAAGCCCATTTGGATGGCAGCGTCCAGATCAAGGTGGGGGACGGTCGAGTCGGCGACCGCCTGGTACATCATCATCGCCTGCTGCGGACGTTTCAGCTTGCCCATCGCCACCCGCGCGCCCGCCATCAGCGCCAGCAGCGACTGCCGGTCCTGCGGGTAGGCGTAGGAAATCTCCAGGTACTCACCCAGCGCCCGCTCGAACTCCTGCTTCGCCTCCAGCGACTGGCACAACTTGAACCAGGTCTTTGCCGGCAGCAGCCCCCCGCCGCCGTTCACCAGGTCCTCGTAGTCCTTCAGCGCGCGATCGATCTCGCCCTGCGCCAGATGAAACTCGCAGAGCTTCTGCGATGCCGCTGCGTAGGCCTTCAGATCGCTCTTGCGCCAGAAGATCTCCTGCTGCAGCGTCAGCGCGCGCTCCGAGCCGGGATAGGCCGCGATAAACCGCTCCAACTCCACCAGCGCGTCATCCATGCGCTCGGCATTGAAGGCCAGGTCATGGATGCCGTCCAGTTCGGCCTCATGCGTGGGATCGACCTGGTCTTCGATCTTCTGATTGATCTTCGATTCGATCCCGGAGTACTTGATTCCCGCCGCCGCCGCCATTCCGAAGAGGAATCCGCCGACGTGCGCCATGTGCGCCACCCCGCTGGCCGAGCCAAACACCGTCCCGTAGAAGATCTCCATCAACAGCCAGGCGGGAAGCAGCCAGAGGGCCTCCACCGAAAAGCGCACGATCCGAAAGAAGAAGAACCACGCCCACAGCATCCGAATGCGCACCTTCGGGAAACGCACCAGAAAGGCTCCCATCAGTCCCGCCACCGCTCCCGATGCGCCCACCAGTGGGGTGTAGCTCTCCGGATTGCACCATGCATGAACCTGCAGCGCAAAGACGCCGGCCACCATGTACACCGCCAGGTACATCCAGCGTCCCCAGGCGTCCTCCAGCACAACTCCCGCCAGCCACAGGAACCACATGTTGCCGATGATGTGCAGCCATCCGCCGTGCAGAAAATTGGCGGTGATGTATGACATCGCGGTCGGATGCGCCGGAACGAAGGCGTAGCGCTCCAGCATCGAATTCGATCTCAGATCGTCGTAGCGCGCGCAGAGCCGGTCCATCTCCGCCTGCAGCTGCGCCGGATCTTCGATCAGCCGCATGCGCGCGTCCCATACGTCCTCGGGGGCGCGATTGAAGTCGCTCGCCGCCTTGGTCGCCCCATGGTGCTGCTTTTCGATGGCATCCACAATCTGCCGCGCCGCCGGCGGTTTCTCCAGCTCGGGATGCATCGCCGCCAGCATGAAGATGTGGACCCGCGTCTCACGCAGTTCGGGAGACTCGCGGTTCAGCGTCGAATTCGTCGCCAGAAAAACAATGACGTTCACGACGATCAGGCCGATGGTGATCACCGGCCAGCGCCGCGACTCCATGTTTTCATGACCAACAGGCAGCAGCATGCGTCTCTGGCTCTATGACTCTGGATTAGAACTCGATTCTGCGCTGAAATCCGTTTCCCGGCAAAACCCAAGTGTTCTACGGACTTCCGGAGAGGAGTACCCCACGCCGCCGTTACTCTCGATACCGGGGAACCCTTGAAACCTGTCTCTCTGGTGCCCCATATCTGCCCTCTTTTGGCAGATGTGGGACTCGCAAACCTACCCTACTGCGCTGTCGCTCTCCGACGTTCCCAGCGCCCTCTGCGCCAGGTAAAGAGCTCCCCGAACCGGAGAATGCGAGCTCATGCGGATGCTGACCTCCGGCCGGTCGAAGCGCACGATGTTGGCAAAAACGTGCCGAACTCGCGCCGAGGCCGTAAATACTCCGCCCGCCAGCGCAATTTCCACCCGCGAGCGCCCCACCCACAGCCGCCGCAGCACCACCTGCGCAATGCGCGCCAGCTCGATTCCCGCAACCGTCAGAATCTCGTTCGCCATGGCATCGCCGCCATCGGCGACCGCCAGTACCACCGGAAACAGGTCCGCGAAGTTCGCTGCTTCTTCATGACGGCAGTGCTGCACCAGCTGTTCGCGGGTGGCAATCTGCCAGTGCGACATAATCAGCGGAATCAGATTCGTGCTGCGGCCCATGTCCAACGCGCGCAGGCACAGGCTCACCGCCCGCCGGCCGATCCAGAATCCTGAACCCTCGTCGGAGACCAGTCCGCCCCAGCCGCCGGCGCGCGCATACTCGCCGCGCTCATTGCGGCCAAACGCCACCGAGCCCGAGCCGGCGATGCACACCATTCCCGCCGCGCCCGGAAAAGCCGATTCCAGCGCAATCACGTTATCGCCCACTACTTGGATCGCAGAGTGCGGAAGCAGCTCCGCCAACACCTCGGAGATGAGCCTGGCATGCTCCGGCGAGCTTGCGCCCGCCAGGCCGGCGCAGACGCTGCCGATCATCGGTGCACCCACGCCCGCGGCAAAAAGTGCTCCCCGCACCGCCTCGCTCAGGGCAAACCTCACATCCTCTTTCGAGGCCCAGTTGAGATTGCTCCCTCCCGCCGTGTGCGTGGAAAGGACCGACAGGCCATCTGAGATAGCCGCAGTCGACTTGCTGCCGCCTCCATCAATTCCCAGAACTAAAGCCATCGTACTCTCATTCTGACATACACTTTCGTTTGACACCGTGCACGAAAGACCTGCCTGCCGCCGCATAAGCCATTACGTATGTCCATGTCCAGCAACGGCCTTACTCTCGTCGTCATCGGACTTCGGCGTTTTTCCACCGAACAAGTCGAGCCCCGAGGATATACACCTTCGACAATTGCTCTCTGGTAATTACCATGAGCAACCGTCAATATCCAAGCAAGCGTTAGCGAAAGGGTAAATATTGCGCACCGCTTCCGGTATTAACCAGAAGATAGACGCCCTCGGGCTTCTCTTTGCCGACCCAGGTAGCGGCAGCACCCTTGCGCCATCATCAGCCCACTCCAGAGCTATCATGTTTTTCGTGATTATTCGTACCTGCGAGCGGGTCTTGTGGAAGCTGCGTTTCTTCATCGCAATCCGTCGAGGCGCGGTTCGGCGAACGCGTGGAGGATTGGGATGAGGCAGCTTCCGTCACTTTCTGATCGGCGCCTACCGGCACAGAGGTTCGAATCGAAATGGACGGCAAATCATCCCTGGAGGACGATGCTGTAGCCCGGATCGACGCAGCTGCAGCGCAAACTGAAAGAGAAGCACAGGTCGCGTTTTCCGTGCTTCAGCACATCATCGGCAATGATCAGGCGGACGCCTTCGACGTGCGCCTCTGGAACGGAGCGCGCTGGCGCAACCTTCCGAATCCCCGATTCACCCTGGTTCTCAACCATCCCGGCGCGCTGCGCGCCATGTTCTCATCGCCGAGCGAACTCGCGCTCGGAGAAGCATTCATCTATTCAAGCCTTCTGTTGGTTTGAGCGAGGCTGTTGAGTCGAGAGCACCTGACGGACAGGCAGAGTCGAGCGAGATAGAACGTATAATCCTGAGGGGCGTAAACGTGAGAAGGCTAGGTAGCAGTGGCAACGTTCATCGCCATAAGTCGGGACTCGCCATCATTCTCTCTTTCGTTGTGGGCGGAGTTCTAGTTTTGATAGCAACCGACGCTATCACCTCTATCTTCCGAGAAATGGGCAAAACGGTCCTTCGCATATTGGGAACTCTGGCGAGTGCAGCTTTCAATGCACTCCGCCATCTCTGATAGGCATTACGCCACCCTCGCTCTGCCAATTCTTGTTTAGCTTCGCGATCTTCATTTGCTGCCAGTCGCGGGTGGCCCTTTCAAGTCTTCTGTTGGCTTGAGCGGAGCGGTTGACTTTGCTCCTGTTGTTGACGCCTGCCCTACGCCACCACCGCCGGGCGGATCGCCCGCACCTTCTCGTAAATCTTCAGATACTCCTTCGCCGCCACCGTCCACGAAAAGTCCTTTGCCATGCCGTTCAGCATCAGCCTCCGCCACTCCTTCGGCTTGCGATAGAGCACCAGCGCCGATTGCAAACTCGCCAGCAGCGCCTCCGGAGTATATTCGTGGAACTTGAAGCCCGTTCCCTTCCCGCTGCGCACGTCGTAGGACTCAATCGTGTCGTCCAGCCCGCCCGTCGCCCGCACCACCGGCACCGTCCCATACTTCAGC
>Ga0326727_10028414_pt1 | contig 10172 bp, 5 predicted proteins | sample MB2enrmetagenome_FD_207643 | JGI IMG/M metagenome (GOLD analysis project Ga0326727, IMG submission 207643) | Lab enriched peat soil microbial communities from McLean, Ithaca, NY, United States - MB29MY | ecosystem: Environmental > Terrestrial > Soil > Wetlands > Peat | place: USA: New York...
AAGGGCTCTACCTGGCGTTAATTGGCACGGTGATCGGGCTGGCAGCCTCCCTGGCCATGACGCGGTTGCTGCAAACCATGCTGTATGACATCAAGCCGACGGACCCGGCCACTTTCGTCGCCGTGGGACTCCTGCTGGCGGGCGTGGCGTCACTCGCGTGCTACATCCCCGCCCGCCGGGCGACGAAGGTGGACCCCATCGTGGCGCTGCGGTACGAATGAGGCAGTGGATAGTGGTCAGTGAATAGTGAACAGTGGCGAGCAGAAGTCTTCGTCCCGCTCACGGACCATAGAACCGATGCAAGCAGCATAACTCTCCCCCCTTACTTGAGGAGGGCTGCCCGCAGGGCGGGGGGGAGTAGCTGAACCTTGGACGCTGATGGTTATTAGCTCAATCGTAATGAGGACACCCATGAATACTCTGTTCCAAGACCTGAAGTACGGCCTGCGGATGCTGGCCAAGAACCCCGGATTCACGACCGTGGCGGTGCTGACGCTGGCGCTCGGCATTGGCGCCAATACGGCTATGTTCAGTGTGGTAAACGCAGTACTTCTGCGCCCTCTTTCTTACAAGGACCCGGATCGTCTGGTGTCAATCTGGGCAGGAATCCCAAGCATGAACATTTCCGGCGCCTTCGTGGAGTACAACACTTTTGCCGACTACTGGCGCGCCAAGAATCAATCCTTCCAATCGATGGTGGCTTACACGCCCGGCTGGGTGAATATGACCTCAGGCGCCGTACCCCAGCGCGTCTTCTCTTACCGTGTGAATGCTGGGTTCCTCACGATGATTGGAATTAAGCCGCAGTCTGGCCGCGAGTTCTCGCCGGCGGAAGACGAGCCGGGTGCTCCACGCGTGGCGATGGTGAGCCATCGTATGTGGATGAGGGATTTTGGCGGGGACCCCGCCGTAATCGGCCGGGCCATCGTGCTCGACCGGACGAGCTACACGGTGGTGGGGATTCTGCCGGCGAATTTCGACTTTTACGACCGCGAGGCGGACCTTTACATGCCCATCGCGACGAGCACGGCGCGCGCTCCGGGAGAGCCGTCCGTGGGAGTCAACGCACGCCTCAAGCCCGGGGTTTCGGTGGCGGCGGCGCAGGCCGAGATCGACGGGCTCTCGCGCCGTTGGGTGGAGGACACCCACTACCCAAAAGATTGGGGCGCGCGCGTCTGGCGAGTGCGGGACTTCGCGGTGCGGGAAGTGCGTTTGAGCGTGGTGGTGCTGGCCGCCGCCGTCGGCTTGGTGCTGTTGATCGCCTGCGCGAACGTGGCCAACCTCCTCCTGGCGCGGGCCGCCACTCGGCAGCACGAAATTGCCATCCGCAGCACCCTGGGCGCAACCCCGCGCCGCATCATCCGGCAGTTGCTATCCGAGAGTGCGCTGCTTGGCCTGGTGGCCGGGGCCTTGGGACTTCTGGCTGCTTGGGGTGGAGTCAGCGCGCTGGCCGCCGCCCCCGGGTACCTGCCCTTTCAAGACACCGTTGCGATTGATACACCGGTGCTCTGGTTTACCTTGGGCGCAGCTTTGCTGACCATTCTGCTATTCGGCTTGGCGCCGGGCCTGGCTGCCGCGCACGCCGGCCTCGCCGAGAACTTGCAGGAGGGTGGTCGTGCCGGCGAGGGGAAACTGCGTGCCCACCTGCGTGAGGGTTTGGTAGTCACAGAAGTTGCACTGGCATTGCTGCTGGCCATTGGCGCGACGCTCACCGCTCGCAGCCTGATTCGGCTTCAGGCCGTGGATCCCGGCTTTAATGCCGACGGTGTACTGACGGCCTATCTCACGTTGCCGGAAGAAAGCTACGCCAAACCGGCGGAGCGCGTGAACTTCTTCCGGACAGTGCTCGAGCGGTTCCGGACGTTGCCCAACGTGAAAGCGGCGAGCATGGTGTCGCACTTGCCGTTCAGCTATTCGAAAAGTGGCGGTGACGTGACCATCGAGGGGGCGCCCCCACGCCGGCCCGGGGAGAAGTTGATTGTTTTCGAACGAAGCATCGATCCGGATTACTTCAAAAGCATGGGCGTTCGGCTGCTCCGCGGCCGGTTTTTCGACGGGCAAGATCCCGACCGGACGCCCGTCGCCATCATTAACGAAGCCATGGCGCGGCGGTGCTGGCCTCGTCAGGACCCCGTGGGCAAACGGTTCGGCGATGGCAAGGACCACTGGATGACGGTGGTCGGAGTGGTGGCGAATATGCGGCAGACTTCGTTGGTCGATGAGCCGGATATGGAGTCCTATGTCCCCTACCGGCAATCCCCTGGGGCGACAATGGGCCTGGTGATTCGCACGTCGATGGATCCTCTGCGCCTGGCGCCCACACTCCGCACTGCCGTAGGTGAGGTGGACAGGGAATTGCCGGTTTCGGACGTCGGAACGCTGGCCGGCAATATCGCCCACTCCACTCGCGAATGGCGGTTCACCGTGGCGCTACTCGGAGCTTTCGCCCTGCTGGCAATGGTGCTGGCGGCGGTCGGCATCTATGGAGTCATTTCTTATTCGGTGGCGCGCCGCACCCACGAGATTGGCGTTCGCATGGCATTGGGCGCTGAGCGCGGTCGCATCATTGGCATGGTTGTCGGCCGGGCGGCGCTGCTTGGCGGCGTAGGCGTTGCCATCGGCATCGCTGGAGCTTTGGCTCTCTCCCAACTTCTACGTTCGATGCTGTACGGCGTGAGCGCCACCGACCCCGTCGCGTTCCTTGGCGTTTCGATGTTCCTGCTCTTGGTGGCCGCGATGGCCGGGTATGTCCCTGCTCGGCGAGCCACCAAAGTCGATCTCACCGTGGCGTTGAGGTATGAGTAGGTGCCAGGTGTCAGGTGCCAGGTTTCATTGATGGTAGGTTGGCGGTGCAGTGTCGCGAAGTATCCGGCTTTTGACCGTTAGACAGAGGGACGGCCCTGGCAATGGCTGTGCCGAAGGCACTTTGGAGTGCGGTCGCAGCAGCTACCGCCTTTCTTGCTCCGCCCCTCGCACCTTTGCCGTATGAACCCAAGGCGGAAGGCGGTAGCTGCTGCTACCGCAGTCCAAGGCGCTTCGCGCATTTTCATCGTCGATAGTGCGAGCTCCTGGGAGGGAGGCGAGACATCGCTGGCATTTTCTTTGTCAAAACGACAGATGGTCTCTTGACGAGAATAGCTAGTTAATATAGGCTAGAACGGCGATGAAGGCCCGGCGCAGCTCGGCCCCCAAGGAAGTTTCCCAAACATGCCCACTCATTCTGAAGTCACACAAAAAGATGTTAAAAATGAAGATCGGTCCTCAGAGTTTATTGAAAACAAAGGGGCAAAAAAAGAGGTCCTCAGAGTTTGCAGAAAACAAGCAAGTTATCGTATTTTATGATGAGTTATTGAAAGGAGAGGAAATAGGTAGGCGAGGGATTCATGAATGATTCAGGTGTTCCTAGCGGCCGAGTCATCTTGCTGGGGTGTTGGCTCGCCCTACAACTGCCTTTTCGGGGTTTTGCTCAGCATCCCCCCGAATCAATGCGCCTCGATCCCACCTTGGATATTCTCACTCCCACGCTCGAATCCACCCTGCACACTCCTTTGCCCGAGCAATATATTTGGGCTCGCGACACCGGGGATACGAGCGGGAGCGCGTTTCTTTACTATCGGAAAAGCTTCTCGTTAACCAGGGTTCCGCCGGTGGCCACGCTCTATGCCGCGGGCCCAAACCTCATCAGGGTGTACATCAACGGACGACTCACGGCCAGCGGGGAACGCGATGCCAAGGAAAGAATTCGGCCCTTTGTGCTGGGGATCGATGTTTCCGGACAACTGCGGGTGGGCCGCAACCTGATTGCCGTGGTGGCTGCCCAGGGTGACCGACTGGTGTTGAAAATCGTCCCGGCCGCTCTCCAGGTGATGAAGCCTGCCATTCTGGTGACCGATACCACCTGGAAGTGCGATTTCCATTCCCACCCGGGATGGGAGAAGCCAGGATTGGACGATCGCACCTGGCCGGATGCCATATCGCTGGGGCGCATCGAGGAGAAGAGCAACTTCTTTCAGGGCAACGAGGACGCGGGCATGTATCGCTGGCCGGGTTACGACGGCATTTCGCCTTTCCTTGCCCATACGGTGTTGAAGGCAAAAGAGTTGGTTTATGGGTCGCAAGGCATGGGGGAATTCCACAACCTTTCGGCGCTGCTGGAGAAGGACACCACCGGACCTGCCCCCCAGGCGCCCGCCCCTTCCCGCAAAAGCGCAGGCAAAGATAAAGCGAAAGCACCGACACCCGCTGATACCACTGTGGTGGTTCTGCCCACCATAAAGGTCCCGCCCTCGGAGTATCCCTACCTGGTGTTGGGCTTTGGGAAAGAATGCCCTGGCCGTATTCGCATCATCTCTGACTCGCCCGCGCCGATGCGCGTGGAGGTTCAATATGGCGAATCCGTCGAGGAGGCGTTGTCCAACCCCTACCTGGGGGCTACCGAAATCTATGTGCCTCCCAACGGAACCGCTTATGGCCCCAAGAGCGCGTTTGCCTATGCGCTGGTCAGGTTTCTCGGCGGGTCATCGCCCCTGCGTTTCAAGGCCATCGACGTGGATTACATCTACTACCCCGTAAGGCAGTTGGGTTCCTTCGAATCCTCGGATCCTGAAGTCAATAAGATCTGGCAAGTGGGGGCGTATACCGCGCACCTGTGCATGCAGGACGTCGTTTTGGACGGGCCCAAACGAGACAGGGTGTGCCTAGCCGGCGGGTTGGACATCAGCGGACGCGTGATCAGCACCGTTTTTGGCGACCGCTTTCTGATCGACAAATCCCTGAAAGGCTTGATTGATGACGCCGGAAATCCCGTGAGCAAGGACGTCAACGGAATCCCCGGATTCTCGGCTCTTTGGGTGATCTCCGAGGCGGATTATTTTCGCCACACGGGAGACCTTGCGCACCTGAGGTCCGTTCATGAATCGTTGCGCGGTTTGATGGAGTTCATGGCATCGCGGGTCGATGACAAGGGCCTTTTGACGAACGCCAATAATCGTTCGACCTTCATCGACTGGTCCCCCGATTTGGACACAGACTCCCCCGAATCACGCCGCGTGACGCTGATGCAATTCCTGCGGGCCTTCTTCGAGGGCGCCTGGCTCATGGAGCAAATGGGTGACTCTTCCGCCGCGGAAAGGTTCCAGCAAGTGGCGGAGAAGTTGCGGGGAGACTTACTCAAGAACTCGCTTGATCCCACCAGGAATATCTTTGGTGAACGCTGGCAGACCAACGCCATGGCCGTTTGCGCAGGCCTTGCCAGCGCCGACCAGCGCGCGGCGATATGGGAGAATATCCTTTCGCGCTCGTATCGTTTCACGGCAACCCCGCACTTCAACTTCTACGCAATTTCCGCCATGGCGGAGGCCGGCCGCCGGAAGGAAGCCTTGGAGTGGATCCGGGACTACTGGGGCGGAATGCTTCGGCCTGAGACGACGACGTTCTGGGAAGGTTATGACACGCGCTGGCCCACGGAGCACTTTCATGGGCACCTCCAAACAGACCATGGCGAGGGGTACTTTGTAAGCCTCTGCCATGGGTGGGCGAGTGGGCCAACGGCTTGGCTGGCTGAACAAGTTCTGGGTATTCAACCTGCAGCCGGCGGCTTTTCGCAAACTGTCATTCGGCCTGACCTTTGTGGCATGCAATGGGCGCGGGGGGCTGAACCTTGTCCCCAGGGCTCCATCAAGGTCGACTACCGATATGCCCCATCGGATTTCCAGGCGAGCATTGAAATACCGGAGGGAGTGGCTGCCCAGGTTTCCATGCCGGTAGACCGGGGCCAGGACTCCATCGAAGTTGACGGGCATGGGGTGTCTGGAAGTCCCACAGAAGACGGAACTCGCTTGACCGTGCACCTCAGCAGCCCGGGTTTGCACGAGCTTCACTCGCATTTTAGCTTGCCATGAAAAAGCATCGGGTCATCGGGTCATTGAGTGATTTAGCGATTTAGCGATTGGGTGATTGAGTACTAAATGATTGAAAATCGAAGTGACCTGTGGGAATCACTAGATCACTCAATCATCAAATCGCCCGATGGCCCGATGGCCCGATGGCCCGATTCCTCCGGCCCTGTTCGTTATCGTCAAGCCTAATCCCAAAACCGAACACCACCCTGCCCGATTCGCAAGCTGACCATCAGCATAAGTCATTGATTTAGAATGAGTTGGGTGCACTCGAAGTATGGTATGCACCGTGCATGATTCATGCCGGAGAGATAACCATGGATATCCGACGTGAGGACTTAATTCGGCAGCGACGAAAGCGCCGGATCATTTACATTGTGGTGGGCCTTCTGGCCATCGGCTCAGTGACTTATGGTGTTAACCGGCTCAAACCCGCCGCTCCCAGTGTGGACAAGGCAACGTTGTGGCCCGACACGGTCAAGCGCGGACCCATGCTTTTGGAGGTCCGCGGACTGGGCACGCTTGTCCCGGAAGAAATCCTCGTGGTGCCCGCCCCCACCGACGGGCGCGTGGTGCGTCGATTTCTGCTTCCCGGCTCACCGGTAACTGCCGACACCGTCCTAATGGAGTTGACTAACCCGGAGCAGGAGCAGGCCACGCTCGATGCCGAATGGCAGTTGAAAGCCGCCGAGGCACAATACAACACCACAAAGGCGCAACTTGATAGCACGCTCCTCGACCAGAAAGCCCAGGCGGCCACGGTGCAATCGGACTATACCGTGGCCCAGCTCAACGCCGACAGGGACGTGGAACTCGCCAAGCGCGGTTTGGGCTCGGAGCTGAACGCCAAGGTCACGCGCGCGGCGGAGGAATCCCTGGCCACGAAAAGCCAGATTGAAAAGGAACGCCTTGCCGTAACCGCTGCTTCCGCCAAGGCGCAACTGGAGGAACAACAGGCCAAGGTGGAGCAAATGCGGGCGCTGTACGAACTGAAGAAATCCCAGCTTGCTTCCTTGCACGTGCGGGCGGGCGCGGACGGCGTTTTGCAGGAACTCTCCGTCGAGGTCGGCCAGCGGGTGGTGGCCGGAACCGCTCTCGCCAAGGTGGTGCAGCCCACGCGCCTGAAGGCGCAACTGAAAATCCCCGAAACCCAAGCCAAGGACGTGCTCATCGGCCAGAAGGCGGCGGTGGACACGCGCAATGGCATTATTCCCGGCCACGTCACGCGAGTTGACCCCTCGGTGGTGGAGGGCAGCGTAACCGTGGACGTGAAGCTGGATGCCGCGCTTCCTGTTGGCGCGCGTCCCGACCTGAGCGTGGAAGGCACCATTGAAATTGAAAACCTCGCCGACGTCGTTTACGTTGGCCGTCCCGCTTTCGGCCAACCCAACAGCACGGTGGGGATGTTCAAGATTGACCCGGACGGCAAGGGCGCCAGCCGCGTGCAAGTGAAACTGGGCCGCGCCTCGGTGAACTCGGTGGAAATTCTGGGGGGATTGGAACCCGGCGACAAGGTCTACCTCTCCGACATGTCGCAGTGGGACGCCTTTAACCGCATTCGGCTCGAATAATTGTCGATGGCCGATTGTCGATTTTCGATTGCGGGAATAATGCAACTCGAAAACCGAAAACGCGAATTGCGACTTGGCCGCCGATTCTCGAGTTTCCAATTTCGAGTTTCGGCCCTTGTGCGTCAGTTGGTAAGGGAAAAGAACAGGCAATCCTTCATGGGGTAATGTTTGCGGTTATGTGTCCAGAGGGTGAGTTCGTGAATCGAAGCGGTCGCGGCAATCAATGCGTCGCCCAGTTCGACAGAGTGGCTTTTGGCGAACTGCCGCAGGTAGTCGCCGGCGCGACGCCCGATTTCCGGGCCGATGGGTACGCACGTAAGGGCACGGAACAACGCCTCGAGGGCCTTGTATTCGTGAGGCTGCGCTCCATGCCACATCTCCGCCAAGGTCACCGGTGAGCAGGCAATGACAGTATCGCTTCCGCTCAATTCGGACCATCGCTTCAACAGGCGCGCATCACGCCCTCGGGCCACGTCGATGAGAACGTCTGAGTCGATCAGAATGCCTTTCAACGCACCCTCTTCAGCCGCGATCCCTTCCGCAACTCGCGCAGATAGACCTCGGGATCGGAAAGGTCGGTTCGGTCCTTCCATATTCCGGCGAAGGCCCGCATGGCTTGCTGGCGACTGGCAGGCCCGGTCGCGTATTTCTCACGCACCGCCTGGCGAACCAGATCGGAAACGGAAGTTCCCGCCTGCTGCGAGCGGATGCGGAGAGTTCCCCATAGCTCGTCGTCCAAGTAAAGTTGCGTTCGTCTCATGGTGTACAGTATACACCACTCAGGGCGATCGACGAACGGTTTCCGGATGCCGCCGTCTGCGGCTTGATCGGTCATAAGCAATCGGCCCGGCATCGGCTGAAAGCCGATGGCTAGTCATTAAGGACTTAGTTCATGAATACGTTACTCCAAGATTTTCGCTTCGGCTTGCGCATGTTGGGCAAAAATCCGGGTGTAACGGCAGTGGCCGTGGTGGCGCTGGCGCTCGGGATTGGTGTCAACACTTCCATCTTCACCACCGTGAACGCGATGCTGCTTCATCCCTTTCCATTTGAGCACGCCGACCGGCTGGTGGCAGTATTGGAAACTGCCCCCAGGCAGAACGAGGACCACATCCTGCTGGCTCCGGCAAATTTCCGCGATTGGAGGGAGCAAAGCCATTCCTTCCAGGAGTTGGCGGCCGGGCACGGTTGGGAAATCAACCTCACGGGCACGGGCGCGGCGGAGCGCGTGAATGGTTACCAGGTCACGCCTACTTTCTTCCCGCTGCTGGGAATGCGGGCGCAGCAGGGGCGCACGCTGAGCGCCCAGGATTTTGAGCCCGGGCGCGCCTCCGTGGTGGTGGTCAGTAATGGCTTCTGGCAGCAGCGGCTGGGCGCGAATCCCGGCGTGATCGGCTCCCGTGTGCGATTGAACAGCCAGGAATTCACCATCATCGGTGTGATGACCACAGACTTTGAATACCCCAGTGGCGTCGAGATCTGGGGGCCGCTCGATCTCCACGCTGCCAGCCAGACCAACCGCACGGACCATTACCTTCAGGTCATTGGGCGGCTCAAGCCCGGGGTTTCGATGGCGCAAGCGCAGGCGGACCTGCAAGCGATTGCCGACCGCCTGGCGGTGCAATTCCCGCAGACCAATGCCGGCCACAGTGCCCGGCTGGTGAATTTGGTAACTGAGCTCATGAGTGACGCGCGCCAATTCATTCTGGTGCTCATGGGCGCGGCGGGATTTGTTCTGCTGTTGGCCTGCGCGAACGTTGCCAACCTGCAATTGGCGCAGGGCACGGCTCGGCAGAAGGAAATCGCCGTGCGTTTGGCGATGGGCGCCAGCCGCGGCCGGATTGCCCGGCAGGTGCTGATTGAAAGCGTGCTTCAGTCGTTGCTGGGCGCGGCGGCGGGACTGATTTTGGCCTCTTGGGATATCAAATGGCGGCTCTCGACGGTTCCCGCATTCATTCTCCAGTATGGCCCTCCGGGCCTCAAGCATATGCGCATTGATGGGGATGCCCTGGCTTTCACCATGGCCGTGGCGGTGGTGGCGGGAATCCTGGCCGGGTTGGCCTTTGCCTGGCACGCTTCGCGGGTCGATTTGAACGAAACGCTGAAAGAATCTTCGCGCGGCGGCGGCGCCAGTTCGTCCTCGCATCGGTTGCGTGGATTGCTGGTGGTGACCGAAGTGGCTCTGGCGTTGGTGCTGCTGACGGGCGCCGGCCTGATGGTCAAGGGTTTTCGCCAAATGCTGAACGCCAACCTGGGATACGACCGGCGGAACCTCCTGACGTTCCGGATTGCGTTGCCGGAATCGAAGTATCGCGACTCGAGCCAGGTCCGCGAGTTTTACGATCGCCTGGTGGACCGCGTGGGCGCGCTGCCCGGCGTGGAAGCGGCGGCCGCGGCCGCGAACCTGCCGGGCCAATGGAACTGGTCCCGCACCGAGTACGGTGCGGAAGGCCAGCCACCCGCGGCTCCCGGCGAATTTCGCCTGGCGATCTCGGAGATTGTCACGCCGGAAGCCTTCCGCGCCTTGCGCATCCCCGTCGAGAGAGGCCGTGCTCTCTCCGCCCAGGATGGCCCCGATTCGACACCCGTGGTGGTGTTGAACGCGAGCTTGGCCCGGCGGCTCTGGCCGGGGGAAGATCCCCTTGGCAAACGGCTGCACTTTGGATCGAATGAAAGCATTCCGCCCTGGCGCACCGTGGTGGGA
>Ga0326727_10028415_pt1 | contig 10172 bp, 11 predicted proteins | sample MB2enrmetagenome_FD_207643 | JGI IMG/M metagenome (GOLD analysis project Ga0326727, IMG submission 207643) | Lab enriched peat soil microbial communities from McLean, Ithaca, NY, United States - MB29MY | ecosystem: Environmental > Terrestrial > Soil > Wetlands > Peat | place: USA: New York...
GATCGTGAGGATCACCCTGGTGGACCGCCGGCCGCCCACCACCTGGAACCTGGCCAACGCCCACGAGTACGGGTTCTACTCCAACGTCAACCCGCAGGTGGACCATCCCCGCTGGAGCCAGGCCACGGAGCAGCGCATCGGCGAATCCGGCCGCCGCCCCACCCTCATGTTCAACGGCTACGCGGACCAGGTGGCCGGGCTCTACGCCGGCCTGGACCTGCGGGCCAACTACTAGGAACCGGCCATGCGGGACGCCTCCTTCCCCAAACGGCTGGTGCTGGTGAACGCCCTGGTGCCCCTGGCCCTGCTCCTGTGGGATGGCATGCACCACCGGCTCGGCGCCAACCCCGGCGAATTCGCCACCCGCGCCACCGGCGTGCTGGCGCTGGTGTTCCTGGTGCTGTCCCTGGCGGTGACCCCCCTGCGCAAGGCGCTGGGCCAGCCCGGGCTGGTGCGGCTGCGGCGCATGCTCGGCCTGTTCAGCTTCGCCTACGCGGTCCTGCACCTGTTCACCTACCTCTGGTTCTACAAGGCCTTCCAGTGGCCGGCCATCCTCGCCGACATCGGCAAGCGGCCCTTCATCATGCTGGGCATGGGCACCTTCCTCATCCTCCTGCCCCTGGCCGCCACCTCGCACAACAAGGTCATCCGCTGGATGGGCGGCCGGCGCTGGGCCCGGCTGCACAAGCTGGCTTACCTGGCCGGCGTGCTGGCGGTGCTGCACTACGACCTGCTGGTGAAGGCCGACACCCGGATACCGCTGGCCTTCGCCTTCGTGGTGGCCGCCCTCCTGGGCTACCGGCTGCTGAACCGCTGGCGGCCCCGCTGGACCGAGTGGCCAAGCTGATGATTTCGGGCGGTACGTCTCATACGGGCTGTTATTGGGTCAAACCGCGAGGCTGTTGGGCAGGGTGACTTCCGGCCGGAAGTCCTTCTTGACCCGCTCCAGTTGCACCTTGCACAAGTGGAACTGCTTCTTCAGCTCGCCCACCTGCATGTTCAGCGCGTAGCGGTTGGCCGTTTCCTTGTCCTTGAGGTTGACCTGCAGCGTCTCCAGCTGGCTTTTGATCGCACCCAGTCGGTTGGTCAGCAATGAGAGCGCGTCGTTCTTCTTCATCGTCACAGTTGCCATGGACATCACAACTCCTAACTTGCCGTATTAGCAGACAATGCCCGTATGAGACGAAGTCCACCAAGGGGCAATATCCGACTTCTCGCGTCAAGAAGCCATCAAGGTGGGGCTCCATGGCGTCAAAGCGCCGTTAAGAGCCGGTCACCCAGCCTGGAAAAAGCCGCCTTGGGGGGGGTCCCATGGCCGGCCCGCCGCCCGATCACCCCGAGGTCACGGCTACCGAGGTATTCACCGCCTTGGCGATCTGCAATAATTCATCAACTCATCCCCAAACCCACGCCGTGGGACATCCCTGACCGCAGTCCTCGCCCTCGACCGGAGGCACCATGAAGACTCTGCTGGCCATTCCCCTGTGCGCCACCCTGCTGGCGACCGGTATCGCCATCGGCGCCGAAGTCCGCGATTGGCACGACCTCCATGCCGTGCACGAGAAGATCGTGACCGCCATCCACGACATGGAGCGCGCCAGGAGGGCCAACCACTACGACATGCAGGGCCACGGCGCCAAGGCCGAGGAACTGCTGCACCAGGCCGAGCGCGAACTGCACGAGGCGGTGGAGGCGGCCAAGCAGGGCAAGTGAGGCGTCCTGCCGGTCCTACTTGAAGTGCTGGCCGATGAACGCCTCCACTTCGGGCAGGCCGCCCTGCATGACCAGGTAGCCGTTGTGCGGCTCCCGCGGGGTGATCTCGTGGTTCACCGGGGTCAGCAGCATCTGCCGGATGCGGGCCGGATCGTCGGTCTGGCCCAGCACCCAGGCCAGCTTCATGTAGGCGGTCTCGGGAAGCATGTTGTCCATGGGGATGATCCCCAGGTTGAGCAGGTCGCGGCCGGTGTCGTAGACGTACATCTGGGCGTAGCCCCAGATGGTCTGCACGGTCATGACCACGGTCATGCCCTTGTCGATGGCCCGCTTCACGGCCGGGTACAGGGGCTTGTTGATGTGGCCCAGGCCGGTGCCGGCGATGACCAGGCCGCGGTAGCCCATGCTGGACAGCCCGTCGATGATGTCCGGGTTGAAGTTGGGATAGTAGTACTGGATGCTCACCTTCTCCTCGAAGGTGGGGGTGATGCGCGGGACCCGGTTCTTTTCGCGCTTGAGGTAGTCGTCGGTGAGGTAGGTGAAGTACTGGCCCTGGTCGTTCTTGCGCCGGGAGACCATGGCCAGCGGGGTGGCGCCGATGGTGCGGAAGGTGCTCCGGTAGCTGGAGTGCATCTTCCGGCAGCGGGTGCCCCGGTGCAGCAGGTCGTAGTTGTCCGAGGTGGGCCCGAACATGCACAGCATCACTTCGGCGATGTCGCACTCGGCGGCGGTGCGCACCCCGTTCATGAGGTTCAGGGCGGCGTCCGAGGAGGGCCGGTCGGAGGAACGCTGGCTGCCCACCAGCACGATGGGCACCGGCGAATCCTGCACCATGAAGCTGAGGATGGCGCCGGTATGGCTCATGGTGTCGGTGCCGTGGCCGATGACGATGCCGGCCACCCCCTTGGCGATCTCCGCGCCGATGGCCTTGGCCAGGGCGATGTACTGCTCGGGGCCCATGTTCTCGCTGAACACCCCGAACAGCTTCTGGGTGTCCAGGTTGGCGATGTCGGCCAGTTCCGGCACCGCGCCGTAGAGCTCGCCCGGGGTGAAGGCGGGGATCACCGCGCCGGTGCGGTAGTCCAGGCGGGAGGCGATGGTGCCGCCGGTGCCCAGCAGGGTGACGTTCTTCTTGCGCGGGTCGAAGGGGAAGGCCTTTTCCGGAATCTTGTAGACCGCCTTGCGGTAGCCGAGCTCCTCCGCCGCGGTCACCCGGTCGGCCTTGACGCCCACGTTGTAGCCGGTGAACAGCTTGATCACGATGTGCAGGTCGTCGCAGGTCTCGTTGCGCGGCAGGATGACGCCCTTGAACCGGGAGCCGCGGTCGTTGACCAGTTCCACTTCGCTCCACACGCCGATGCCGAAGCGGTCCAGCACGTCCCGGGCCGGGCCGCGGTAGCCCTGGAAGCGGTCGCTGCGTTCGTTCAGCGGGATGGTCATCGGCCCACCTCCTGGTGCAGTCGGTTCTTGAGGTACTCCACCACTTCCCCGGCCGGGGCGCGGCCGCGCAGCAGGCCCATGGCCTTGCCGGCCAGGAAGCGCAGGCGCTTGCCGTCGCTGTCGCCCAGGTCGGCGCGGTAGCCCTCCATGTCCAGGCCGTTCACGGCCAGGCTCCAGCGCTCCCGCTCCTGGCAGCCCAGCCCCAGGCTGCGGCAGGCCGCCTCGGCGTCCAGGCCCGGGTTCTGGGCCATGCGCGCGGCCACCGGCTGGATGGCCTCCCGGGGGATGCGCCCGCCGGTGAACAGGTCGAACACCTGCAGCCAGCCCTCGGCGCCCAGGCACTCCATGGGCACGCCGGCCCGCTTCATGGCCTTGGCCCGCTGGCCGATCTCGATGGCCGCCACCAGGCCGTCGACGCCGGTGCGCTGCACCAGGGTGTCGACCAGTTCGGCGCCGCCCCGCCGGATCAGGTACTCGGTGGTCTCCAGCGGCACCCGCCAGCCGCCGTAGCGGTGGATGCGCTCCCAGGGCCGGGGACGCAGCCGCTCCTGGGCCGCCTCGACCCGCTCCCGGGTGATGCGGGTGGGCGGCGAGTCGGTGTCCGGATACATGCGGTCCGGCCCGGGCAGGATGCGCTCGAAGGTGGTGAAGCCGCCGGTGAGGGCCTGGCGGGTCTCCTGCGGCACGCCCTTGGTGGCGTCGACGAAGCGCAGGCGGATCTCCTCGGCGGCGGTGCGGCAGTCCTCCTCGGGACCGAACACGATGAAGAAGTCGTCGTTCTCCCGCACTTGCAGACGCCGGCGCAGGCGCTCCAGGAACCGGTGCTTGCCCGGGAATTCCGGCAGGGCCGAGCTGAGCACGATGGGCGGCACGTCCAGGCAGGCGATGACCCGGATGCGGCCGGAGAGCTCGTCCAGGAAGGTGGTGTCCGGCTGGGTCGGCCACTGGGCCAGCCCGGCCACGCCCTCCACCTTGACCGCGCAGATGCGCCCGCCCTCCTGCACCGCCCGGCGCAGGAAGCCCAGATCCACGTCGCCCAGGAGCTCGGAGACGTCGGCCCGGCTCATGTGGATGTCGTCGGCGCCGCGCAGGCCGCGGGCGTGCAGCTCGTCGCGCAGACGCAGCAGGTTGACCTGGCGGATGGCCTCGTTGTGCACCAGCTTCACCGCGTAGCCGGCCTTGGGCACGCCCTTGATCTCCACCCGCTGGCCGCCGCGCACGCTGACGTTGACGTCCTGGCGGCTGGCGCCCATGCCCACCCGCACCCGCCCGGTGGAGCGCGCCACCAGGCCGCAGAGCAGGATGGCGTCGCGCACCTCCTCGGGCGTCACCAGGTCGGGGCCGGTGACGGTCTCGGTGAGCGGCATGCCCAGCCGGTCGGTGCGCCAGGTGATGCGGTGGCCCTTGTCCTCCACTTCCCGGCAGGAGTCCTCCTCCACCGAGACGTGGGTGATGGTGAGGTTGCGCCCCTTGAACGGCAGCGCCCCGTTCATGCCGACGATGGCGGTGCGCTGGAAGCCGGTGGGGATGGAGCCGTCCAGGTACTGCTTGCGGGCGATGTGCACCTCGTCGATGATGTCCATCCCCATGGACAGGCAGAGCTCGATGGCCACGTCGATGGCCTCCTGGTTGACCAGGAAGGGCGGCGTGTCGTCCATCTCGTAGGTGCAGACGTTGGCCCGGTTCAGGAGGTAGATGATCTCCTTCTTGGTCTTGAACTCCATGAGGGCGGTGCCGTCATATTCGCCCAGCTCGCTGAGGGTCGGGCGCATGTGCCGCAGCACCTCGCCGTCGTGGGTCTCGGTGTAGAGGCCGGCCGGGCAGCGGCAGAACAGCTTGTGCGCGGTGAGGAGCTGTTGGTGCACCTCCAGGCCGGAAATAAGGCCCGCCGCCTGGTAGTCCAGCCGCTCGAGCATTTGACCTCCTCGTATGAAAAAAAGAAGGCCCTGGAAACCGGGGCCTTCCGAATGGTTGGGGAGGAAGGATTCGAACCCTCACCTGACAGAATCAGAATCTGTTGTCCTACCGTTAGACCACTCCCCAAGGGGTCCGCCCGGCACGAAGGGTTGCATCCGTGGGGGCGCATACCCATGCTAGGCCCACTGGCCGCTCGGGAGTGATATATCTCGAGTCATTTTGATATATCACTGCGCGGGCGGCGGCCCGGAAAGGGAAGCTTGCCGCGGGCGTCCGCAATCATAGAATTAGTCACAGATGTTCCACTGGAAACCGTCCATGACTCCGACCCACGCGCCCTGCCTGCGGGACATGGTCTACGACTACCTGCGCCAGGAGATGAACCAGGGCCACCTGCGCCTGGGCGGGTTCCTGGACCTGAACCTGCTGGCCAAGCGCATCGGCGTGAGCCGCACGCCCCTGCGCGAGGCGCTGCTGCACCTGGAGACCCAGGGCTTCGTGACCGTGGTCCCGCGCAAGGGCTTCCGGCTCAACCCCCTGACCCTGGAGGACATCGCCAACTATTTCGAGATCATCGGGGCCCTGGAGGGGGCGACCATGATGGCGGTGGGCGCCACCATCGGGCCCGAGGACATCGACTACATGCGCCAGCTCAACCAGGCCATGGCGGCGGCGGTGGTCGCCGACGACTTCACCGGCTACTACGACCTGAACCTCCAGTTCCACGAGGTCTACCTGGGCCGCAGCGGCAACGCCATGCTGCGCGACCTGATCCGCTCGCTCAAGGGCCGGCTCTACGACTGGCCCCGGCGGGAAGGGTTCGTGAAGGGCTGGGAGCAGGAATCCATCCACGTGGAGCACGAGAAGCTGCTGCAGCTGCTGGAGCAGGGCGACATCGCCGGGGCGGCCCAGTTCCTCCAGCACGTGCACTGGTCCTTCGCGCTGCAGGAGCAGTACATCCGCGCCTACTTCTCCGCCGCCATGGGCGGGCAGGACAACGGATCGGGCACCATGACCGCTTGAACGGCCCGGATGGTGGAAAAATGGCTTCCAGCGAGGCGCCCATGACCGATCCTGCGCAGGCCCCGGCTTCCCTGAAGATCCGCATCCGCAGCGAGGAGCTCTGGGCCTTCGGGCCGGGCAAGGCCGACCTGCTGGAGGCCATCGACCGCTGCCGCTCGGTGGCGGCCGCCGGGCGCGACCTGGGGCTCAGCTACGCCAAGACCCGGCGCCTGGTGGACGAGATGAACGAGTCCTTCCAGGAAACCCTGGTGGAATCCACCCGGGGCGGCGCCCACGGCGGTGGCGCCCGGGTCAGTGCCTGCGGGCGGCGCATCCTGGTGCGGTTCCGGGCCATGGAGGCGCGGGCCCAGGCGGCGATCCAAGAGGATCTGGCGGCCATCCTGGCGGAGCTGCGCTGATCCAGCCGCCGGATGAGCCGGGCGAGATCGCGGCCAGTCAGCGCAACGCCAGCCGGCTGAGCAGGGCCAGTTCGGTGGCTCCGTTGCCCAGGCAGCCCAGGGCCAGCAGGACGTACCAGGCCAGGTAGGGGCGCCTGGGCGGCGGTCCGGCCACGTTGGCGGCATGGGCGGCGGCGCCCAGGCTCCAGAGCAGGGCCAAAGTGCCGGCGGTCAGGGCCGCGGTGAAGGAACTGAAGGCCAGGAGCACGCATACCGCCAGCAGGGCCAGCCAACCCAGGTGGATGAACAGGGCCTGATATGGCTTTCCCGCGTAGAGCTGGCCCAGCCCGGGAGCGGCGAAGGAGAGCACTGCCGCCAGCCGCTGGCGGCCGGGGGGAATGGGGCTGAGGGGTGGGGCCATGATGTTAATTTTTTCATTCAGCAAGGGGCGAGCGCCACGCTTGCGCGCCGGCGGTCGGCCGCCGGTGCCCGTCAACGTGGGGCGGAAGGGGCTTGGGTTCCATAGGCTTTCCTGCCCACGGGGCGGGTGCGGCTGCCGGCAACGCGGCGGTGCGGCCGGGCGCGCCGCGCTGCGGCACCTCGGCATGGTCGAGCAGCAGGTGCAGCCAGGCCGGTTGTTGCAGCCAATTTACCAGCGACGCATCGGGGCGCAACAGGGCGGTCTTGTAATCTCCCCATAGCATCAGAGTCCATCCAGCGCTGGTCCATCACGACCGCCAGCCGTCATCCCGGGAACCGGTCCCGGAACGGTTAATTACTGTTTTAGTTGCTGATAATGCTGAGCCAGGGCCCCGTCCACCCGTTGTCCCACCCGTGGCGGTCCCTGATCCGAGAATCCAAGAACTGCCAATGGTGGAAACCCCATGGGAGAACCTCGTCATGTCTGACAACAAGAACGCAAACGCACCGGAACAAGGCATCGAACGCCGGGAGTTCCTCAAGCAGGCCGCGGTGGGCGCCGGCGCCGTGGCCATGGGCATGGTGGCCCTGGGCTGCAGCTCCAGCAGCAACAACAGCAGCAGCTCCTCCACGGCGATCCCGGCCGGCCTGCCCAGCTCCAGCGCCTGGAAGTTCGGCGTGATGGCTGACACCCAGTGGCTGGCCGCGGACGACGGCATGAACCCCAACACCGTCGCCGTCGGCCTGGCCAGCCAGATCCAGGCCGCGTTCGTGGCCGCCGGCGTGAAGTTCGTGGTGCAGGTGGGCGACCTGGGCGACCAGGCCTACAGCACCACCGCCAGTACCGAAGCCGGCTACCAGACCACCGCGCCCCTGGTGGAGGATACCCGCGCCCTGTTCGCCCAGTCCCTCTACAACGCCGGGATCGGCTTCTTCCCGGTGCGCGGCAACCACGACGACGCGGCGGCGGCCGAATTCGTGAGCGTCTATCCGCAGACCCAGAACGGCGGCATGAACGCCACGCCCGGCTCGGTCTACGCCATCAGCAATCCGGACACGGCCAAGCAGCCCTCCCCGGCCAAGGCGGGCTCCGGCTTCAGCATCGGCTCCAACTTCAGCACCATCGGCAGCCCCAGCGCCAACCTGGCCGGGCTGTCCTACGGCTTCGACTACCAGAACGCCCGCTTCGTGCTCATCGACCAGTTCACTCCGGCCGACGGCAAGGGCCCCGACGGCAACGCCTACGTGATCCAGACCACGGCGTCGCTGCAGCAGTCCTGGATCGGCCAGGCCCTGGCCGGGGCGCCCTCCGGCGGCCACGCCTTCGTGTTCTCCCACAAGGGCCTGATCACCCAGCAGCACGTGGACGTGCTGTTCGGCGACTGCCCGGCGGACGCCAATTTCGCCGCTCCCGCCAACACCGCCACCAACGCGGCGGCCAAGACCGAAGTCGTCGCCGCCGGGGCCGCCAACGCCTTCATCCGCGCCATGGCCGGCAACAGCGCCCGGCTCTACTTCTGCGGCCACGACCACAACTACACCCGCAGCATCGTCAAGACCACCGACAGCGGCACCGCGGCCCAGATCACCCACATCCTGTGCCAGTCGGTCAGCTCCAAGTTCTACACGCCCAACGAGTTCAACACCACCGGCAACGGCAACGTGACCGCCGGCACCTCCAACGACGCCTTCTTCTGCGCCGGCAAGCGCCAGACCATGCTGGCCCAGGAGCTGTACAAGGTCGGCTACTACATCGTCACCGTGGACGGCCCCAACGTGACCGTGGACTACTACTCGGCGCCGGCCTACGCGACCTACAGCGCCTCCACCGAGGAGCTGATCACCGCCACCCCCACCCTGGAATTCACCAGGCGCGACACCTTCGGCTACAGCCGGATCGGCAAGCAGTTCGTGGTGGCCGCCGGCGGCAGCTACACCGTGGTGCAGGACTCCGGCCCCAGCGGCACCACCGCCGCCATCCTCGCCGGCAGCAACGGCAATTCCAATACCGACGCCAGCGGCCGGCAGTACAGCAACGACGTCAACACCGGCTGGTACAAGGAGACCGGCACCACCGCCAGCGACATCCTGGCGCTGTGGGGCATGTCCTGGACCCTGGGCAGCGCCCAGACCGACCAGTACGTGCTGGCCCTGAGCTACGACAAGAGCAAGACCGGTTCCATCGTGCTCGCCACCCCGGACGGCAACGGCAACTGGGTGAACGCGGTGGACCAGAACCTGGGCGGCGCCAAGACCCAGGTCACCGGCCCCTGGAAAGCCGGCTACGCCCTCGGCACCTACGGCATCGACTCCGGCTCCGGCACGGTCTGGGCGGTGCTCAACTACAACGGCTGCTTCGCCGCAGTGGCCGGCGTCTGAATCCAAGGAGGCACCAACATGGCACTCGGCATCAAGGAAATGCTCCTGATCGGCCTCGCGCTGCTGATCTTCTTCGGCCCGTCCAAGCTGCCCGAACTGGGCAAGGCGATGGGCAAGGGCATCCAGGAATTCAAGAAGGCGAGCAAGGAGCTCACCTCCTCCATGGAGGAGGAGGCCGCGGAGAAGAAGTAGCCGACCATGGCCCAATCCGATCCCGGTTCCCGGCCCATGACCTTCCTGGGCCATCTCCAGGAACTGCGCGTGCGCCTGGTGCGCTCGGCGCTGGCCCTGCTGGCGTCGTTCGCCCTCACCTACAGCTTCCGGTTCCGGATCTGGGCCTTCGTCCAGCGTCCGTTCCTGGCCGCCCTGGCCCGCCATGCCGGGCGGCCGGTGACGGAGCTGCAGCCGTGGGCCTACAACGACCTGGTGGAGCCGTTCCTCAGCCTGATGCGGCTCAGCCTCTGGGCCGCCGGCTTCCTGGCCGCGCCGTACCTGTTCTACCAGCTCTGGGCGTTCCTGCGCCCGGCGCTGGTGCGCCGGGAGCGGCGGCTGGCGCTGCCGTTCGTCCTGGTCACCAGCGCCATGTTCCTGGGCGGCGTGGTGTTCGCCTACGCCTACGCGTTCCGGTTCCTGGGCGACATCCTGTTCCAGGAGGCCAACTCCGCCGGCCTGCGGGCCAACCTGCACATCGGCGCCTACCTGGACCTGTTCCTCTACACCCTGCTCAGCACCGGCCTGATGTTCGAACTGCCGGTGCTGGTCTACTTCCTGGCCCGGTTCCGCCTGGTGACCGCCGGCTGGATGCTCAAGTACTGGCGCCACGCCACCATCGTCATCATGCTGGTGAGCGCCTTCCTCACCCCCGGCGACGTGATCGCCACCTGCATCTTCTTCACCGTGATC
>Ga0326727_10028416_pt1 | contig 10172 bp, 9 predicted proteins | sample MB2enrmetagenome_FD_207643 | JGI IMG/M metagenome (GOLD analysis project Ga0326727, IMG submission 207643) | Lab enriched peat soil microbial communities from McLean, Ithaca, NY, United States - MB29MY | ecosystem: Environmental > Terrestrial > Soil > Wetlands > Peat | place: USA: New York...
CCAAGCCAGGAACTGTTGAAGGCACTGTTTCGGTTGTGGACTCTGGGGGGCCTTCAGTACTGCCAGGCGCAAAGGTCGTATTGAAAGGTTCAACAACCGTCGAGACCAAAACCGATGCTAACGGAAAGTACAGTTTCTTCAAAGTCGTGTCCGGCGATTACACAATCGAAGCCGACTTTCCCGGTATGCACGCAGAGCAGACAGTCGTTGTGGCGCCCGGAGCCGATGTGAAAGTGCCGCTGGAACTGAAACTGGTCGAAGTCAAGACCTCAGTTACTGTAACAGGAAACTCGAACGAGGCAGAAGTATCAACTTCCTCTGTGACCATCTCCGAGAAAATCGTTACCGATGCACCCAACGCTAACGAACGATTTGAAAGCCTGCTTCCCCTGGTTCCAGGCGTAGTTCGTGGCCCGGACGGTCGTATCAACATGAAAGGCGCCCGCAGTACCCAGAGCGGGGCCCTGGTGAATAGCGCCAACGTTACTGATCCAGCCACTGGCAGTCCGGCGATCAACCTGCCGATTGACGTGATCTCTTCGGTTCAGGTCATTTCAAATCCCTACGACCCTCAATATGGCAAGCTAACCGGAGCCCTCTCGACGGTTGAAACAAAAACAAGCAATTACGAGAAGTATCACTTTACGATTCAGAACATCGTTCCCCGCTGGCGCGATCGCGCCGGTACCATCTCGGGACTTGGCGCAGCCACTCCGCGCATGACTTTCACCGGCCCAATTATCAGCGACCGGGCCGCATTCACCCAGTCTCTCGAATACAGATTCGTGCGGACCCCCGTAAACAGCCTGCCACCCTTGCAGCGGGACACCAAACTGGAAGGGTTCAACTCGTATACGCAGTTCGATCTTACTCACGGCACCAACCAGACAGCCACCGTGTCGGTAACGATCTATCCGCAGAAGCTGGACTACATGGGGCTGAATACCTTCACGCCCCAGCCATCCACGACGGATTTTCGTCAACGCGGATACGAGTGTTATGGACAGCACCGGTATGTTACCGGAACCAACAGTGCTCTCATCTCACAATTCAGCTACAAAACATACGACGTTGACATCAACGCGCAGAGCGACGATCCATTCGAGTTGATGATTGATACAACCGCAGGTGGATTCTTTAACCGGCAAAGCCGACGCACCGCCCGATACGACGCGCAGGAGAGCTATCAGTTTGCCCCTCGCCAGTTCGTTGGCACTCATCAAGTCAGGACCGGCGTAGAGTACTCCCACTCTTCACTCAGCGGGTTGGAGACGTTTCTTCCTGTCGAACTGATCGGGGCTTCGGGAACGACGGTTGAACAAATCACGTTCAGCCCCGCTGGTTCCTTCAACGTCGGCCAGAATGAGACCTCGGCTTTTGTCTCCGATCAGTGGACGCCTCTGAGCAAGCTGTCCTTCAGCTTCGGCATGCGGTTGGACAGCGATACCGTTACCGGCTCCACACACGTCGCACCGCGCGGCAGCATGCTCCTGACACTTACAAGTGACGGCAAGACTCTGCTCAGTGGAGGAGCTGGAATCTTCTACGACCGCATACCCCTGATGCTTGCAACGTTCCCAAATCTGCCCAAGCGTGCGGTGTCGATGTACGACTCCACCGGCCAGATTTCCAGCTCGACCGCTTTTGTCAACACCATTGTGGGCGGGTTGCAGAATCCGCGCAGCACATCATGGAATGTCGAACTGGAACGGCAGGTCACTAGCAGATTCACAGCCCGCGCGGGCTACGAAGAACGTAACACGGCCAGGGATTTCGTGGTGTCTCCCGTCACGGGAACTGAATCCGGTGTGATCTCGCTATCGAACGGAGGCAGCGATTCGTACCGCGAGTTTCAGGTTACAGGGCGCTATCAGGTTCCTCGCGCGACTGTGAATGCATCGTATGTGCATTCGCGGGCCTACGGCGATCTGAACGAACCGTTCCTCTTCATCGGAAACTATCCGCAGGCGGTGATTCAGCCCGATGACCGGGCACGTCTGCTCTTCGACGCCCCGAATCGCTTCCTGATATGGCCGACCATTGCCGGCCCATGGAAGTTGAACATTCTGCCGGTGTACGACCTGCACAGCGGCTTTCCCTATTCGGTCGAAAACGAGTACCGCCAGTACGTCGGTGCGCGCGACGACCGCCGGTTCCCTAGGTTTTCTTCCTGCGACCTGCAGATCAACCGGCCCGCTACGCTGCACGCACGCGGGAAACACATCAAGTTAGTCGTGGGCGGTTCTGTCTTCAATATGTTCAACCACGATAATCCCCGCGACGTGCAGAACGACATCGCTAGTTCGACGTTCGGCCATTTCTACAACCCCGCCTGGAGAGAATACCGCGGGAAATTGGTATTCCAGTTCTGACCATGAGATTCCCTATCCTCATCTCCGCTTTGTTTGCATGCGCATCGGCGCCGCTGATCGGCCAAGCGACCACCGCGCCTTTTCCATCGGCGGATGAAGTAATCGCCAGAATGTTCGCGCACGACCTGCAACGCGAATCCGCGGCCAGGGGTTACACAGGCCACCGCCAATACGTTCTTGACAACCCTGGCTTCGACAAACAGGCCCGGATGGTGGTGAGCATCACCTGCGGTCCTGACGGAACAAAAAACTTCCAGGTTGTTTCCGAACAGGGTTGGAAGTCGGCGAATATACGCGTACTGCGCAAAATGCTGGAATCGGAATCGGAAACCTCGCGCCCGTCAATGCGCCCCAAAACCCGGATCACGTCAGAAAATTATGCATTTTACTTAATCAAAGCCGCTCCTCTCGAAGGTCGGCTTGCTTATGTGATCGATGTGATCCCAAAGCGCCAGGACGCCTACTTGTTTCGTGGACGGATTTGGGTTGATGCCGAAGACTATGCGTTGGCCCGCGTCGAGGGCGAGCCAGCAAGGAACCCCTCATTCTGGATACGCAGTGTGCACTTCACGCAGGAGTATCGAAAGAACGGTGAGTATTGGTTTCCCTGGTCAACCACCAGCGTCAACGAGGCACGGATCTTCGGCAAGACAGAGGTTGACATTCACTATTTCGATTACTTGCCGTGCTCTGGAACGATAGACAGAGACATAAACCCTGAAATTATGGAGGCCCATTATGTCAAACACTAAACTCGCTCTGATTCTGGCAGCCGGCAACGGGAGTCGTCTGGCCGCTTACTCTGGAGAATTGCCAAAACCCCTTGTGCCTCTTCATGGCAAGCCGCTCCTGGAGCACGTAATATCCGGTGCCCACGAGGCTGGTATCGAGAAGTTTGTCGTCGTGGTTGGGTATCGCGGCCGCGCGATTCAAGAGTGGTACGAGAATCGGCGGTTCGGGGGCATCGAGGTTACTTGGGTCGAGAATCCCGATTATCGCAAGGACAATGGAGTTTCTGTTCTGTGCGCGAAGGACCTGATTCACGAGCCTTTCCTTTTGCTGATGGCAGACCACATCTTTGAACCAACCACAGCCCGGGCATTGCTCCGTCAGCCGCTGGGTAAGGATGAGGTCATTCTCGGCGTCGACCGGAAAATCGAGAGTGTCTTTGACTTGGACGATGCAACCAAAATCAGGATCGAAGAAGATCGCATTGTCGACATTGGCAAGAATCTGAAGCGCTATAACGCCTTGGATACAGGAATGTTCCTCTGCCAGCCAGTGCTTTTCCATTGGCTCGAAAGCGCCATGATCGATGGCAATTGCTCCCTTTCGGATGGCCTTCGGGCCATGGGGCGGAACCGGACTTTCAAGAGCTTTGACATTGGGGGAGCATACTGGCAAGATGTCGACACTCCGGCTGCGCTGGACTACGTACGAAGTTCCTCTTTCACACACTTCTGGCCGATGCAGCAGCTAGCGAGGCCGGCTTATGTCTAGTCCTGGACGGAAATCGGCGCCCGCGCTGCAGATCCTCGCGGTGCTTCTTGGCACCACTTTACTTGCCTATTTGATTGAACGGGCCGGCCCAGGCAGACTCTTTCAGAACGCAAAGACCATCGCCTGGGGAATGCTCCTTGTCATCGCACTCGCAGGCTTCGCACACATTGTCAAAACGTGGGCATGGCGCCTCACTCTGCTCGGCGAATCAAAAAGGATCTCCTTTTGGCGCACTCTCGGCCTGCGCCTCATATCGGAAGCTATTGGACAGTTTGGGTTCGTCGGGCTGGTATTCGGCGAATCTGCGCGAGTGGCTCTGCTCGGCTCCGGAGTGTCGACGGCCAGCGCGATATCGTCGGTGGCAATGGACCGCGGGCTCTTCATTGCAGCAGGCGCACTCGTGACGATTGCTGGACTTCTTGCTGCGGTTTTCGTGGTCGTCTTTTCCGGTGTCTTGCGCCTGTATGCCGGCTTATTCGTGCTCGCTCTTCTGTGCCTGATAGGGTTGGCCGTGCTAGCCATCCATAGAGGTTGGCCGCTATTCTCCGGATCCGCGCGTGCAGCCGGCAGCATTCCATGGTTTCGCGCTTGGATAAACAGCAAAATGGCCGTGATTGAATCTGCGGAGCGCCAGTTCCTTCAGTTTCATCGTCTGGCGCCAGGGCCCTTCTGGGCCAGCGTAGTGCTCAACCTGGCAAGCCACCTCCTCGCGATTGTCGAGGTTTATCTGATCCTCCATTTGTTGGGTGCGCGTGTCAGCTTCGTTGGCGCGCTCATTCTCGAATCGCTGACGAAGCTCATCAACGTCATCGGGGCTATCAATCCAGGGAACCTGGGCACCTACGAGGGCGGAAACATGGTGATTGGAAAGCTTCTCGGCCTCACTGGAGCCGTTGGTTTGACGCTTGGACTTTGTCGCCGATTTAGAGCGATCTTCTGGGCCATCGTGGGAGGAATCTGCCTGGCCTGCTATTCCAGATCGAATGCGCAAACAAGGCCGGACGGCAGCACCGAAATTGTCACAGGAGCGAAGCTATGCAGGTAATTAAGCAACAGCAGGATCTCGTGCAGATGCGTTCCAATGCTCAAGTCGCAATCATCTTTGCAAACAACCTGCCCTGGTCAAGTTGGTTCGAACCAGCACTGGCTCGAGTGGGAACACTGCCCGTATTGCTGCGCGCCATTCTCGGAGTGCAAGCCACGAATCCGGAGCGCATTATCGTTGTGTTTAACCGGGTCACGGGGTCGCAAATCAGGCATGATCTGCTCAAGACACGACGTCTCCCCGCCAGCCTTGAATGGATGGAAGTCGCTGTGGGCACAACCTTGTCATCGATCGTTCGCTGGGTATCTGCGAATTCCGGCGGCGCCCGTGTCCTCTTGGTTGACGGCGATCGCACTTATCAGCCGGCTTTGCATCGATTGGTGAGCGAATGGGATGGGCAAAGCAGAACATTGGAACTCGCCACGGGAAGCGGGCCCGCCGGACTCTTTGCCCTCTCGCATGAGGCGGCTCTCGAACTTGGCGCCGATATCGGGTCTGACGTGGGGACCATGCGGGAACTGCACAACTGGATAGCGCGGAAAGCCCTCTTGAATGGTCCATCATTCGTCGATTTCAGGCGGGTGGAAGAAGACTCGTGGCAGCAGATTTCGATGCCGCAGGATTCGATCGTCGCCGAGCAAAAACTCAACCGCTGGCTCGTCAAGCCGACCGATGGCGTATTTGCGAGGATGAATCGAAGGATTTCCATCCCTATCAGTCGCCAGCTCATCAAGTTTCCCATTACGCCGAATATGGTGAGCCTGTTTACGCTGGGCGTCAGTATTGCCGCGGGTGCGTCGTACGCATTGGGCGGATACTGGAATACGCTACTGGGAGCGGTCTTGTCGCTGTGGGCCAGCATTCTTGACGGTTGCGATGGAGAGGTCGCCCGGTTGAAGCTGCAGTCGTCTGATTTTGGATGTTGGCTTGAGACTGCCTGCGATTACCTCTATTACTTGTTCATCTTTGCAGGGATGGCAATTGGCTTGGCGCGCAGTTCGGGAAATCGCGCTTTTGGGGTATGGGGAGCGGTGCTCCTGTTCGGCGCAGCCGCCACCATCCTGCTCGCGTGGTTCGAGCGAAGCAGGCTTTCAGGCAAACATCCCGAGCAGTTCCTGACTGTTTGGCACAAGAAGGCAGAAAGCCGTTTATCCAATCCACTTCTGTATGTGGGACGGCGATGTGAATTCATCATCCGGCGCTGCTTCCTGCCGTATGCTCTGTTGGCCTTCGCACTGTTGAATCTAACCTGGCTGGCGTTGTATATGTCCGCGTTCGGCGCCAATGTCGCGTGGATCATCTCCCTTTATTCCAGATTTGCCTTTTCGTCAAAACCGCGCGCGGCAGCAAAGGCTCCCACCGCGCCGCAAATGAAGCCGATGAACATCTGAACTAAATCCTGTAACCGTTGACAGATTTTCAGTGAAACAGGACACGAGCGGATAGCGCCAGAATTCGCCGCGCTCTTCTCTGCCCCGCCCGCTTTGGGGAATGAGGCGCTGCATGTCTCTGGCCAATGTAAGTCGCTCGTGGCCGACAGCGCCTTCGTCTTCGGATGCGGCCTGCATGTCAAAGCTGTCGTCGCCAGTTTCGACAAACTGCACAAGAGATCGTTGATCTCCTCCCCAAATCAATAACTTGTACGAAGGATGGTTTGGCGCTCCGGGTGCTTTTCGAATAAGCGAAGGTGAAAACCAGATGTTGATTGAATTCGAGTATCAGGGAGACTTCAATTGCAGAACCGCCCACGCGTGCCCCGTGCACAAGAGCCTGCAGCCTCATGTCCGGACCCCAATCGAATTCTCCTGGGAACGAGTTCGGCAACGCCTCGATGAGGACAAAGATGTCTTGGAACTTCACAGGAAGTATGACCGATGACCCGATGTTTGATCACACGATTGATGATCGCTAGCTGTTTCGCCGCTTTGTCAGCGAAAGGTGTTTGCCAGCAGCACGCTTCCCGGCCGCCGGCGGAGGCCCGCCCGCAGTCCCAGTTGGTCTCACGGGCGCCGTCGGAAATGCTGACTCAATTCAGTGATTCATTACAACAACTGGCCAGCAAGGTTTCTCCAGCCGTTGTTCAGATCGAGGTAACCGGATTCGGGCCTGCCGAGGAGCGCGATCGCCAGGGTTCAAATACGGCGGTCATGGTTCGCCAGCGCGCTATTGGCGCAGGTGTAATTGTGGACGCTGACGGTTACGTCATGACCAATGCGCACGTGGTGGCCGGGGCACAGCAAATTCGTATAGTCTTGCCCGCAGTCCCAGCTACTTTCCTTGACATTTCCAGTATCGGCAAGGCCCAGGTGCTGAATGCGAAGTTGATCGGGACCCAGAAAGACTGCGACCTGGCGTTGCTGAAGGTTGAAGCCACCAATCTGCCCACGCTTCCTCGAGCACTCTCCGCAACTGGGAGACCTCGTGTTCGCAGTCGGAAGTCCTGAGGGATTGCAGAGTTCCGTGACCATGGGCGTGGTTAGTTCGGCGTTGCGACAGCCCGACCCCGATAACCCAATGGTTTACCTGCAAACTGACGCACCTATTAACCCTGGCAATAGTGGAGGACCGCTGGTAGATGTTACAGGCGCGATCATCGGCCTGAACACGTTCATCGTAAGCAGCAGCGGGGGCAGCCAAGGGTTGGGTTTTGCCATCCCGGCGCCCATCGTGAATTTCGTTTACCAAAGCCTAAGGAAGTACGGCCACGTGCGCCACATCGAGATTGGCGCATTCCCACAATCCATCACGCCCACAATGGCCGACGGCTTGGGGCTCGCGCAGAACTGGGGCGTTGTGCTCGCCGACGTTGAACCCGATGGAGCAGCGTATGCAGCCGGTTTAAGACCCGGGGACGTTGTCTTGAATGTAGACGGGCACCGTATGTTGGGCCTGCCCGGATTCGCCGTCACTCTCTATCAGCACCCAGTCGATCAGGAAGTGAAAATCGATGTGCTGCGGGGTACGCAGAGGCTGTCATTCAACGTCGCTCCCATTCTGGCGCGCGACCGCTTGGATGAACTGGCCGGTGTCGCCAATCCAACCATTAGCCGCATCGGTTCGCTCGGCATTCTGGGGTTGGATTTTGACAGCGAAGTACGATCGCTGTTGCCGGATGTTCGCTTTGACACAGGTGTCGTCGTAATCGGGCTGGACCGGGAGTCCAGTTTCGTGGACACCGGCTTGCAGACGGGGGACATCATCCACTCGCTGAATCGCATGCCCATTGCATCCGTTGAACAATTGAGGTCTGCGGCAGCTCGACTCAAACCGGAAGACTCAGTGGTGCTACAAATCGAGCGCGGGGGACAGTTCAAATATCTTGCCTTCGAAATGGAGTAGTGTGCGGTCGGCAGCAAACTTGCAGGAATGGTGATTGGCTTGGTGCGCAGCTCGGGAATTTGCGCTTTTGGGGCACGGGGAGCGGTGCTCCTGTTCGGTGTGGCCGTCACCATCCTGCTCGCGTGGTTCGAGCGTAGCAGGCTTCCTGGCAGGCCTATCGCCGTCTGAATCCAGCTGCCCTGCGTGTAAGCTGGACTTAAACCGATCAACGCCAATGGAGCCGATGAAGCAACTCGAAACAGGATCATTCATCACCACGCCAGACCCGCTCGCGCGTCTGGATGCCGTCAGGATTGTCACCTGGAACATCAATCGCGGCCTACGGTTGAATGAGACAATTGAGTTTCTTACCCGAGCGGCGGCAGACCTGATTCTGTTGCAGGAGGCCGATTTGAATGCCCAGCGAACTCATTGTCGCAATATCGCACAGGAGATCGCGCAGGCGCTCGCAATGAACTACGTATTTGGATACGAGTTTGAAGAGCTTAGCCAGAGACGCAACGGGATGCCCGCCTTTCATGGGCAAGCGACGCTCTCCCGATTTCCCCTTTTGAACTCGCGCATTCTTAGGTTCAATCGTCAGTCGAGATTCTGGCTTCCGCGATGGTTTATTCCGCGCATGAGGCCATTCCAGAGGCGATTGGGCGGCAGAATGGCCCTGATTAGCTATGTCGATCTCCCTGAACGGAAACTTATTGTGTACAACGTGCACCTCGAAAGCAGGGGAAACGATGTGCGCTGCAGTCAGCTTTGGGAGCTTCTGGACGATGTTTCTCAGCACGCTGCGGATGTGCAGGTTGTTGTTGCGGGCGACTTCAACGCTGATCTCCGCCAAGAGCCCGCCGTTTCAGCCATCGGCAAAACAGGGCTCGGCAATCCATTCGCTCCCATCTTGGGTCTTCCCACCAATATGCCCTCTCGTTTCAATGGTTCCCGCATGATCGATTGGATCCTGACCAAGGGACCGCTCATTGCTTATGAGCCAAAGTTGCATGATTCAGTTCGGGCTTCTGACCACTATCCGCTCTCGCTCACGCTTCGACATTCTTGATCTCTCCAGGGTCTAATCTCCCGCTGCTTGTGGCGGAGTCGTTCATTTGAATTTTTGGCGGATAGAGAGGAGTATCGCGAAAGTCATCGAGCGCGTCCTCTTTGGGATGCTGACTGTCGAGATCCGAGAATCTTCACATCTGAAGCTGAAACATCCTAATAATCTGTCCTCCCAATGTTCAGCCGACTCATCTTATTGCGCAGCGTTGATCGCTTCAGCCCCAATCGCTCGGCCGCGCCTCCGGGACCAGAGACCTTTCCGTCCGATGCCTTCAGCGCAGTAAGGATAGCCTTCCGTTCCGATTCGCGCAGTGTCGGCGAAGCAATTTCCCGCGCTTGCATGGCAACCAGCGCCGGTTCCACCAGTTCATGTAGGGGGACTTCCAGATTCTCACCCCGGGTCAGAATGACCGATCGCTCGATGAAGTTCTCGAGTTCCCTTATGTTGCCAGGCCAGGGAGCGTTCGCCAAAGCGTTCATCGCGTCTCTGGGGATGCGGCGAATGGACTTCTGCATTTCACGCGAATCGCGCGCAACGAAATAGTGCACCAGTAAGGGAATGTCCTCCCGCCGTTCCCGCAGAGGCGGAATTTCGATCGGAAAGACATTGAGTCTGTAAAACAAATCTTCCCGGAATCGCTTCTCACGAATCATCTCCTGCAGATCCCGGTGCGTTGCCGCGATCAGCCGCACATCGACGCGGATGCTCCGGTTGCTTCCTAACCGCTCGAACTCTTGTTCCTGGATGGCCCGCAGCAACTTGGGCTGCAGTTCCAGAGCAATATCGCCCACTTCATCAAGAAACAGAGTTCCGCGGTCGGCAACCTCGAATCTTCCGCGTTGCTGGACAACCGCACCTGTAAATG
>Ga0326727_10028417_pt1 | contig 10172 bp, 7 predicted proteins | sample MB2enrmetagenome_FD_207643 | JGI IMG/M metagenome (GOLD analysis project Ga0326727, IMG submission 207643) | Lab enriched peat soil microbial communities from McLean, Ithaca, NY, United States - MB29MY | ecosystem: Environmental > Terrestrial > Soil > Wetlands > Peat | place: USA: New York...
AGGCTGGGCAGGAAGAGATGCCTTAATAAACTGAAAGCCTGTGTAAGTATTGCCGCGTGCTATTACATCTTCAATTGCGGGCCTAATATGCCGGTTGAAATTTGCTTCCCACAAAAAAGCTGTACCCGGTTTGCATCGAATTTGAACCAGGATACCCGGGTCGGTGGCCGAGGCAGGCGGTGGCGTATCAAAGCTAAGCGCAGGCCCGCCTATTACCGTTACTGAAGTTATAAGAAGAATTATAAACCATTGCGGAACATAGCTAATGCCAAATAATACTTTAACAAAACGTGTCCTGAAATTTGGTCTTTCATCATGCCGTAAAAAGAAAATACCGGTAACTATTATTATCCCGTACAAGCCGATCAAGCAAGGCGAACGCAGCAGGAATGAAATACCAACACCGCTTAACCACGCGCCATAAAGTGCATAACCGAGTGATCTTTTTAATGACCTGAAGCCGGTTGTCTGCGCGGGTGATCCGGCAAGATTTGATTCTATCTTTTGGGGGAATACCTGAATCCAGCAGTATCTGAGAGAAAGCAAAATACCGACAAGGATGAGCAGCATGGCAGCCGGTTCAATCCAGAAAGGAAGCCGCCAGATAAGATTAAACCTATGGTCGAGCTGAAGAGCTGTCCATGGAAGAAGAAGAAAATAAATTAACAGTGCCGGCACAAAAACCAATATTAAGCGCAGGATTCGTTGCATGACTTTTCCCTTTTTTAATATGATTTAATTGAATTGCAAAGAACAATTGATTAAAGTTTTATTTAATATACAGGTGAAAAACATTTCACAAATGAAATACCGGGTAAACTATTACCTTTGGGGTTTTGCATCATGCTGCAAAATTCCGAAAATTAACGTCATGCAAATCAGTAATATTGAATTTTTCATTTTATAATCATCCCTCATTTAATGAATCAATCAGTACATTTCATATACTAAACAAATTGGTTATATATATAATATACATTATATGTAATCAATATACAAAATGGCGGGTATGTTAATGGGCGTTCAGAATTAAATATAAATAAATGCTCTTGCTTTTAATAATTATACAAATTATTTTTGTTACCAAAAGTAAACATATGATTCCTTAAGGAAACAAAATAATTATGATATTCAACAAAGTACTAAACCTCGTATTCTCTTCAAATTCACACATCGGTGTATTAAGAGCAATGCAGCATCATAAGGTTGGAATAACCGGTAGAGAAATTGCAAGGCTATCCGGTTTATCCCCTAAAACTACTCTTCGTGCCTTGACGGAACTTGAGGATGTAAGAATCGTAAAACGCGTCATCGGCGGCAGGGATCATCACTTTACTCTAAACCGTGAAAACTATTTAATTAAGAACGGTATAATTCCACTTCTTCAAATAGAAAATAACTTTCTACCCGAACTATTTTCACTATTAAAAAGCAAACTTTCAAAATACTGTGCCAGCATTATACTATTCGGCAGCGTAGCCAGAAATGAAGAGAAAATAGAAAGCGATTTGGATATTTGTTTTGTAATACAAAACAAAAAATCTCAAAAAATAATTATACCTATTGTACATGAATTGCAAAACCGGGTTTATGCTGAATATGGCGCATCATTGGCCCCGGTATATTTTACTCTTACGGAGTTTAGTAAAAGGGCAACAAAAAATTTACCCCCGGTAAATAATATTATTAAGGAAGGTATATTAATATCCGGTAAATCAATAAGGATTATTGCGTATGGTTCATAAATCAAATAGAGTAAAAATGGATAAATCATTATCGGCTAACTTTATTCAAGTATCAAAAAATTTTAGCGATGGCGCTAATATTGCATTTGAATATGAATACTTCAATGCAGCCGGTATATTAATAGTTCATTCTGCAATCGCTTTGGCAGATGCACTTACAATTAAGCTTGGGGGTATTAAATGCAAAGGTGAAAATCATAGTGAAATATTAGGATTATTAAAAGATTTATCCACGGATAGTTCCCAAAGAGATAATGCCCTCAACCAACTTGAATCAATCATTGCTCATAAAAATTCCGTATCGTACTCAGGAAGTATATACGATAAAAAAGATATAGAAAAATTACTAAAACACCTGGAACGATTTACAAATTGGGCAATAAAAATATTTTCCAGTTACTAAAGTAGCCATATGGTTACAATAGTATCCAAATATAGGCTAATGGACGTATCAGTCTTTAGCAGGCTGGACATTTAGTAATTTAACTCATTCAGTTTTGGCTAAAGCCGATTTATTTTGGGATCATATATCCCGGGTATAAATTCCGGGCATTAATCCCCGGCATAAATGCCGGGACTACTTTAAATAACTTATTGATTAATTGAGTAACTAATATATTACCAGCTAAATGATAAGTAAATTTTTTCATACAGGCAGAGGAATAATTATTTCTCCAGGCTTAAATAACTAATTGCATCGACAACGGTTTTGTGGGTACCGGTTATAACAAGGGTATCATTCCCTAATATTCTTTCTTCACTTAGGGGATTGGTTATTGTTTTATCCCCTCTAACTATTGCAATAATTGTAACACCGGTGACGGCCCTTAGATTCAATTCTTTCATACTCTTGCCGCAATGGATATTATTTTCGTCCAAGTAATAGGTTTCAGTAAGCCCTGCAGCAAGCAGTTCATTAAGGTTTACTAATGAATTTATTCCCTCTTCTCCTTTACGCATCATGCTGTACGACTCGCCCCTGAGCAAAGAGACCTGTTTCATTATTACATTTAACGGGATGTGGTATTTCTCCAGAACCTTGCTAAATATCTGCAATGATGTCTCGAACTCTTCCGGGATAACTTCATCGGCGCCGAGAGTAACCAGGTCATCGATCTCATTTGCATAACGCGTTCTAATAACAGCATAAATATTTGGATTCAGTTTTTTCGCCTGGTCCAACCCGATCCTTGAGGCAGTACGGTCCGATACTGCAAAAACAATAATAGAAGCATTTGCAATTCCTGCAATCTCCAGAATTTCCTCGCGGGTTATATCTCCGAAAATTATTTTTTCGCCTTTTAATTTTTCTTCTTTAACAACTTCGGGATTCATTTCAACTACAAGATATTTTATACCGGTTTCTTTTAAGACACGGGCAAGATTTCTTCCATTCAAACCGAATCCCGCTATTATTACATGATCGGTCATTTTAACGCCGCTGCCCTCTTCCCCTACGGAATCAATCCGGCTTATACCGTAACCAAGCACAGGTGCAAGTTTAATTAAGAAAGGAGTAAGCAGCATTGTAAAAATAGATGAAGCAAGAAATGCATTATAAAAATCTTTCCCTATAAGGTTAAGATGCAAGCCCGATTGAGAAAGAACGAATGAAAATTCTCCTATTTGTGAAAGGCCAAGCCCGGCTATAACGGCAATTCTTAAAGGATATTTCAAAGCCTTAACGAGCAGCACAATTACCGAAGTCTTTAAAATGATTATTACCGTGGTTAACCAGGCTAATATTAATAAATGGTCGGATACAAATTTAATATTCAACAGCAAGCCGATAGACACAAAAAATATACTGTTAAATACATCTTTAAGCGGAAGTATCTCAGCGGTGATCTGGTGGCTGAAATCAGATTCAGAAAGGATTAAACCGGCAATGAATGCGCCGATTGCAAACGATAACCCGATAGAGTTGGTTAAGTAAGCGGTGCCAAGAAGAAGTAAAATAGTGCCGACTGTAAAAGCCTCTCTTATCCGCAGCCTTGCAAGCTGGAATAATATTTTCGGCATTAAGAACCTTGCAAGAATAATAATTACAACTACAGCGCCGGATGCGTATAAAAGCTGAAGAATAATTTTAGCAATTGTAAAATTTCCGCTGCCGCCTAAAACCGGGAGAAAGATAAGTATCGGCACAACGGCAACATCTTGCAATATTAAAATGACAAGAGAAATCCTTCCGAATGGAGTTTCGAGTTCATTCCTATCCTGGAGTAATTTTAAAACGATAGCGGTACTTGAAAGGCTTACAAGCATGCCGTAGAATACGGCTTTATTTAAGGGAATTTTAAATAGATAAAAAATGCACGCAGTAACGATGATTGTAAGAATCACCTGAAGCCCGCCGGCATAAAATAAAATGCGGCGCATTTTAATTAATTTGCTGAAGGATACTTCAAGACCGATTGTGAACAGCAGCAGAATCACGCCGATTTCCGCCATAACTTCTATATTTTGGAAGTTGGAAATCAATTTAAACCCATAGGGGCCGATAATCATTCCGGCAGCCAGGAATCCAAGTATGCTCGGAATATTAAATTTTTTAAAAAGGAAAATAATCGGGAGCGACACCAATAGAATTATTACAATATCTTTTATAATAGTAAACTGAAGCATAAACTTTTATAATCATCTCCTTTTAATTGACCTAAAATAAATGAATAAGATGTTTAACGCAAAAGAGGTTTTAATTACAAGGCAGGGCGTACTTTCCTATATCCCTAACTATTATGTGGTGACAGGATTATGGAAGAGAAATGAGTTATTGTAAATTTATTCATACAAAACATATTTTAACACAGCCACTAAAACCCGGGGTTACTTAAGAATTTTTTCGGTCTGCAACAGTTTCTGCAGGCCGCCGCCCTGACCACCGCCTTGTAACAATTAAAAATTTTTTATTATTTTAGGGTAGTTCTTGGGAGTTTTCATATAGCAAACAGATTATGAGTAATTCCAAGTATATAAATTGAAATTTTAATATTATAAAAAGTCTTAACCCGGCTATATTATTTGAAAGGAAATTGAAATGAAAAAAATAAATATTAATATAAGATTCCTGACAATTACAGGAATAATAATAGCAGGAGCGGTTTTAAGACTGGTTCCTCATTACCCGAACTTTACTCCAATTGCCGCTATTGCTCTTTTCGGCGGAGCTTATTTTACCAACAAGAAACTGGCTGTTATAGTACCTTTCTCCGCTATGCTGCTTTCCGACCTGGTACTCGGTTATCATTCGACATTCCTTGCAGTATACATAAGCTTTGCTTTAATTGTAGGAATCGGAATCACCTTGCTAAAGAAAAGGACAGTGTCAAGGATCTTAATTGCATCGGTATCTTCATCCGTTCTCTTTTTTGTAATAACAAACTTTGCATTCTGGTATACAGGAGTATTATACCCAATGAACATAGCAGGCCTGGGCGCATGTTTTGTTGCGGCAATTCCATTTTTCCAGTACACACTTATAGGCGATTTGGTTTATACCGGTTTATTCTTCGGTGCATTTGAATTTGCAAAATACAAGCTGCCTGTACTTGAAAAAGTAAAGGCGTAAAGAATATTTTATTGCTGTAACAAATTTGCTAGAATAGGTAATTTTGCAGCATTAACTATTTCTGAGTATTGTGATGCAAAAGTTAAATTTTGCAACCATTTTAAATGTGAATGACGAAGAGACACGAATAAAAGTTAGTCCAGATATGATTACAGAAGGAAGCTATGAACTCCAGGTACCAGGGGCGACACTCTTTTACCGTGTGCGCGGAAAAGGCCCGCTGCTTTTAATACTTGCCGGCGGTCATGGCGATGCAGACACGACCGATGCTCTATGCGATCAACTCATCAACCATTATACCGTACTTACTTACGATCGCCGCGGATTATCACGCAGCAAATTCGACGTCTCAACAGGATTGCCGGTAATCGCCACACACAGCGATGATGTACACCGCTTGCTGGCAGCCCTAACAGTTCAACCTACATTTGTTTTTGGCAGCAGTATTGGCGCTCTCATCGGACTCGACCTGGTAATCAGACATCCTGAGCAGGTCGGTCTACTTGTTGTGCACGAACCGCCGGTTTGGGAACTTTTGCCTGGCATTGAAAGAGATAGCGCGATTCAATCTCTGGAAAATATCGTGGAAACATTCCAACGTGAAGGAAGCAGGCCAGCCATGATTAAGTTTGCTAAATTTGCAGCCGTTGACCAAACAGACCGGGAACCGGATATGTCGTTCTCGCCGCAAACACCGCAAATTGAAGCGAATATGAACTTCTTCTTCACGAACGATACAATCGGTGTGAATAACTTCCGTCTAAATACCACTGCGCTATTATCTACAGGTGTATGCGTAATGCCTGTTGGGGGCGTAACCAGCCGTGAGAGTCTTATGCACCGGTGCACGGAAGTGTTGGCAGTAAAACTTGGAAAGACGCTTATCGAGTTTCCGGGTAGTCATATGGGCTGGCTTCTTCGACCGAAAGAATTCGCTGCAAAACTTTTAGAGGTGCTCGAGATAAAGGATTATGAATAATATATTTTTCCATGACGTTGCTTCATCAAAGGAGGCAACTGAACACTTTGAACTTCTGAAACAATTTTATTATTTTGAATTATCATAAAAAGATTTAGGCAAAATCGTTAGAATAGGTAATTACTCTTTTACATTAATTTTATTTTTGAACTTTGGCTTATTCTGCCAACAGCAGAACAGGGCGGCCCATGATTAAAGAGCGAAACACAGAAGAAATATATTTCTTGGCTTTGGCAAAAAAAAGACATAATGGACTAAAGTCCAAAGTTTGAGTTGAGCATACCAAACCCTTAAAAGTCGGGGCTACTAAAAAAAAATACTTTTTGCAACAGCCTGCTTTGGCTGAAGCCGGAGTGATTAATTAATAACAAATCTGATCTATGAGAAAAGACGTACCAATTTTAATTGACTTTGATGGAGTTATAAGATTAGGTTCCGAACCCGCCGCCGATGCGTCTGAATTTTTATCTTTTCTTCATAATGAAAAACTTCCCTTCTTTATAATCACAAACTCAACAAGAGAGACTTCGGATGATTTAAAAAAATTTTTATCCCGCAATGACACCGGTTTTAAGGTTGATGTTATGACGACTGTAGATGCAACATTTGAATATTTAAAAGAAAAACATTTAAGCGTTTCGGTTTATTGCGTTAATGATATAGCTCCCGTATTTGCAGAGTTCATAGATGATAAAAATCCACAGGCAGTAGTTATAGGCGATTTGGGCACGGGATGGACTTACGAGATACTAAATGAAATCTTTAATAAAGTTCAAGGCGGGGCGGAAATTATTGCAATGCAGAAAAATAAATCCTGGAAACCCGATGGAATCAATCTTGCCTTAGATGCTGGGGCATTTATTGCGGCAATAGAATATGCATCCGGCAAAAATTCTGTTCTAATCGGAAAGCCCTCTCTCATATATTTTCAAACTGCAATAAAAATGCTGGGTTTCCCAACCGGCACACCATTTTTAATGATAGGCGATGATTTGGAAAACGATATTAAATCCGCACAGGAGCTTGGGGGCAAGGGAATATTAGTATATACGGGTAAAACAAAATTTCCACTGCCGCAGGATTCAGTGATCCGACCTGATTATGACGCGCCAAATCTTACTGGGGTTATAGAGTTATTGAAAGACATACTTCAATAATCGAGATATAAAAATTAATCTCCTTATTCAAACTTTGTTTCAGTTCAACCGCACAACTGCATGAACCGGTTTCCCGGGCCTCAGCTTAATTTATAAATTCATTTTAACATGCAACAGGCAACTGAGAATTTTTTAAGCTTTCAATAAATTTTTGTATGAGCATTTTTTTGCTTTTCAGCCTGATTCTAAAATCCATAGTATCTGTGTCGCTTATTTCCATTTTCAGATCGGAGATACAATCACTTAAAATACTGATAATTTCTTCCGTTTCCTCTTTAGAAATATTTAACTCTACGTGTACCATAATCACCTCACAAAAAGATTTACCAGATAATCTACTCATTTATTAGATATTTCAAGTACAAATTAATTATAGAAAAATCTTCAGGAAAAAATGTATATGCCCGTCACACTTTATAAATAAACATAATTTTAGGCAGTAAAGACGGGGGATAGTTTACCACGATGTGGCCCTGTCTCTACAAAATATTGTATAGCCACTTACAAAATAATGCCGATAATTGCATAGACCTTAATTATTTAATTATTTTATAATAAGAATTAATTTGTTGAATAATCTTCTGAGTATTAAGTTTGCAGGGAATATTTTGGTCTCTTGTGCGACTAACCCAGGAGAATATGGGTAATTTCGGTTTTTTCTTACCGGTAATTATTTACCTGCCCATAATTATTTTAGAAGAACATAAGCTTTTAAAATGATATCAACGTTTTTATGAAAAGGTTAATAGCCGTTTGATAAAATATTTAATAAAATGATTGGGAATCTTTCTCTTTTATAAAACAATTGATGGGAGCTATATGGAACTTAGGTTAATATTAGGTATAAGCGTTCTTGGACTCTTATTTGCAGTATATTTGATCAGAGATGTACTTAAACGGGACACAGGGACCGATAAAATGCGGGAAATTTCAGATGCAATTAAATCTGGCGCTGAAGCTTTCTTAAGAAGACAAAACAGAACAATTGTTTACCTTGCAATTGCACTTGCAGCATTTATCTATATAATGTATGCATTTTTCAGAACACCTACTGCGAATGACCCTTCAACACCGGGCCAGATGGCATTATGGACAACACTTTCATTTGTACTTGGAGCCGGCTGTTCTTTAGCTGCGGGTTATATGGGAATGTGGGTTGCAATCAGGTCAAACATTAGAACAGCTTCTGCTGCCATGAAAGGAATGAACGGAGCATTGCAAACCGCTTTAAGAGGCGGCGCAGTTTCAGGTTTCTTTGTTGTGGCAATGAGTTTATTAGGCGTAGCGGGTTTGTTTGCTTTGGCTAAAATATCAGGAGCTACACAGAACGTAACACAAATTCCTTTACTAATTGTAGGCTACGGATTCGGCGCAAGCTTTGTGGCATTGTTTGCACAATTAGGCGGTGGAATTTATACAAAAGCTGCAGATGTGGGCGCTGACTTAGTTGGAAAAGTTGAAGCAGGAATACCTGAAGACGATCCAAGAAACCCTGCAGTTATTGCTGATTTAGTCGGCGACAACGTTGGCGATTGCGCAGGCCGTGGTGCAGACTTATTTGAATCAACGGCAGCCGAAAATATCGGCGCGATGATTTTGGCAGCAGCTTTATATAAGGCAAATGGCGCTGCATTTCAGGTTGAAGGTTTATCGCTGCTTGGCGTATTATTATTCCCCTTAGTAGCACGCGCATTTGGAATTATTGCTTCCATAGTTGGAGTATTAATTGTAAAAACAAACGACACAGAAGATCCAATGTCCGCCTTAAACCGCGGTTTTTATGTTACAGCTACACTTGTTGCAGTAGGGTTTTTTATTGCATCAAAATGGCTGCTCGGTGATCATTATTTAAATTTCTTCTTTTGCGGAGTTATAGGTATATTAATTTCATTAGCCTTTGTTTATATAACTCAATACTATACCGAATACAAATACCGCCCTGTTAAATCTATTGCTGAAGCCTCCCAAACAGGCCCTGCAACTAACATCATTGCGGGAATTGCTGTAGGTATGGAATCAACGGGCTTACCTGTATTAGTAATTGCTGCAGGAATTGTAAGCACATACTTCCTGGGACAGGCTTCAGGATTACAGGATGCAGGTTTATTCGGCACAGCCGTTGCAACAATGGGTATGCTTGGTTCGGCAGCTTATATACTTGCAATGGATTCTTTCGGCCCTATTACGGATAATGCAGGCGGTATCATTGAAATGAGCGAACAGCCTGAAGAAGTAAGAGTAAAAACCGACAGGCTGGATGCAGTAGGCAACACTACAAAAGCATTGACTAAAGGATATGCAGTTGGTTCTGCCGCTTTAGCCGCATTCTTATTATTCGGCGCTTATATAGACGAAGTAAAGAATTATTCTCCTTCTTTCAAAGGAGTTATTAATCTTGACAAACCGGAAGTTTTCGTCGGCGCTCTATTAGGCGCTATGCTTGTTATAATATTCTCTTCACTTGCAATTAAAGCTGTTGGTAAAGCCGCTTATGCAATTATTAATAACGTAAGAGAACAATTCAAAAATAACCCGGGTATTATGGCCGGTACATCAAAACCTGATTACGGCCAGTGTGTAGATATTGCTACAAAAGCAGCATTAAAGAAAATGGTTGTTCCGGGTTTGCTTATTGTTGGTTTAACAATCGGCGTTGGATTAGTCTTTAAATGGCTCTATTATGTGGGCGGCGGTGCAGCTAATATTAACGGCGCAACCGG
>Ga0326727_10028418_pt1 | contig 10171 bp, 5 predicted proteins | sample MB2enrmetagenome_FD_207643 | JGI IMG/M metagenome (GOLD analysis project Ga0326727, IMG submission 207643) | Lab enriched peat soil microbial communities from McLean, Ithaca, NY, United States - MB29MY | ecosystem: Environmental > Terrestrial > Soil > Wetlands > Peat | place: USA: New York...
TTGGGGTTCGTTTTAGCTTCGTTTTGCACACGCCTTCGTTTGTTTTCAATAACATACTGGCTTCGATCGTATTATTTTTATTGTTTCGAACCCCGGTTTCCCCGGCTCGCCCGGACGACCCCGCTTTTCCTTCCCTTCCGAGCATGCCGGCGCTCCCTTAGCGACAAAACGTCAAGAACTAGACAACCACAGTAGGCTATCATAGGCGGGCGAGTTTGTCAAGCGAAAAGTGCAAACCTGGGGCGGTCGTTCCTGACCAGGCTGCTGAAAAATCCTTCTGGTGGTCATTTTGTCATTCCGGGTCAGAGATGGTGTCCCTGATCCGGCGGTAACGGCGGGCGAGTGTGGTAAGGAAGCCAGGGCGAGATTCTTCGCTGCGCTCAGAATGATAGTGGGCGGGGCCGAGTTGGCAGCGAAGGGGCAGAGCGAGATTCTTCGCTGCGCTCAGAATGACACCCATTCCTAACTGCCGATTGCCTGCTGCCTACTTCCCACCGCGCTTGTCCCACTGCCGACTGCCTACTGCCCACTGGCTACTGCCGAAAGTGGTCCTTCAGAGCTGCCTGGGCAGCGAAGTAACCGCACATGCCGTGGACTCCTCCGCCGGGCGGTGTGGAAGCGGAGCACAAATAGAGCTGCGGCGATGAAGTGCGATAAAGCCGGAGAGTGGGTCTCGTGAACAGTTGTGCCAGGTCATTTGCGCCGCCGCTGATATCTCCGCCCACCAGATTGGGATTATGGCGCTCCAGATCGGCGGGGCTCAGGACGCTGCGGGCGAGCACGAGTTCTTTGAAGCCGGGCGCGAAGCGTTCCACCTGAGCTTCGATTCGCACCGTCATATCCTCTTGGGAACTGTTCGCGACATGGCAGTATGCCCACGCCGTATGCTTTCCCTCGGGAGCCCGCGTGGTATCGAATAAGCTTGGCTGCACCACCAGGACAAAGGGCCGCTCCACCAAACGCCCTTCCCACGCGGCGCGCTCCGAGGCGGCGATTTCTTCCAGCGTGCCTCCGAGGTGAAGTGTGGCGGCGCGACGGTACTCCGCGGCTAGCCAGGGAATCGGGCCGCTTAACGCCCAGTCAAGCTTGAAAACACCCGGACCATACCGATAGCGATCGAGCCGGCGACGATAGGCGGGCGTAAGTTGATTCCCCGCCAGTCGAAGAAGCTGGCGGGGCGTGAGGTCACACAGAACCACGCGGCTGGCGGGAAGCCGATCGAGCGCCGTCACTGCGAAGTCAGTCACCACCTCGCCGCCCGCTGAACGCAAGCAGGCCACCAGGCTATCGGCGATCTTCTGCGACCCGCCTCGCGGGACGGGCCAGCCTACGGCGTGAGCGGTGATTCCGAGAACAAGACCGAAGGCCGCACTCGCCGGGCTGTCGAGCGGCAGCACAGAATGGGCTGCCATTCCCGCGAAAAGGGCTCGCGCGGGTGCGTGCTTAAAGAGCGAGCGCGCCAGTCCGCGCGCGGAACGGAAAGCGTGCAGGCCAAAGCGCGCAAGCTTCAGCGGATGTGAGGGAAGCCTGAGAGGGCCCAGCAGCGATCCACTCAAGTCATTCCAGTTCGCGACCAACGGTTCCATTAAGGCGAGATAGGCGCGGCCGTCATGGCCTAGGCCGTCCGCTGTTTGTTGCACGGAGCGCTCGACCATTACCACATGGCCGCCATCGAGAGGATGGGCAAGCGGCGCCGGCGGTTGCGCCCAGCTAAGACCGTGATCGGCAAGAGGCAGTGAGGCAAAGAAGGGTGAGGCAAGGGCGAGCGGGTGAACCGCGGAGCAGACATCGTGCGTGAACCCCGGTAAGGTCAGCGCCGCTGAACGCGTTCCACCGCCCGCTGTCTCTGCCGCCTCGAACACCACGACCGAACACCCCGCCCGCGCCAGGGTGATCGCGGCGGCCAGCCCGTTAGGTCCTGAGCCGACAATTATCGCGTCATACTTCGTGCGCAAAGCGAAGCGATCCCTTCCCCACAGTCCTTAGATGTTGGCGCACGCGTTCCGGAACATTTTCGGCATAGGCGTAATCCTCCACCCTCAAGGTGCCGATAGAGAGATGAAGACTTCCGGAAGGTCGCCGAGGGCGAATACGTGGCGGCGTTGGGCTGCGCTCCGAGTGAGTAACGAACCCGTTCGATGGGTGGCTTATGAGCGTGTTGGAGAGTTCGAGCATCGGTCCGCATCGCCGTCCCTCAACGCCTCCGGCCCCCGCCACTGTTCTGGTCATCGACGACGACGCCGCGGTTTGCCATACGCTCGCTAGCCTGCTGACGGTGGAAGGGCATACGGTGGTCACCGCGCAAAGCGGTAAAGAGGCAGTGAAGCTGCTGCAAAGCCGGCAATTCGATGTGGTCCTTACCGATCTTCTCATGCCGGAAATGGACGGCCTCGAAACGATGGAGGCGTTGAAGGAACTCGACCCTGACCTTGAGGTCATCGTTTTGACCGGGCATGCGGCCATCCGCGTTGCCACAGAGGCGCTCAAGCGCGGGGCCTGCGATTATCTCCAAAAGCCGGTCAGCCTTCTGGAGTTGAGCGCCGCCGTGGAGCGTGCGGTTGAACTGCGCCGGCTCAAGTCCGGCAACTGCCTCGAGGGGGTGGCCGGCGTGCCGGGAGCTTTGGGCCGCCAAGATCTTGCCCTTTCGCAGTTGATCAAACGCCAGCACGCCGAAGAAGAGCTTCGGCTGACGCAATTCGCGGTCGATCACGCTTCCGACGCCGTGTTTTGGATGGACTGGCAAGGCCGGATCGTGTACGCCAACGAGGCAGCCTGCCGTTCCTTAGGCCGAACCCGCGAAGAAGTCCTGGCCCTGTCGATCCCCGACATCGATCCGCAGGTTGCCCAAACAGGATGGGAGAAAGCCTGGCAACTCGTCAAAGAGCGCCGCTCGATGACGTTTGAGGCCCAGCACCGGCGGAAAGACGGAACGGTGTTTCCCGTCGAAGTGAGCGCCAAGTACCTGGAGTTTGGCGGGAAAGAATACAGCTTCACCTTCGTGCGCGACATCAGCGAACGTAAGCGGACGGAACTGGCGCTGCAAGCCTCCGAGCGCCGCTATCGGCGCTTTGTTGAACGCAGCGCTGCCGCCGTCATTCGCAACACTCTGGACGGCACCATTCTTGACTGCAATCAAGTTGCGCTGCGCTTCCTGGGCTACGATTCTCTGGAGCAGTTGAAGACCCGCCGGATTCGGGACCTTTATTATGATCCCAAAGACCGGGACATCATGCTGGCCCGGCTCAGGAATGAGAAGATTCTCACCGGATACGAGTTCAGGTTTCTGCGCAAAGACGGCGCCACCGCGTGGCTTCTCGCCAACATGACGTTAACCGAGGAAGACGGCCAGGAAATCATTGAGGGGACGGTAGTTGACATCAGCGATCGCAAGCGGGCCGAGGAGGAGTTGCGGCACCGCGAGGCCGAACTGAGGGACGCACTGGGGGCCGCGCAGATGGGCGTCTGGAACTGGACGTTGGGCACGGATACCGTCACCTGGGATGAAGCTCTTTTTCGCATTGCCGGGCGGGATCCAAAACTTCCCGCCCCGAGTTTCACCGAGCAGGCGGAGATGTTTGCCCCGGAGAGTCTGCAGCGGTTGAAGGCGGCGGTGGAGAATACGCTCGCCACGGGCACTCCGTGCGAACTTGACGTTGAGATGGTCCTCCCCGACGGCTCGAAGAAATGGGTCATAAGCCGCGGGGAACCCCGCCGCGATGCCAGTGGGCGCATCACCTGGCTTCGAGGCACACTGCAGGACATCACGGAGCGCAAGCGTTCTCAGGAAGTGAAAGCTCTGCTGGCCTCGATCGTCGAGTCTTCGGAGGACGCGATTATCGGCAAAGCTTTGGACGGAACCATTCTGAGTTGGAACAAGGGGGCGGAAATTCTGTATGGCTATTCCGCCGGCGAGGTTATGGGCAGGCCGATTTCGATTCTCGCTCCGCCGGACCGCTACGATGAAATCCCCAACATCCTGGAGAGGATCAGGCGCGGGGAAAAGATCGCGCATTTCGAGACGGTGCGTCTGAGAAAGGACGGAGCCCGGGTCGACGTCGCCGTCACCGTGTCACCGATTATGAACGCCAGTGGGGAAGTGACCGGCGCGGCCACGATCGCGCACGACATCAGCGAGCGCAAGCGAGTCGAAGAGCGTCTCCGCAAACTTTCGCGCGCCGTCGAGCAGAGCCCTGCCGCGGTGCTGATCACCGATATTCATGGAGCCATCGAGTACGTCAATCCCAAATTTACGCAAATCACCGGCTATACGGCGGCCGAGGTCAAGGGCCGAAACCCGCGCATTCTAAAGTCGGGAATGCAGTCTCCGAGCGTCTACGAAGAACTCTGGACGACGATTCTCTCCGGGGGGGAATGGCGTGGGGAATTTGCCAACAGGAAGAAAAGCGGAGAGATCTATTGGGAGTCCGCTTCGATTGTCCCGATCCGAGGCTCGGCAGGAGCCATCACTCACTTCCTTGCGGTGAAGGAAGACATCACGGAGAGGAAGCGGGCGGAAGAGGAGCTGCACAGGGCTAAAGAAGCTGCGGAAGCTGCCAATCGCGCCAAGAGCCAGTTTCTGGCCAATATGAGTCATGAGATCCGAACCCCGATGAACGGTGTGATCGGGATGGCCGGTTTGCTGCTCGATACCGAACTGTCACTCGAGCAAAGACGGTATGCAGAGATCGTCCGCTCCAGTGGCGAGGCGTTGCTGGCCGTCATCAACGACATCCTGGATTTCTCCAAAATCGAGGCGCGCAGGCTGAACCTGGAGTGCGCCGATTTCGATTTGCGCAGTGTGCTCGAGTACGCTGCGTCGTTGGTGGGGCTCAAGACGATTGAGAAGAAACTGGAATTACTCTTCGAAGTCATGCCGGGGACTCCCTGCCTTCTGCGGGGCGATGCGGGCAGGCTGCGGCAGGTTCTGGTGAATCTGCTGGGCAATGCAGTGAAATTCACCCCCCAGGGCGAGGTTTCCGTCACGGTGCGAGTGGATACGGAGGATGAGCAAAAGGCGACCCTGCATTTCACGGTGCGCGATACGGGGATTGGGTTCCGCCAGGAGCAAGCCTCGGTTTTGTTTGAGCCGTTCGTTCAGGGGGATGGATCAAAAACACGCCGCTATGGCGGGACGGGTCTGGGGCTGACAATTTCCAAACAACTGGTCGAGATGATGGGAGGCCAGATCGGCGTCCGGAGCCAGGAGGGCAAGGGCGCGACGTTCTGGTTCACTGCCACCTTCGAGAAGCAACCCGCGGCGAGCGCGCCCTCGACGGGCATTCAGCCGGACCTGCGAGAGGCGAGAGTGTTGGTGGTAGACGACAACGCCACGAACCGCCATCTGCTCTGCGCGCTGCTGCGTTCCTGGGGTTGCTGGCCCGAAGAGAGTGCGGATGCGGGTAGCGCCTTGTCGGTTCTGCAGCAGGCTGCACGGACTTCTGAACCGTTCCAGATCGCCGTCCTGGATATGGATTTGCCCGACATGGAGGGAGTAGAACTGGGGCGTCGGATTGCAACTGACCCGGAACTCGATCCTACAGCGCTCTACTTGATGACCGGTTTCGGCCGGCCGGTCGACGGGGCTCGACTGCAAGCGATGGGGTTCGCAGGCCAGATTGCCAAGCCGATTTGGGAGCGCAAGCTGCTTGAAACTTTGCTCGCGACCCGCAGTCAAGGGCGGGCCTCAGAGGCCCCCGGTAGCGGTATCTCACAGACTGCCTCCCGGCGCTCGAGAGCAGAGCCAAAGTTCCGGATTCTGGTGGCCGAGGATAATCCGACCAACCAGGAAGTAGCCGGGATGATGTTGAGGAAGCTGGGCTTCAGTCCCGATCTCGTCGCCAACGGAGTGGAAGCTCTCGAGGCGCTCCAGCAGCGCGCGTACGACTTGCTGCTCTTGGACTGTGAGATGCCCGAGATGGACGGATACGAGACGGCCCGGCGCATTCGTGATCCGCGCACAGGCGCGCGAAATCCCCTGATCCCGATTGTGGCGCTGACGGCGGACGCCATCGCCGGAGACCGTGAGAAGTGTTTTCAGGCAGGCATGAACGACTACCTCGCCAAGCCGGTTGAGCCTCGCCACTTGGCAGAGGTCTTGGGGAAGTGGCTGGCAGCGCCCGCCGTGCCAGCAGGGGGACCGGAGACACCTAGAATGCAAGACGTCTTCCGGTCGGGTAGCCTGCTGGCCCGACTCTCCGGAGACAGAGAGCTGGCAAGAAAGGTGGTGGCGGGCTTTTTGAGCAGGCTTCCACAGCAGGTCGCGTCCTTGCGACGGAGCGTTGAGAAGGGGGACGCCCAAGGCACTAGCCTGCAGGCGCACGCCTTGAAAGGGGCGGCGGCGACGGTGGCGGCGGAAACCCTCCGGGCCGCCTGCTGCGAACTGCAGGACGCCGCGGAAGCGGGGAACTTCAACCGAGTCTCGGCTCTGCTGCCCAAGCTGGAGGAAGCAGCGAGTCTGCTCACCGCCGCCACGACGGAGACGGGGTGGATGTAGGGCAGATTGCCCAGGGGGTTGTGGAGATGCGCACACTGATTGTGGAAGACGATTTCACCTGCCGCTTGCTGTTGCAGACGCTGCTCAGCCGTTACGGTGATTGCCACATTGCCGTAAACGGCCGCGAAGCAGTCGACGCGTTCCACCATGCCTTGGACGGCGGGCAGCCTTACGATTTGATCTGCATGGATATCATGCTGCCGGAGATGGATGGACAGTCGGCCGTCAAGGAGATCCGCGCTTGCGAAGAGGCTCGGGGCACGTTGTCCACGGAGGGTGTGAAGATCATCATGACGACCGCGCTGGACGATGTGAAGAACGTGGTCGAGTCGTTCAAGTTGTTGTGTGATGCTTACGTGTTCAAGCCGATCGATACGGGGAATCTGATCAACCACCTCAAGTACCTGCGGCTGATTGGGTGAGCGTCGCTTGCCACGGATGCGCGAGGTTTCATTGCCGTGGCGGCGGGTAGCCCGGGCCGCAGGGCCTCCGCCCAATCCCATCAAAACTCTTCAAGTTTCCTGTTCAACCCTCCGATTAGCTATAAGGTGGCAAGGCGTATGATCCGCCAAGCCTTACGGAAGTGTTCCAGCGAGCAGACCCCCGCCGGAAGAGTGCTCTCCCGGAGTGAAAAAGGATGCCCGTGTTCTGCGATCAAGGCGAAGCGTTGTCTCTTATCCGCTTGCAGGGCGACGTGAACATCTGCTCGGCCGCAGAATTGAAGCGGATGCTGCTGGCAGTGCTAGCGCGTCGAATGGACATCCGTGTCGATCTCGGCTCTGTCACTGAACTCGATGTAAGCGCGGTCCAACTTCTCCGGGCCGCGGAGCGCCAAGCAAAAGGAGCGGGGGTTGGATTCAGCTATGCGGGGCAATGCCCTCAGGATGTCGCCCTCGCCCTGGCTGCGGCAGGCTTTGAGGAATTTCCGCTCCCCGCAAAACCAATTTGAGCCAATCCCGTGCCTGAATTACCCAACGACCAAGCGCTCGAAAAGTACCGGCAAGCCTTCCAGGAAGAGGCGCGCGAGGTTCTGGTCGAACTGGAATCGGCTCTGCTGGAACTGAACGAGAATCAGAACGATCAGGGTTTGGTGGGCCGCGTTTTCCGGGCTTTGCATACGATCAAGGGCTCCGGGTCGATGTTCGGTTTCGACGAGCTGGCCGCCTTCGCGCATGACCTGGAAACAGCCTTCGATGAAGTCCGCGCCGGGCGCCTCAATGTCACCTCAGGGCTACTGGATGTGGCCTTAATGGCGCTTGACCAGATTAAGGCCATGCTGGAGGAAACGGCCGGCGGGCCGCCCGCGGACCGGGTGGTCTCTGGCGAAATCCTGGTAAAGCTCCATGCGTTGACCGGATTGTCGGAATCATCAGCCGCCCAGGAAGCCGCCCCTGCGCCGCAGGCTCCCCTGGGGGCTGCCGGTGCGCTGAGCACCTGGAAAATCCACTTTTGCCCCGGCCCTGATCTGCTGCGAAACGGCGCCAATCCAATGCTGCTGTTGGGCGAGTTGAAGCCGTTGGGGGAATTGCACGTTACCGCCAGCATGGCGGCGATCCCGCGTCTGGAGGAGTTGGACCCCGAGCGTTGTTACATAAGTTGGGACATGCTGCTGACGACCGCTGCCGGTCGCGATGCGATCCGGGATGTCTTCATCTTCGTGGAAGATTCCTGTGAGCTGAGCATCGAGCCGGATTTGGCCCCCCGCGAGCACGCTGCGGAAGCGCTTCCGAGCACCCCGCAAGAGCGACGTGGCGGCTACGGACGCCGCGCCTATGACAGCCCTGACAATGCTTCGAGTATTCGCGTGCCGGCCGCCCGGCTCGACCAGTTCGTCAACCTGGTGGGTGAACTGGTCACGGTGCAAGCGCGCTTGGGAGAGGTGGCAGCCCGGCGCGATGACGCTGAGGTGACGGCAGTCTCTGAGGAGATCGAGCGCTTGACAGCGGCGCTACGCGAGAACTCCATGAGCATTCGCATGTTGCCGATCCGCGCTACCTTCGAACGTTTCCGGCGCCTGGTTCACGACTTAGCGCGAGACTTGCACAAGGAAGTGGATCTGACCATTGAGGGCGGCGATACCGAGTTAGACAAAACCGTGATCGATCAGTTGAACGACCCGCTGATGCATCTCATTCGCAACAGCATGGATCACGGCATCGAGCCGCCTGCGGACCGCATCGCCGCCGGCAAGCCGGCCACCGCAACCCTCTGCCTTTCAGCGAAACACTCGGGCGCCACCGTCCTGATCGGCGTCTCTGACGACGGGGCAGGCATCAATGCGGAAGCGGTTCGCGCCCGGGCAGTCGAAAAAGGCCTCATGGCAAGCGATTCCCAACTGACAGAGAGCGAGATCCTGTCTCTGATTCTGGCGCCCGGGTTTTCCACTGCCCAGCAGGTCACGGATGTCTCCGGAAGAGGAGTCGGCATGGACGTGGTGCGGCGCAACGTGGAGGCGCTCCGCGGAACTGTTGAGATCGCGAGCAGACCCGGCGCCGGGACCAACGTCACCTTGCGCTTGCCCCTTACCATGGCGATTATCGACGGATTGCTGGTGCGCATCGGGCCGTCCTATTTCGTGATGCCGCTTGCGACCACCCTCGAATGCATCGAATTGACCCATCAGGATGTCGAGAAGGCCAACGGCAAGCACCTGGCGGACATCCGAGGCGAACTGGTTCCCTATATTCATCTCAGGGAGTACTTCAACATCCACACGGAACGCCCTGAGCGGGAACAGATTATGCTGACCGAAACCGAGGAGGGGCGCTACGGCTTCGTGGTGGATCAGGTGCTTGGGGACCATCAAACCGTGATCAAGAACCTGGGGCGGGTGTACCGGCACGTTCAAGTCATCTCCGGCGCGACCATCCTCGGCGATGGATCCGTGGCGTTGATTCTGGATCCCCATCGGCTGGCCCAGGAGGCCATCCGCGCCACAGCGGAGTGAGGCAGCGCGGAGGGGCGTGGTCCGCACATTGGCCCAGAAGGTTTGAGGAAGGTTGCGGATTGACTGCGCTGAATGAGATTTCTCGGAGACCCAATTGCTAGCTCGGCGTGCCTGAAAACGCCGTTGAGCCACGATCGAATTAACACGGAATGAATTCAATCTGAAAGGAGAAGGAATTATGGCCACGAAAGTTCTGACTGAAAACCGAAAGTTCCAGAGCGCTGATGCGGGCAACGGTGGAAGCGGACGAGCCGCGCGCGGCCGCATCGGCAGCTCGCAGAAAGCGCAAGACACCGACTTGCTGCTGGTGTCTCAGGAAATTATGCGCCTGGTTGATGCGTCAAAAGAAGGCCGTCTTACCGAGCGCGGCAGGGCTGACCAGTTCGACGGCGTTCACCGCGAAATCGTACAAGGCATCAACGAAATGCTGGATGCCATCCTGTTACCGATTGGCGAAGGCAACCGCGTACTGGCGCAAATCTCCAGCGGCAAGATCGACGAACTGATTGCCCAGACTTACCGGGGCGATCACGAGAAGATGAAGCAGGCGGTGAATAACGTTGCGGCGGTGCTGCAAGGGCTGCAGAAGGAATTGGTGCGCCTTATCGAGGCGTCGAAGGACGGGCAGCTCAGCGAGCGCGGCAAGCCGGAGCAGTTCCAGGGGGCGTTCGCGGAGATTGTGCGGGGCGTCAACACGATGCTGGATGCCATCCTGCTTCCCATTGGCGAAG
>Ga0326727_10028420_pt1 | contig 10171 bp, 10 predicted proteins | sample MB2enrmetagenome_FD_207643 | JGI IMG/M metagenome (GOLD analysis project Ga0326727, IMG submission 207643) | Lab enriched peat soil microbial communities from McLean, Ithaca, NY, United States - MB29MY | ecosystem: Environmental > Terrestrial > Soil > Wetlands > Peat | place: USA: New York...
TTTACCTCTCAGGGTATTGTGAGCGGCCAGCCGTGGACTTCGTGTATTTTGATTGTAGGAGGAACAGTTAAGGGCCCATTCGACGTGACAGTTATTAAAAGTCTCATAATAATCTGTACTCAAGCCGCATAGCGTGTGGTCTCGTTCGCGAAATAGGATCGTACCCGAGAAGGGGAGCACTGGAGTTGCCTGAGAAAGCCGATGACATTCTTATGGAGCTGCTCCTTTGACTCTACGCTCTTTCTCCCGATGGCGTTATTCTTGAGGTCATTCCATACCCTCTCATCGGGGTTGAGTTCGGGCGAATACGGCGGAAGGTGGAACAGGCGGAAATGGTCCTTGTTCTCCTCCGCGAAGGCCTTTATGCTTTTCGCCCTGTGGACGGGATGGCTGTCGACAATGAGAAAGACGGGACGGTCGGCGTTGTGGACCAGTCGTTTGATGAACTCAAGAAACTGGGGGGCGTTGACGCGTCCGTTTACGACCATGAACCTGAACTCCCCCTGGGCGGCGACGGCGGAAATCATGTTCAATCCGAAGCGGCTCCCGGTGCTCGTCACGACCGGTGTCTTCCCTTTCACACCCCATGTGGTACCTGCATGGTGATCAGAGCGTATTCCCGCCTCGTCGCCGAAGTAGATGCGGGCCTTCTTGGTCTTCGCAAGCTCCTTGATCCGGGGATACTCTTCATTGAGCCATTTCTCCACCGCTTCCGGCCGCTGCTGATAGGCGCGCCATAGAGGGCGCTGAGGAGAAAGCCCGAGCTGGTTCAGAAGGCGGCATACGGAAGCCTTGCTGAGGGTGATACCGAGGTGCTTGGAGATCGCCTGGCCGATCATCTTCGAGGTCCAGAGGGCAAAGGAAAATTTGAGCTGGAGGGGATTCTTCATGGTCACCGTATCGTAGACCCACTTCATAGCAGGGCCGTCGAGCTTCGGAGGGCGTCCTCCCCGTTTCCTCGCATCGAGGTTGCCCCATCCCCCGTCCCGATATCGTGCCAGCCAGCCGTACATGGCCTGGCGGCTTACCTGGAGAACACGGGCAACCACTTCGGGGCTTTCACCTCTCTGCACGCTCATGACTGCCCTTTTTCTCAATTCGGTCAGTGTCTTTCGGTCGAGTCGTCTGGCATCCATGGTTCTTTAGATACCATGGCGAGAGGTGTTATGTCAAGATCATTATGAGACTGCTAATAATTCACGGTTGTTGGTGGTAATCTGGCAAGATGGGAAGTGGCGACTGGCGACGTGTAGTAGTTGTTAGCTGTGATTTTCCTAGATAGCTCACCCATCTAGACGGTCTTTTTTCCAAGATCGTTCACCCACCCCTTTTCCAAGATCTCTCACCCACTTTTCCAGGTTAATTCACCCACCCGGACGGCGCGTAAACAGGTACATACTACTTCCCGTTACTATTGCTCACGGGAGGCGGTATGGCACGAAAGGAGTATGCGGTGGTTGATGTTGTAGATATCTTGAGAAGGGTTCAGAGCGGTTATTCGATCAGGGCGATCGGAAGGGCTACGGGAATGGACAGGAACACCCTCCGGAAGTACCTCCGCCTCGCCTACAAGAAAGGCTTCGCCGAAGAGGGATGCGATCTCGACGCGATTGCCCGCGAGGTCGTCAGGGAAGTCCATTCCCGCCTCCCCGGTCCGGAGAGGTCCATAGACCAGGTCCTCCTTCCCCACAAAGAGACTATTGCTTCATGGATCGAGAAGGACCGTCTCACCCTCACGAAGATCCATATCCTGCTTTCGAGAATGGGCGTTGAGGCGAGTTACAAGAGCCTCTATCGGTTTGTAAGCGCCCACATCGGCCTGCCATCAAAGACCACGGTGCGCATGGCGGATACGGAGCCCGGGGAGGTGGCGGAGGTCGACTTCGGAAGACTTGGCTTCCTCTATGATCCGGTTGTTCAGAGAAAACGATTTGTCTACGGGCTTGTCGTGACCCTCTGCGCGAGCAGACACCAATATGTCCACGTCACCTTCACCCAGGACCTCCCTTCTCTGATTGCCGGCATAGAGGATGCCTGGGCCTTCTTCGGCGGCATCACGAAAAAGGTAGTCATCGACAACCTGAAAGCAGCAGTGGTCAAATCCGACCGGTACGCCCCCATCTTCAGCAGGACCTTTCTGGAGTACTCGGAGTTCAGGGGCTTCATCATCGACCCCGCCCGATCAGGCGACCCTACGGGCAAACCGAAGGTGGAACGGGAAGTCCCTTACGTAAGGAAGAACTTCTTTGCGGGGGAGACCTTCAGAGACCTCGCTCATGTGCAGGAGGAGGCCATTCGCTGGTGCCGGGACATCGCGGGGATGAGGATACACGGGACCACAAGAAAGAGGCCGCTCATTGTCTTCAACGAAGAGGAGAAGGCGGCTCTTCTTCCCCTCACCGAAGCGCGGTTCGATGTGCCCCGCTGGGGGTCGGTGAAGGTCCATCCGGATCATCACATCCGCTTCGGCAACAGTCTCTATTCTGTACCGACCCCGTACATCGGCAGGGAGGTATCGATACGAAAGGACTCAAGACTCTTGCGCATCTACTACAAGGGCAGCCTCATCAAAACCCATCCTGCCGTCCCGCAAGGAAAGCGTTCAACCGATTTTAACGACTACCCGAAGGAGAAGACTCCTTACGCCATGAGAAGCTGCACGTACTATATCGACAAGGCCGGAGAGATCGGCCCGTCAGCCAGACACTTCGCCGAGCTTCTTCTCTCCGGCGTCTTCCCGTGGACCAAACTGCGGCAGGCCCAGAAGCTTACGAGGCTTCCTGACCGGTACGGCAAAGAGCGGGTGGAGAAGGCCTGCGAGCGATCCCTTGCATTCGACCTCGTCGACGTACGTCGGGTGGAGGAGATCATACAAAAGGGTCTCATTAGGGAAGAAGCAGAAGAGAGAAGACCGGAACCGTTGCCCTCGCGCTTTGCACGGCCGGCGACCTACTTCGTGAAAAAGGAGGAGTGAGATGGAGATCACCACGGAACTGAAACAGACGCTGAAAAGGCTGAAGCTCGGCGGCATCCTATTGACGCTGCCGGAGAGGGGAGCATATGCAAAAGCTCAGAAGCTCTCCTACGGCGAGTTCCTGGAACTTGTGCTCAACGACGAGATTGAAAGACGCCAGCAGGGCAGGATCGTCAGGAAGATGAGATCCGCCCTTTTGGACCAGGAGCAGACCTTCGAGCGGTTCGACTGGGAAGCGCCCATTACCGTCGACAGGGACAAAGTGAAGGATCTGTTCAACCTCGGTTTTGCAGACAGACACGAGAATGTCATCATCTGCGGCCCCGTCGGCGTGGGAAAAACCCACCTTGCGAATGCCCTGGGCCACAGCGCGGTGAGAAGAGGGCTCAATGTGTTGATGCTCCGATCGCAAATCCTCTTTAAGAGGCTCCATCAGTCGAGGGCCGATCACTCGTTCGGAAAGGAGCTCATCCAGCTGATCCGCCCCGACGTGCTCATCATCGACGACTTCGGCCTCCAGCGGCTCACGGCGTCCGAGGCGCAGGACCTCTATGAAGTGATGATTGAACGATACCAGAAATCATCGACGGCGATAACCAGCAGCCGGCCGCTGGAGGAATGGATGGGCCTGTTTGACGATCCGCTCCTGGCCAACTCTCTCCTTGACCGTCTGGCGCACAACGCCCATCAGATCTTCATTGAAGGGGAGAGCTACCGGAAGAGGATGGGCAGGACAAAAAGGACAACTGAAAAGAATTGAACATGAGGAGATGGTTGTGGTAGATACTTGAGGATGTTGCGCCGCCCCTGGGTGAATTAACCTGAGAAAGGGGTGGGTGAATTATCTAGGAAAATCGCACTTTCTGCCACCTGTCCGTACAGCACCTTCTTCCGGTATTTGGTAATCCAGACCAGGTGGTACTTGAGGTCATACACCGAGTGAGAAGTTGTCCGGTAATTCTGCACCTTCTCATGTTACTAAAGTCTTCGCCTAAAGGCGAGGGGTTTTCTCCCCGAAGGAGACACTAAATAGTATCTTTACTCTTTTTAGGTTGACTTGCATTTCTCCCTGAACATATGATTCAGGAAGAGGAGAGCGATAATGTATAACAAAAAAGCCATAAGGTCCGGCGGGGTCTCGGCCTTAAGCGGGGAGATGGGAGGAGCCATCGCCCTGGAACTCGTGGTCGCTCTCATCCATGAAAGGGAGAAACGGGGTCTGCAAAGGGGCTTCGTCACAATGTGCGGCGGGGGGCAAGCAATCATCATGGACAGGTCAGAATAGCCCACGGGGTTTTTGACGAAACAACGAATAAGGGGGGGATATGATGGGACGGTTCAGGAAAACTTTTATTCTGCTCATTCTTGTGTGGGGATGTGTCGGTCTGGAACGTTTTGTCGCTGCCTTCGTGCTTCCCGGGATTCAGAAAGACTTCGGTCTCAATTATACCGAGGCCGGTTCCATCGTGGGCGTTTTTGCCATTGCGTGGGCCATAGGCGTCTGGGCTATGGGCAGTCTCTCCGACTATGTAGGAAGGAAGCCTGTAATAGTCGTTCTCACCATTCTCGGCGGCATCTTAAGCTGGTTGAGCGGCCTCGCCGGCGGTCTGGCGAGCCTGCTGGTAATCCGGGGCATAGTGGGATTTGTGGAGGGGGGATATGGGCTCCTCTGGCAGCTACCATCGGTGAAGAATCCTCGCCATTGAACCGAGCCCGCAACGTCGCTCTCCCCATTGTTGCCATGATCTTCCTTGGCTCGGCGATCGGCCCTGCCCTCAGCACCCAATTGATGCAAGCCTTTGGCTGGAGAGTCGTCTTTTACTTCTATGCGATACCTGCCATAATCCTGGGGCTCCTCATATGGGTGGTAATGCAGGAGCCTCCATCGACCCGGGCGATCATCGCTGCACGGCGGGCCGGCGAGCGGAAAGCGAAGCGGCTCGATGCCGAAGGAAAGGAGATCGGATACTGGGATGTGTTGAAATACCGCAACATCCTTGCCATGTCGGGCGTATGGATCCTCAACATTTCTTATCTCTGGCTTTTCACCACATTCTGCATGCCCTATATGACGAAAATACATCACCTGCCCTTTACCACTGCAGGATTGCTCATGTCATGCTTTGGAATAGGGTCGTGCATCGGCTTGCCTATAGGCGGGGCCATGAGTGACCGTTTCGGTCGAAAGCCGACCGTTATTGTGTCCCAGCTATTCTGTGGTGTCATGGGAATCATATTTGTGAGCCTGAGCCCCGGCATTGCCCTGCCGATCCTCGTCCTGTTCTTGATGCTCTCTGCCGCCGGCAGCGGCGGAGGCGCCCCGATTGTTCAGGCATCCTGCGCGGAGACTGTAGGCTTTGCCATGGCTGCGACCGCAATGGGCATGGTGACCGGTTCCGGCGAGTTGATCGGCGGCGGCATCTTCCCGATGGTGGGCGGTAACATTGCCGACAAGATCGGCTTGGCCCCCACTCTCTATCTCGGCAGTGCCCTGATCATCGTGGGTGGATTTATCGGATTTTTTGCGCGTGAAACCGCGCCAAGAATCATCTCGAGACGTGAGCCGTCCGTCGTCTTATCAAACGGATAGGGCCGGCCGTGCGATAGCCTCTCGCCCGCCCCTGTCTTGACGATGCCGGCCTCTTTGATCGGTATTACGGACTAGCACTAGAGGTATGGCCGCATAAAACGCAGCCAACGGTTCCGCATGCCGAGGGAGGAGGGGGACGTGTGTCCTGGAGGAACGCGTCGAAGGAGTCGTTGTAGCGTTTGAGGCGTGGGGCAAACGAGAAATATGGAAACGCCATATATATCTTGTCCAATGCCTTTCTCTCTGGCAAACTCCTTCCGCGAGACCGCGCGATTTCTTGGGCAAGACGTCGTTTTTTTGTTGCATGTTCTTCTCTTGAGGCTATAATAGAGGGAAATATCAGAAAGGAGGAAATTCGGATGAACAAGGCCGACATGATTGACGCGATGGCAAAGGGGGGACGGATCGCGAAGGCACAGGCGGAGAGGGCTTTGTCGGCCCTCGCGGAAGGCGTCAAAGCCTCCCTTGGCAAAGGAGAACGGGTGGTTCTGCCCGGCATTGGCAGTTTGTCCTGCGTTCAGAGGAAGGAGAGAACGGGTCGAAACCCTCGGACCGGAAAGGAGATTAAGATACCCGCAAAGACCTCGGTAAAGTTTTCTGCTGCTGCGGCCGTGAAGGACGTGCTCAATCCGTCGAAGAAGTAGGCCGCGAAGGGAAGGCTCTCTCGAAGCGATTGATCCCTGGCGCCGATGGACAGGCGTCCTCCCGATCAAGGCGCAATCCAGAGTCGTCGGCGGATTCTACATGAGAAGAAGGAAAGAGGGGTTAGGCGAACCTGCTAAATAAGGGAGGAGGACGAATGGCAAAGGCACCATTAAAGGGAAAAGAACCTGCGGCAAAGGCAGCCCCCAAGAAGGCCGCCGAACCGGGAATGCCAAAGACTGCGAAGACGGCGGCAAAGCCGGTTGCTCCCAAGAAGACCGCTCAGCCGGCAGCGGCAAAGCCGACGAAAAGCGCCAAGAAGACGGTAAAACGGGGAGACCGATATTCTTGCGAGGTCTGCGGGCTTATCGTATCAGTCGACGAAGCGTGCGGGTGCGTGGAGGCATGCGATATCATCTGCTGCGGCGCGCAGATGAAGGCCAAAAAATAGATTCTTCGCTGGATTAGCCTAACTCCCTCTTCACGTCCCAGTTTGCGGATGCGCGCTCCCGTCTTGCCAGTCCCCGCTGAAGCAGGTGATTGTAAGGGAGGGGGGTCGGCCGGCAAAGCGCCCGGACGTTGGATTCCGTTCCTCCTGGCAGTCCTTGCCTTAGCAACGGCGCAGCGCACAACAAATGCGGGGCGCCCTTGATGCGAGATCGGAGCTACCTGCTGCTTCCTGGAAGCCTCGGCTGAAAAATACATTTCCCGGTACGCCTTTTCTGTACCAATCGCAAAACAATGGATGATTTAGAGCATTTTGCAGAAATAATTACCGTTTCGCACCCAGAGGCTCCACCACATCCAACGCTAGCTGACGCTCACGTCTCTCACCCGGCGACCCACTTCGTGGGTGCCCCGCGCCTCCCTCCGCTGACCTCGGCTGCCACCCGTGGAACCTCTGCCCTAATCCCGCAGTCAAGTTGGGGTCACGCACTACCCGGCTAAGACAGACCGCTTGAGACATCCTCGGTCTGCGCGGATGCGCGCACCGCTCCCCCCGGCCCGTGGCGGTGTGACCGCACGTATGAGCCGGGTACCCGTGGCCGACCGAACACCCCCGTGTGATCCGGAGATGATCCACGGGTGGCAAGCGAGAGACTCCCGCGATGCTGCGCTCAGGATATGGTTGCGCCTCTTGAATCGATACTTAATTTTGCAAAATGCTCTAGAGAACGCTCCCGGCAATGCAAAGGGGCCCCCGGAGGGGCCCCTCTTCTTCAGGCTGAGTACGTCCGGACGCGAGCCGATACTAAGGCTAGGGGCAGAGCTCGGCCGGATAGTCGGCGCAGCTTTGCTGCGTGCACACGCCGCCCCCCGTGCACGCGGTGGCAGGGCATATGGCCCCGGGGTTCGTGCCGCCGACGCACACGGAGCCAGCGCCTCCGGCCCTCGGTGTCGGATAGCCCGTCCCGGTCTTTAACTGGAGCATCTCCGCCTGGCTCGCCCAGAATGTCCGGGCTGCCGGTATGTCGGAGGGCAGGTTCGCATAGTCGACGAAGTTTACCACGAGGGGATGGTAGCCGGGAGCACTCGGGCCGTAGGTCTGACCGCTCTTCTCGACGTTCGCAGGGTTCTCCCAGAGGTTCTCGATGGAGTAGAAATCGTAGAGCCCGTTCCGGATATTGGCCCTTGACGGCGGGTAGCCGTTGTAGGGGACGGGGCCGTACGTGCCGCCGTTCGAGCCGCCGGACGTTTTGTTCGCCTGGTCCGCATCGGCGATGCCGATGGCGCCCGCGACGTTGTTGATGCAGTTCATCATGTCGCCCGAGGTGAAGTTGAACCAGATCTCAGGGGGCCCGATGGTATTTTCGAACTCCGGAAGGGCCGCTCCCGTCCGGTGCATGATGGAGTAGTCGAAGGTGGCCAGGGTTCCGGAGCCCGGCACGCGCAGGCAGATGGCGACGGGAAGGTTCGGGAACTGGGCGCCGAGCTTGTTCCAGTTCGAAATCCTCCCGGAAAAGAGCTGGGAAACCATGTCAAGGGAGAGGCTCTGTATCGCGCCGTTGGGCCATGGGGCGCCTTGCGGGGGGACTGCTAAGGCGCAGCTTCCGCTATTGCACTGACCGGCGGCAGAGCAGGGGGCGCCCGCGTTGGTGCCGCCGATGCACGTCGTCTCGGTCACGCCCTTGTTGACGAAAATGCCGAAGGGCACCACCACCGGCTGATAATGGTTGAGGGGGACACCGGAGAGGGGCAGGGGATAGGCGGTGAGGTCGAAGTTGTAGGGAAAAGCCGTCGTCTTGGGACCGTCGATATAGGTACCCTGCGCCGTCTGCACGAGCAGGTCAGGCGTCACGTCCGTGGCGCCGAGAATGATGGTCTCGCAGGCATAGTTCGTGGGAAACACGGCGGCCGAGGTGCTGTTGAGCATGGTCCTCTGGTTGCCCGTGCACGTGGCGCCCGGCCAGGAGATCATCCCCCAGGGGCCCGTCGTGCTCACGTCCGGGAGGAACGGGTCGGACTGCCCTGAAACCGAGCCGAGCCCGTCGTAGGAATCGAAAGCGGTGACGCGGAGGGTGATGGTGCCCCCGCCGTTCGGGTCGTTGGCGCAGCTCGTGTCCTGGGCCATAAAGTATTTTGCGCCGTGGTAGAGAACCCCGGCAGGCGTGTTATCGGTGGGGGTGACGGACTGGCTTTTGGTCCCACCGATGGTGCAGCCTCCGCCGGTCGGGGACTCAAGCCAGGCCTGGGCCTGGGCAGACCAGAAGTTGAACTGCGCCGAGGCTCCGTAGACGTTGATATCGGTGTCTGCAAAAGCCGCTCCGGCTACAACGAGGCCGAAGGCAACTGCGAAGAGGGCGATCGTCAATTTTTTCATATGGTTCTCCTTATTATTCTTTTATCGTTTATTGGTTTCCCGCATTCACTCTCTAGGGCGGCCAGTTCCCCCTTACCACAGTCTCCCGCGGATGCCGAGCAGCCCCACAAGGCCCGGCCCCAGAAGCAGTATGGCCGGGGGCACAGGTAGGGCGTAGAGGGTCGTGCTGCCGTTCGCGTTGGTCGTGATGAAACAGAGCGGAATACCCGCCGTGCCGGTGTTGATATCGCCGCTGAAGCCCGGCACATCGGAGCCCCAGCCGTAGAGCCTCTGGGTGACCGACCCGGCGAAGGGGTCCAGGGGGCTCAGGTTGCTCTCGGTCAGGAAGGCCGTCCCCGTCGGGCTGTTGATGAATCCCTGGTAGGTCCCGGGGCCCGACGGCGCATTTTCCACCCAACTGTTAAAGCTGCGGGCGATACCCTGCGGCCACTCTACCGTGTGTGCGGAACCCTGTATCCCCCCTACCCCCGTGGGGTGGGTAGCTTGCTGATTGACGCCGTTGACAGTCTCGAATGCAGTGAATGCACTGTCATTCGACATGAGCGGCGCCGAGCCCGAGACAAAGGCCGACTGGCCGGGCGCGTTAAGGGCGTAATACGTCACCTGCAGGCTGCTGAAGGGGATGGTCGTGCCGTAGCCGGCAAAGTTCGTGAAGGCGTCCGCGCCGCCGCCCACGATTTTGGGGGTGCCGCCCATCACCGCGGGGAGCAAAGTGCTCAGGTTGCCCAAATCGGTGATCACTTCAAAGCTGCCGGTGCCGGCCTGGGGCTCCCCGATCGGATTATACGTGGTGTCGTAGACGACCCTGATCAGCTGTCCGGGGGCCGTGAAATTGGGGTCGGCGGGAATGATGGCCATGGCGTGGCCCGCGAGGCCGCAGAACAGCAAGGCTGCCGCGATAATGAGTCCTAATGCTTTTTTCATGGTGCGTTCCTCCTCAATAGTTTTCCTCAAACAAATTCTCGTCCTTTATCTTCAGACAGCCCCGCCGCCCTCTTTCATAGGGGCCTGCGGCTTTCCCCGCCCGGTTGTCCGAGCTCAGGCTTTACCCGAAGCCGGGGAACCGCCGGAGGGTCTCTCCCTTCCGCGGCTATCATTACCGCCTCTTACCGCCGAGCCGCCACCTCCTTTCTTCTCTATTCCG
>Ga0326727_10028427_pt1 | contig 10169 bp, 6 predicted proteins | sample MB2enrmetagenome_FD_207643 | JGI IMG/M metagenome (GOLD analysis project Ga0326727, IMG submission 207643) | Lab enriched peat soil microbial communities from McLean, Ithaca, NY, United States - MB29MY | ecosystem: Environmental > Terrestrial > Soil > Wetlands > Peat | place: USA: New York...
CGCCTGTGACGATCTCCTGAGTCGGGCCTACGCGGACGCTGCCCAGGTGTTGCGTGCTCAAACAGCAGACCTTGACCACGACGGTGAGAAGATCTTCATCAAACAGCGTCCGGAGGAGTCGGTGAGCTTCGCTGCTTTGTCGATCGGATACGTCTACCCCAACGGCAACGGCATCGGTGGCCCGCTGATCGGTGTCGGCCGGTACATCGCACAGGGCTTGACAAGTCTCGACAAGGAGACCGGGCAAGGACTTCCCGCCTTGGACTGGACCTATGGCGCTCACGGCGTGATCGCGGAGGTCGATCCGGACACCGGAGAGTACAAGGTGATCAAGATTGCGTCTGCCTTCGACGTGGGAAAGGTCATCAATCCCGGCACCATGCGCGGCCAATGCATCGGCGGCATGATCCAGGGCCTGGGAACCGCGGAGTGCGAGAGCTACGTCTATGACGACCAAGGTCACCTGCTCAACCCGTCGCTCACCGACAACAAGATCCTTACAGCGAAGGACCTTCCTGAAGAGATCGAGTGCATCGCCGTGGAGACTCCCCAGCTCGATGGGCCTTTCGGCGCGCGAGGGGTTGGCGAGCACCCGATGATCTCGGTGGCGCCGGCGCTCGCCAACGCGATCCACGACGCGACGGGCGCCGATCTGACGCACATGCCAGTCCGTTTCGAGGATGTGTGGAGGGCGATTCGTAACAAGCAGCCGATCGACACCTGGGTCACCAAGGCACCGGCCGTCTAAGGGAGCGGTATCTGGCCGGCGCTCACCGGTATTGACACACAAACGCTCGCGAAGTGCTTGGAGAGGAGAAAGGAAGGGATCATGCCAGGAAGCGAAGGCTCTTGCAGGAGACGGGAAGGTCCGTTATGAGCACCACGCCCGCCATCGACGCGCAAGCCGTCGAGCAAGTCGAGACAATTCTTTTGCCGGTGCCCGACAACGCGCGCACCTCGACAGCCGGTCACCAGTTCTGGATCTGGTCCGGAGCGAACATCGCGCCGATCAACTGGGTGCTCGGCTCCTTGGGCATCGAGATCGGCCTCAGTCTGTTCCAGACGGTCTTGGTGCTGGTTATCGGCAACATCATTGGCATGGCTGCCTTCGGCTTCTTCGTCTTGATGGGCCAGCGTACGGGAGTCAGCCAGATGGTCATGGCGCGCAGCGCCTTCGGTCGTCGCGGCGCCTATCTGCCAGCCGCCATCCAGGGGCTCATCTCCGCCGGCTGGTGCGCGGTCAACACCTGGATCGTCCTTGACCTGGTCATCGCGCTCATCGGCAAGCTGGGCTACCACGGCGGGACGAACCTGAAGATCGTCATTGTGATCCTTGTGATGGGTCTGCAGATATGGCTGGCGGCTAGGGGCTTCAAGTCCATCGCCAAGTTCGAGCGGTACACCGTCCCGATCACCTTCTGCGTCCTGATCGCGATGACGGTCGTCGTGCACTGGGGCTACGCGGGAGCCAACCTGCACGGCTGGGCGCTGCTGTCCGCCGAGAGCACCATCATGACCGCCATCGGTATCGGGTGGGGCTGCACTTGGTTCGCCTACGCCTCGGACTACTCCCGGTTCCTACCGAAGGCGATGTCGCGGTCCAAGGTCTTCTTCGCCAGCGTCTTCGGCCAGTTCCTCCCGGTGGTCTGGCTTGGGATCTTTGGTGCGACTCTTGCCACGGTCACTCAGAAGGTCGACCCCGGTGCGCTTGTCGTGTCCAACTTCGGGGTGCTGGCCATCCCGGTGCTGCTACTCGTGCTGCACGGCCCGATCGCGACCAACATCTTGAACATCTACAGCTGCTCGCTGTGTGCCCAGACCCTGGACTGGAAGCTCAACCGGCGCAAGATCGCGCTGCTCGTCGGCGCTATCGCGCTGGCGTTCACCATCGTCCTGGTCTTCCAGAACAACTTTGCCAGCACCTTGGACAGCTGGCTGTCCGGGCTGGTGATGTGGATCGCCCCGTGGGCGGCGGTCACGTTGATCCACTTCTATTACTTCGCACGGCAAGAGGTCGACGTGGACTTGTTGTACGACCCACCTGGGCACTCCCGGATCGCCGATGTGCGCTGGTCAGCGGTCTTCTCGTTCGTCGTGGGTGCTTTTGCGGCCTGGTGTTTCGAGTACGGCGAGGTTGGTTGGCTGATGGGCCCGGCTGCGACGGCTCTCCACGACGTGGACATGACGTGGTTGGTCGGCTCGGTGGTCGCAGGTGCCATCTACCTCGTGATCGGTCGTCCGAGCAGGTCCGCACTGTTCTCGCCGACCTACAAGCCGGTTCCGAAGGAGGTTGCTGTCTGATGCAACTTGTGATCCGCAATGGCCGGTTGTCCGTCCCTGGAGCTTCTCCTGAGGGGCTGGTGGACCTACTCATCGACGAGGGCCGTTTCGTCGCGGTGGAGCGGGCTGGAGTCCGGGTCGATGATGTGGCCCGGGAGATCGACGTGAGCGGGGCGATGCTCAGCCCGCCGTACGTCGAGCCGCACGTGCACATGGACACCTGTCTGACCGCGGGTGAGCCGAGATGGAACGAGAGCGGCACCTTGTGGGAGGGCATAGCGTGCTGGTCGGAGCGCAAGGCGATGCTCACCCATGACGACGTCGTCGCTCGGGTGAACGAGGTGTTGCGCTGGCAGGTCGCCAACGGCGTCCTGCACGTGCGCAGTCACGTCGATACCACCGACCCGTCGCTCGTCGCGCTGGATGCGCTGATCGAGGTCCGAGAGCGCGTGCGGGACGTGGTCAACCTCCAACTCGTGGCGTTTCCTCAAGAAGGCATCGTCTCGTTCCCCGGCGGCGACAAGCTGATCACGGAGGCCGCCCGCCGTGGCGTGGACGCAATCGGGGCAATCCCGCATTTCGAGGACACCCGTGACGATGGGGTCCGTTCCCTCGAGATCGCGGTTTCGACCGCGCTGGAGGCAGGACTGCTCATCGACGTGCACTGCGACGAGATCGACGACGAGCAGTCGCGTTTTGTGGAGGTGCTTGCCACGCACGCGATGCGCACCGGACTGAGGGGACGGGTCACGGCCAGTCACACCACCGCGATGGGCAGCTACAACGCCGCCTACAGCTACAAGCTGCAGCGGATCTTGTCCCGGGCCGGCATCAACCTGGTTTGCAACCCGATGGTGAACCTCCACCTCCAGGGCCGCTTCGACGCCTATCCCAAGCGGCGAGGGTTGACACAGGTGAAGGAGATGCTCGGGGCCGGAGTCAACGTGGCCTTCGGCCACGACGACGTGATGGACCCGTGGTTCCCGATGGGAACCGCCAATCCGCTCCAGGTTGCGCACGTCGGTGCGCTGGCCACGCAGATGACCTCGCCGGCTCAGATTGCCGAGTGCTTTGCCATGGTCACCACGCGAGGAGCCGCGGCTCTTTCGCTGGGCGAGTCCTACGGGATAGAGGTGGGTCGGCCTGCGAGTCTCATCGTGTTGCCCGCAACCGATCCCTTCGACGCCGTTCGACGCCAGGTGCGGCCGTGGTACGTCATCGCTCACGGCCGGGTCGTGGCCGAGACTCCTCCGGTGGCCACCACCCTCACATGGCCCGGAGAAGCCGAAGCGAAGATCGACTTCGTGCGTGAACGCGACGTCAGCCAGGTGACCTGGCCGCGGTGAGTGACATGAGGCGCCGGGGGAGGTCCGAGTCAGCCCCTCCGGCGCCGGTCACAGGTGTGCGTCGCGCTATAGCGTCCTGAGGTCGAGTTTGGAGCCTCGGGACCGACCACCCGAGCAGAATCGGTGCAACCTCGGGCTTCAGTCCGTGTTGGCAATCGCGATCCATCCCGCCCAACGGTTCGCTTCCGGTGCAAGGTTCGCGTTGTCCATGCCCATGCCGGTGAGCCAGAGGTCCGGCGCTTCGAAGCCGTACATTGCAAGATTGCACTCGACAGGGGGCTTCTTGAGCTTTTTCACGAGCACGATGCGCTCGACGCTTGCGGCGCCGTAGCCGTACAAGTGTCGTTCGGTGAAATCAGTGGTTCCGCCTCCGTCGACGAGGTCGTCGAGCAGGACGACGTGACGTCCGGTCAGTTCCCGGTAGTCGGGAGGTAGGTCGGTGACGAGGTGTGGCTTTCCGGGCTCGCGGCTCGATCCATAGCGGCTGACGATCATCGACTGGACATTCGGGTGAAAGTGCGGGTCATGATGCTGGATCGCACGCATCAGCTTGGCGGTGAAGGGCAGAGCGCCGTTCAGCAAGGCGACAAAGAGCGTGTCGGTGCCTTTGTAGTCCCGCGTGACATCCACCGCCATCGCAGCAATTCGAGCGTCGACTTCAGCTTCGGTGTAAAGGATCTCTTTGTACAAAGATTCTTGGGTCATGCGTGGTCCTCGAGCTTCGGGCACATGGCTCCTTAGGTAACAGGCGTCGTTCCGGAAGGGGTTGTCAATCGAGCTTGCCTCGTTGATGTCCGTTTCCGAACCCACGAACAGCCTTCTCAGGTGATCCTACGCGGCAGTCGTTCCAAATGGCTGCAACAATCCTTCGAGGAGCGTGGGTAGCCGGCTCCGGGCTGACCAAGCCGCCGAGTATCTGGACATCGACATGAACCGCGACTGCCGCGCGAACCTGCGCCCACAATGCTCGCGTCTGCGACCTCGGACTTGTTGTCCCCATTGGAGGGTCCTACGACCGCGTTTACCTGTGAGGATTCTGCAGACCTATGGTCTAAGTGGTTGGGTCCGCGCACCGGGGAGCTGACGCAGGTCGATGCCCCTCAGGGGAAGGAGACACTGTGACCGTCGTTCTTGATGGAAGCTCGCTGACGATCGAGCTCCTGGTGCGCATCGCGCGTGGCGGTGAGAAGGTCGAGCTCGACGCGCGGGCGCTGGAGCGCATCCGCGTGTGCCGCGCCATGCTCGAAGACAAGCTTGCCGCCCACGAGATCATGTACGGCACCAACACGGGGATCGGCGAGTTCTCCGAGGTGGTGTTGACCGACGAGCAGGTCGAGCTGTTCCAGCGGGCGCTGGTCTACAACCATGCGGCCGGCATCGGTGAGCCTGCGCCCCCGGAGGTCGTGCGTGCCGCCATGGCCGGCCGCATCAATGTCCACGCTCACGGCAACTCGGGCATCCGGCCCGAGATCACCTTGACCCTCCTCTCGATGCTCAACCGCGACGTGACTCCAGTCATCTGCCAGAAAGGCTCCGTGGGCGCCTGTGGCGACCTTGCCCCGATGGCCCAGCTCGCGCTCTCGCTGATGGGCGAAGGCGAGTCGTTCTACCAGGGCGAGCGCCTGCCCACAAGCGTCGCCATGGCACGCGCCGACATCCCGGTCCCCGGCCTGCAGGCCCGCGACGGTCTGGGCACCATCAACGGCGCCAACGTTCTCACCGCCATGAGCGCCCTGCTGCTGTACGACGCCGACCGTTGGCTGCGCCAGGCCGAGATCGCTTGTGCGATGTCACTCGAGGCGCTGCTAGCCAACCTGAAGCCCTACGACACGCGTCTCCACGAGCTGCGCGGCTTCCCCGGGGCGGTGCGCAGTGCTGCCGCGATCAGCCGCTGCATGGAGGGCGGCGACCTGGCGACGGGCAAGATCAAGACCAAGGTCCAAGACGCCTATTCCATGCGCTCATCTCCGCAAGTGATCGGTGCCGCCCACGACGCCGTTGCCTGGGCGGCCAGCCAGGTCGAGATCGAATTGAACGGGGTCGGCGACAACCCGATCTTCATCCCGGAAGACGGCCTCACGCTCACGGGCGCGAACTTCCAGGGCACGCCGGTCTCGCTGCCCATGGAGATGGTTGGCCAGGCGATGACCATGGTGAGCGTCTTGTCCGAGCGGCGCATGAACCGGCTCGAGAACCCGGCCCTGAGCCAGGGGCTGCCCGCCTTTCTAACCCCCGAGCCGGGCTTCTACAGCGGCCTCATGCTCAGCCAGTACACCGCCGACGCACTGATCACCGAGCAGCGCATCCTCGCCGCTCCGGCCTCGACGATGTCAATCCCGGCCGCGGCCGATCAGGAGGACTTCGTCTCGATGGGCATGAACACGGCGCTGAAGAACCGCCAGATCCTGCAGAACGCCTGGGCCGTGCTCGGCATCGAGTTCATGGCCGCCGCCCAAGCGCTCGACTTTCGCGAGTTCACGCCAGGCGAGGGCGTGCGAGTCGCTCACGAGGTCGTCCGCCGGCACGTCGAGCATCTGGCCGAAGACCGGCCGCTGTACGCCGATCACAACGCCATGGCAGCCCTCGTGGAGTCGGGGGAGATCCTCGAGGCCGTCGAGGCTGTTATTGGCCCGCTGGAGTAGTCCAACGTGGCGTCTGCCCGATGACGACGCGTTTGTCATCCCCTGAGACCGGTCACCTCGTTGTGAATTGGAACGACGGGAGGCGCGACAGCCGGGACGGGCAAGCCCCCGGCAGGCGGGCCTCCACGCAACTCCCAGGCCTGTGCCGTTGTGGATGATGAGGTCGTCGCTCGGACAGATGCCGGGAACGGAAGTCATTTCGGCGTGGAAGCCGAGAACGTGACTCGCACCCCTGCTCAGGGTCGGTGGGCAAGCAGATGATGGTGTCCGCGAAGAGCTGATCGAGTTGAGGGCGCCTCCCCGTACCGCCAAGTGGAAAGCGCTCCCTTTGTCCACACGCCCCGTGTCGAGGGGCGGTGCTGGCTGGCCTTTCCACCTGATTCCTGCCTGCCAGCCGATAGATTCGGCAACGTTGAGTGCAGCGCGATCTCCGGCTCAAGCGTTGATACAGGTAGGAGGTCCTGTGGCGGGCGTACTGACCAAGGAGAGCTCGAACAGTGTGGTCCCACGTCACCAAACGCCCTCATTGGTGGTGCATTCCGCTTCCGCGTGCTCCCCGATGCCACGGCGGACTTGCGAGACCTCGAGGAAGACCGACAAAGGAGGAAACACCATGAGACTGACACTGCGTGGTAGCCGGCGACTCGCACTTGGTGCCGCTCTGGCATGCGGCGCGATTCTGCTCCCTGCAACTGCCATGGTCGCATCGGCAACCTCCGGCGTTCCGGCCACCGTGCCGCGGTGCGCGGCCGCTTCGCTCAGGGTCTGGGTCGGGCCGGCTCAGGGGGCCGCTGGATCCGTTGCAGTCGAGTTCGGATTCACCAACCGCTCCACCGGCACCTGTTCGCTCCACGGCTACCCGTTCATCCAGATGCTCAACAAGTCCGGGAAGAACCTGTCGACGTATGACCAGAGGGCCCCTGGGGCCTTCAGCATCGAAGAGAAGACGGTCGTTCTGGCCCCGGACAAGACGGCGTACTTCGGCGTCATATACGCCAGCCAGACCGGCTATGGGAACCTGACCTGCCCGACAGCAGCCGCGCTGAAGTTCACCCCGCCACAGGACATCCGAACACTCACGTTGTACGGATCCCGGGCGCACATCGCGCCCTACGGTGGCACGACCCTGCACCTGAAGTGCGGGATCATCCACGTCACGCCGGTCACGGCCAAGCCATTCCAGTAGCGCTCCTGCGCGGGCGGCACGCGGTCCGGCAGACGGGGCGCGATGGCGCAGATAGCGAACGGCGCGGCGTGCGAGGGTGAAGCCCCGGGGAGCTACACGAAAGGCAGGGTTTCTCTTCGGTGCCTATTTCCGATGGACGGCCACCGGTGCAGCGACCAGCCACCAGCTCATCACGTGGCGACGGTAAGGGTCTCCTTGGTCGAAGTCGAGCCTTTGAAGTTCACACTGCCGTCGTAGGTGGCGACAAGGTGGTAGGTGCCCGTCTTGAGCCTCTGGGCCGACAGGCTGCACGATCCCTTGGCGGACTTCAGCTTGATCACGCACAACGTCGTTGCCGACGCCTTGATCGCCACCATGCCGGTCGGTGTCGAGCCGGAGTGCTGCGACGAAACGGTGACCGACAGACGCTCAATCTGCTCGTGTCCGTAGGTGACATCCGTTGCGGACAGCTTGAGGGCGGTCTTGGTCGTCGCCTTGCCGACGGTGAGGACGAAGCTCCACGCACCGGTGCCACCGTTGGTATCGCGGTCGGTGCCTCGCACCGCGTAGGTGCCCGGTGCCAGCGAGGTGGCCGCTCTGATCGTCCCGGTGGAGGTGACTACTACGTCATTGGAGTCAGTCGAGCTGGTCTCGGTGTAGCTGACGGCCCCGGTGCCGTTGGTCACAGTGAGCCGGCCCTTGTAGCCCGCACCGTCGGCGACTCTCGCCGACGTCGGGTTGCCCTGGGTGAGGGTAACAGCCGGTGCCGGGTATGTGAACGCGCGAGACGGGTCCACTGCGGCGCAGAAGCTCGCCGTCGGGCACGAGACGGAGTTCAGCCAGTTTCTCGCGTCGATGTTGTCGGGCGATGACCACGAGCTGCCGCTGTAGGTGAGGGCCTTGCCGTTCTCGCCCACCGCGGCGCAGAAGCTCGTCGTCGGGCACGAGACGGACATCAGGTACGCCCCCCCGTTGATGCTCTCAGATGATGACCACGAGCTGCCGTTGTAGGTGAGGACATTGCCGTACTCGTCCACTGCGACGCAGAAGCTTGCCGTCGGGCACGAGACGGAGTTCAGGGCTCCAGCTGCGTCGACACCCTCGGGTGACGACCACGAGCTGCCGTCGTAGATGACGACTTCGCCGCCGAAGGTCACTGCAGCGCAGAAGCTCGACGTCGGACACGAGACGGAGGTCATGTTCCCCGCGTTGATCTCGTCGGGTGACGACCACGAGCTGCCGTCGTAGGTGACCACGTGGCCGCTGGTGTCCACTGCGACGCAGAAGCTCGCCGTCGGGCACGAGACGGAGTTAATGTTCCCCGCGTCGATACCGTCAGGTGACGACCACGAGCTGCCGTCGTAGGTGACGACGTTGCCCAGCCAGTCCACTGCGACGCAGAAGCTCGCCGTCGGGCACGAGACGGAGGTGAGGTTTCCCGCCGCGTCGATACCGTCAGGTGACGACCATGAGCTGCCGTCGTAGGTGAGGACATTGCCGATTGAGTCCACGGCGGCGCAGAAGGAGCTATTCGGGCACGAGACGGAGCTCAAGTCACCTCCGCTCGTTTCGATGCTCTCGGGTGATGACCACGAGGTGCCGTTGTAGGTGACGACGTGGCCGCTCTCGTCCACTGCGGCACAGAAGCTCGCCGTCGGACACGAGACGGAGGTCAGGAATCCCGCGTTGGTCTCGTCGAGTGATGACCACGAGGTCCCGTTGTAGGTGACGACGTGGCCGCTCTCGTCCACTGCGGCGCAGAAGCTCGCTGTCGGACACGAGACGGAGGTCAGGAATGTCGTGTTGATATTCTCGGGCGACGACCACGAGCTGCCGTTGTAGGTGACGGCGGTACCCTGCCAGTCCACCGTGGCGCAGAAGGAGCTGCTCGGGCACGAGAGGGAACTCAGGTTTCCCACACTCAGGTTTCCCACCGAGTCGGTACTGACAGGTGACGACCATGAGCTGCCGTTGTAGGTGACGACGTGGCTGAGGAAGTCCCCTGCGGCGCAAAAACTTGCTGTCGGGCAGGAGACGGACATCAGGACGTTTCCCGTGTCCGTGTCGATTCTCTCGGGTGATGACCACGAGCTGCCGTTGTAGGTGAGGACGTTGCCCCAGTCATCCACTGCGGCACAAAACCTTGCTGTCGGGCACGAGACCGACATCAGGACGTTTCCCGCGTCGATGCTCTTCGGTGATGACCACGAGCTGCCGTTGTAGCTGACGACCTGGCCGCTCTTGTCCACTGCGACGCAAAAGCTCGCCGACGGACAGGAGACGGAGTTCAGCGCGTTCCCTGCGTCGATGCTCTCGGGTGGCGACCACGAGCTGCCGTTGTAGGCGACGACGTGGCCGCTCTCGTCCACTGCGGCGCAGAAGCTCGCTGTCGGACACGAGATCGAAAGCGGCTCTCCTTGCAAGGGGTCGATCAGGGTCCCCTGTGACCAACCGGCCGGCGAAGCCGTCGCCGGCGACGGAAGCCCGCCGACGAGTATCGCCGACGTCACAGAAAACGGCAGCACAACGACTGCGAACAGACGAACTGCAGCAAGTTTCGGCATCCTGTCTCCTAATGGTCCAGAAGTTCCATGAACAAGAGTCACGTGTCCGCCGCTGTTCACGCCGTTGCGAGGACTGGTGAGGTGTCAAGCCTCGCGACACATGGGTTCAACTCTCTCGCCGCTCCGGTGAACTCGAGTGGCGAGACGCGGCTCTTCTTGGCTCGGATAAGGC